>ERZ795050.4877-NODE-4877-length-11869-cov-5.248603_pt1 | contig 11869 bp, 10 predicted proteins | sample MGYA00375134_ERZ795050 | MGnify/ENA primary metagenome ERZ795050 (study PRJEB30179, sample SAMN05720221) | activated sludge metagenome | isolation source: Anaerobic digester | place: Japan | collected 2015-05-26 ... | reverse complement strand
ATATGCATAAAAAGCAAGAAGAACTTGAAAAATTGCTAAATAAGAAAAAAGAAATCTTAGAAAACATAGATATAGATATAATAGAGAAGTTTGATAGAATTTTTCAAAACAAAGGTGATCTTGCCATTGTCCCTGTTTATAAAAATTATTGCTCAGGATGCAATATGATCTTACCATTTTCGTTAATAAATAAAGTTAAAGCTCAAAAAGAAATAGTTTTTTGTCCATATTGTTCAAGAATGCTTTATTTTTCAGAGGAAGAGATCATATAAAAGCGGGATAGGAAAAGGTTCGCTCAAAAATTGAGAGGAAAGTCCGAACTCCTTGGGGAAGGCAGTAGCTAACAGCTATTGGAGGGAAACCTCATGGAAAGTGCCACAGAAAAAAAACAACCAAATTTTTGGTTAAGGTGAAAATGTAAGGTAAAAGCTTACAAAACAATATAATTGTTAATGGTAAACCCTGCCTGGAGCAAGTGTAGCATGGATAAAAGCCCCCTTCTTGTCCATGTTTTAACGCAAGAACTATAAAGAGATTTATAGTCAAGAGAAATGAACCTATAAACAGAATTCGGCTTATTCCTATCCCGCTAACCTTTTAATAATAAATCAAATAAATCTTAAAAAATTGATTAGATTGTATTAATTAAAAAAAGTTAAAATATAGAAAGAATATATTAAAAGATTTCTAAATAAGAAATTAAGTAGATAATTCATTGAAAAACTAATGTTGATAATTGTAGAGTAAATAATTTTTTGTAAATAAAATTTTTGTAAATAAAATTAATGATAATTTTATAATTAATGAATTAAAAGGAACCGTTTTCCCAAGAAATAAGTAAATCTTTTACCTGATTCATCTAATAATAATAAAGAAATCAAAAGTAAATCATAAAGATAATAATAGTTCTATAATTTTTAAATATTATTTTTTAATTCTTTTAATGAATCTTTTGGTAAAAGTTTATCTATAGTGATAACTTCATATTTAAAATCTTTTGATAACATTATGATGGGCAAGTCTTTAGAAAATTCAGAAATTACCTGCCTACAGGCTCCGCAAGGGGGAATAGGATCATCATAATCGGGAGAATAAACGAAAATAGCCTTAAAATCTCTATCACCATTTGATATTGCAGAAAAAATGGCACTCCTTTCAGCACAGTTTGTAAGTCCAAAACTTCTATTTTCAACATTTACACCAAAATAAATAGAATTTTTTGTAACAAGCGCAGCTACAACTCTAAATTTAGAATATGGTGCATAAGCATTTTGAACTAAAGAAATTATTTTTTCTTTGATATCATTAAGTATCTTTTCGATCTCAGCTTCAAAATTATTTTTTTCCATTTTATATCCCTTAACAATCATTATTATATATTTATTTTAATCAATCATAAATTTTTAATAATTCAAAAGCAAATTTATAAGCTTTTTTCAACATAATTATACTTAATATTTATATTTAAATAAAAACAATGGTCCAAAGATTATTCAACAGCTTTTCTATATCCTTATGTATAATATATTTTCTTAATAGAGAATAAAATTTCAATTCTTAAAAATTAATTTTTATTTTTTACTTTCTCCATCTACTCATTTTTAAATCTATATCTTTAATTTAATTGTTATAAACTAAGTATTAAAAATAATGACCCTCAATATACTAATAATAAATAAAAAATTGGATGAATTTCTTAATTAAAATAAAATTTTGTTGAAAAAAAGCAATAATTGATTACTAATAAGAAAAAGGGGTACAAGATGAAAGGTAAAGGTGATAAATACGGTTCCCATAGAGTAATTGAGCCCAAAGGAGTTCTTCCTCAAGCTGCATGGAAAATAGATAATGATATGGAAATCTATTCAAATGAAATATTATGTGATGTTATAACATTAAATATTGATTCAGCTTCTTTTACTCAGATAAAAGAGCAGGCAAATCAGGATGAACAAAAGATTGGTGAGATTATCCTTGATACAGTAGCAAAAAGAGGTAAACAACATAATCCTGTTACTGGTTCTGGTGGAATGTTCATCGGTAAAGTTAAGGAAATTGGAAAAGATTTAGAAGGTAAAATTGACTTAAAGGTTGGTGATAAAATAGCTTCACTTGTATCACTTTCAACAACTCCATTGAAGATTAATAAAATATTAAAAGTTAAAAAAGATAAGGAACAGGTTGACATAGATGGTACAGCTATATTATTTGAATCTGGTATATGGGCTAAAATTCCAGATAATATTCCAGAAACAGTCGCATTAGCAGCTTTAGATGTTGCAGGCGCAGCTCCTCAGGTTGCAAGACTAGTTAAACCTGGTGATACAGTTTTTATAATTGGTGCTACAGGTAAATCTGGGGTTCTTTGTGCTTATGAAGCTAAGAAAAGAGCTGGAATTAATGGTAAAGTTATAGGTCTTGGTCATTCACCAAACAAAGTTGAAAGACTTAAAAAACTTGGTTATTGTGATGAAGTAATTTGCGTGGATGCTACAAATCCATTGGCTGTTTTGGAAGCATTTACAAAAGCTACAAATGGAAAACTTGCTGATGTTACAATAAATACTGTCAATATACCAAATACAGAAATGGCTTCAATTCTTACAACAAGAGATGATGGGGTTATTTACTTCTTCTCCATGGCTACATCTTTTACGAAAGCAGCTTTAGGTGCTGAAGGTGTTGGTAAGGATGTAGTTATGTTGATTGGAAACGGTTATACAAAAGGTCATGCTGCATTCACACTACACATGTTTGAGGAATCAAAAGAACTTTACGAGTTATTTAAAGAATTATATGGTTAAAAGTCTTAAATTAATTTTTAGTTAATTGTAATTTAACGCCAATTTTTTACTATTTATCTATAGAAAGATTAATTTGTAGAATTACTTTTCTTAAAAGTTGGGGGAATGATGGACGCAAGGAATAAAAAGATATTAGAGATTTTACAAACTAATGGAAGGATTACCAATAAAGAGATAGCTGAGAGAATTTATCTTTCACCTCCATCTGTACTTGAAAGAGTAAAAAAGATGGAAGAAGATCGCACAATTCTTGGTTATAAGGCGATATTGAACAGAAAGGCCATTGGAAGGCCAATCCTTGCGTTCACATTCATTACACTTTCAAATAACTCTGCCGAGACAATAACAAGTGTCTTAAACTATCTTTCAGAAATACCAGAAATATTAGAGGTTCATCATCTTACTGGAAGATTTGATTTTCTTGTAAAAACTACTGCTACATCCTTAGAAAACTTAAATGAAATCATTTCTGAAAAGATATCCAAAGCTCCAGGTATTCAAAAGGTTGAAACTTCTGTTGTACTTGATGCCAATGAAAAGAATATCTATCCTATTGATTAAGATTAGATTTTTAAATTTTTGTTATTTAAATTCTATATTTTATATAAATTATCTAATATAATCTGTTTTAGAATTATAGATATAATTGTCAATATTAAGGTATTTAATAATTTTTTCAAAGATTACCACTATTTTATTTGAAATATTTAAATGAAAAACAAATTTATTCAAATTCTTGAATTTATACCATTAAATATACTATTTAAAATAGCGAAAATATTTCCAGAAAATAATCTCAGAAAATTTCTTAGAAATATGTTTTTTTTTCTATTTTCAATGCTGAAAAGTCAAAAAAATATAGTCTATAAAAATTTAGAAATCATAAATCCGCAGTATAGTAAAGAAGAAAAAAAGTTAAAATTTCGAAAATTTGCCAAAGTCTATTCAGATATCTTTTTAGATCAAATTTTATTTCAAAAATATGATGAAAAATCAATTTTGGATAAAATGAAGGTAACGGGCTATGAAAATGTCCAGGAAAGTCTTAAAAAGGGTAAAGGAGCAATAATTGTTCTTGGACATTTAGGCAATTGGGAGATAATGGGATCTCATGCGACATTGAATGGTTTTAAATTAAATGTTATTTATAGACCACTAGATAATATTATACTTGATAAATATATTACAAGTTTCAGGACAAAATTTGGTATAAAATTAATCTCAAAATTTTCTTCTCCCCTTAATATGATAAGACCACTTTTAAATAAAGAAATTCTTTGTGTGGTTGCTGATCAAAATACCATAAAAAATTATCTTTTTGTACCTTTTCTAGGTAAAATAGCTTCTGCAAGTCGGGGTTTTTCTTTTTTTCATTTAAAAACAGGTAGCCCAGTTTTATTTGCATATTCTTTGCTGGATGAAAATTGTAATCAATATGGTTTTATTGAAAAAGAATATGATTTTGAAAATATTTATGAAAACTTAAAAGTCGAAGAAAAATTTTTTCTTTATCTATTTAATAAGACTTTTAATCTAAGTTCAAGTGATGAAGAATATAAAAAAAACTTAGAAAAATTTAAAAAATATTATTCATTGGAAAAAAATTTTGAATTACTAGAATGCAATGAATATTTAATTGATTTAAATGATTATAGTAAAAAAATAAAAAAATATGATGAGCTAAATTTTGATGAAAAATCATTTTATATAACAACTTTTTTTCATAAATCTTTAGAAAGAATAATTAAGCAATACCCTGAAAATTGGTTGTTGCTGCATCCTAGATTTAGAAAGCAACCATCAGGATTTAAACCTATTTATAGTTAATATTATAAGTCATATTTATAAACATTGCCATCTATATTGCAAATAATCTTTATTTTTTTATCTTCTATATTATTGGGCAAAAAATATATTAACCTTATAGTTTGAGGTTCGGGCTTAACTATTATATTTTTTTTTTGTTTTTCAAATAATAAATTTGAAATTTCCAGATTTCTAATTTCTTCAGGTAATTTTGGGAAATAAATTTGATTATCAATACTTAGTATAAATGAAATATAAGGATCAATGACATATTGATAAGATGAAGATAAAGAAATATCGATGACAAGAGGATAAATATTATATGATTTCGATTGATATTCAATTTTTAAAGGAAGAGTTGTACCAATATTAAATGCAACCTGTGAGGGATACATTACTTTAAATGCAATAAAAATAGGTGATTTTGGTAATTCCATTGTATAATTAAAAGTTGTGCTACAGTTTGTAAACAAAAAGAGTGTTAAACCGATAATCAAAAAAATTATAAAATCTTTAAATTTTAGTTTTTGCATATTATTTTTGTTAATAGATTAGCAATATTATAAAAAATCAATAAAAATTGAACACTAAATAAAAATTAAGGTTTAGATTGATGAAAAATGAAAATGATAAAATTATTTATTTAATTTTCAAGGTTGATGAAAAATTTTTTGCAATACCAATAGATAAAAATTGTAAAATTATAAAGATAGAAAAAAAAAATTTCATAAAAATTAAAAATATAATTTCAATAAAATCAATATTAAAAAAAGAGTTTAATCTTGAATTTAATGATACAGAAAAAACAGATGGCTATAATATAATATTTTATGGAGAAAAAGGTATTTTATTTCCTTTTAATTTTTACAAATTAATTTTAGAAGAAGTTATTGAAGATAAAGGGGAAAACATAGTAATAAAGAAAATTGAAATTAAAAAGAATAATATTATAATATTATCAATAAAATGGATCATTGATAATTATTTTTTATCTGAAAATTTAATAGAGGGAAAAAAACTGATGGATAAAAATATTGAAGAACTTGAAAGAAAAGAAGAAAAACAAGAGATTGAAGCAAATATAAATGAGATTAAAGAAAATATAAAATCAGATTCCAATATTGATGAAGAAAAAAAAGAAGAAATATTCAAACAGATTGAAAAAGAAGTTGATAAGTTGAAAATCTCCAATTTCCATGAGATTCAAAAAAAATATATGAAAGAAAGTAAATCATTTACACCTCAGTTGGTTATTTTATATTCTATACTTATTACTTTAGCTATAGTTGTTTTTGTTTTATTAAATATTTTTTCGGGGCAGCAAGAAAATAAGATGGCTGAAGATATTAAAAATATTGGAGGAATGGAATCTTTAATTATAAAAGAATTACAAAGAAAACAGGAACAGGAAAAGAATCAGTTGACCGAGCAATTGAAAGAAATTTCAATGCAACTTGAAGCTCTGCAGAAACAGAAAGATCAATTTGAAAAAAATCAGATTATTGCTTTAAATCAAAAGACTAAAGAGATTGAAGATGAATATATTAAAAAGATCGAAGAAGAAAAGAATAAATTAAATCGAGGTTTAATAAGTAGAGCTGAGTTTGATAAAAGATATAAGGAACTGATGGCTGAAAAAGAGAAAAGACTTCAAGAAGCAAGGAATCAGATAGATGCTCAAAGAAAAGCATTTCAACAACAGATAGAAGCGAAAGAAAATGAATTAAAGGCGAAAGAAACTTCATATAAGCAGGCATTAGCAGATAAAGAAAAACAGATAGAGCAGGCAAAACAGGCTATTAAAGTAGCAGAAGAAAAACTTGCATTATCTGAAGAAGCACAGAAAAAGATGCAGGAAGAAAATGAACAATTAAAACAATCTTCTGCTCTTCAACTGAAATTAAAGGAAAATCTTATTTCTTATTATAAAGCTATTCTTTTAGCTTATAATAATAATGATATACCAAAATTAAAAAAAGCTTTATCTGATTTTTATAATTTTGTTTTGAACAATCCTTCTGCTGCAATAATGGCAGAAGATGAAAAGTTGTTTGATAAATTTGTGATAGATATTGTATTAAACGATTTAAATAAAAAAGAAACAGAAGAGAATAAAAAGAGTGAAAAGTTAAAATTACTTGAAAAAGCATTGAATGAGCATAAAAAGGGTAATCTGGTTACTTCATATGAATATTACTATACAGCATTTACAAAGTATGATGTTATAATTGAAAATGAAAAAACCTATTTAGAGGATTTTATAAAAGTAGTTTTTGAAAAGCAAAATATGGAAGTAAACCAGACTATAGAAAACAATTCAACTCCTTTATATAATTCTATAGTTAATGCATTCCAAAATAAAAACTATAATCAGGTAATTCAATTAGCCAATAATTATTTGGCTCAATTCCCAAATTCAAAAAATTCTTTTTCTGTCGTTGAATATAAAATTAAATCAGAAATGATTTTGCTAAATAAAGTTCAAGAAAATGCTGCTTTAAAATTATATCAACAAGCAAAAGATTATTTTAATAAAAAAGATTATGATAATTCTGTAAAAATTCTTCTTGAGCTTTTCAGTAAATATGGGAATACATCCTATTCGACTTTAGGATCTGAATTGCTTCAACAAATTTATATTGAAGTAAAACAAAACTCAAATAGTGTAGCTACATTTCAGGAAGAAGAAGTAAATCAAAATGAGATAAAAGTAGGAACTGTCTTCAAAATCTTTCCAGAAATAGTTCAGATTTTAAAAGAACCAAACCTCTCATTTAATATAGAAATAGGTGATCAACTTATAATTAAACAAAAAAATAATGATGGTACTTTTACTCAAACAGCTATTGTTCAGGTTACTTCTTATGCACAGACTATAGTAAATGCAAAAATAATTAAAATCTTTGGAAAAGGTCCAAATATTGGAGACTATGTTTTTATTGTAAAAAAATAAATGTAATCTCTTTATAAAACTCTAATTTTTCCGATACAATTCATAAATATATCTTATCGGGTAGCTTCTATGAAAAAAAGCATATTCCTGTTTTTATTAATTTTAATAGTATGTTCTATATTGGTTTCCTTCGATATAGATACTACATTAATAAATCTTGATGAAAATCAGTTAATTCATTTAAAAGATAGTAGCTCTCCCCAAATATATAAAAATGGAATTTTATTTACATATAAAGGTAATGCTAAAGTAGTATATCTTTCAGGATCTTTTTTAAATTGGGAAAGATTGGTTCCAATGGCTCAATCTTATTTTGGCGTCTGGTATTATTTTCATAAAGAATCTTTGGATGTAGGATCTTATCTTTACAAATATAAGGTAGATAACTTTTGGATTTTAGATCCGATGAATCCACAAATCGCTAGAGATTACTATGACCAATCATTATCTTTATTGAAGATAGAAAAAAGATTGGTAATTTATGATAGATCACCTGTAATAAATAGCAAAACAAGAGAATGTCTTTTCTGGATAGAAAACAAAAATGCAAGTAATATATATATATATGGTGATTTTAATAACTGGAATCCATATCAATTCAGGTTGACTCGTGATGGAGATTTCTGGACTATAACTTTAAAACTTGAAAGTGGAAGATATGGATATAGATTTATTGTAGACTTTGATAAAGAACTTTTAGATCCCCATAATGATAACATAAAACTTAATGCTCAAAATGAACCATGTTCTATAGTTTATGTGCCATAACTATAAAATTTATAATAATCTTTTTAAATTTACTTTATAAGTTTGTGATAAAACTATTTTTTTATCTATTCTGATTTTTATTCCTCAACTTCAATATTATCTTTTACCTTCCATTTCAAGTCTTTGGCTAGGTTTTCATATGTTGTTTTTTCTACATAATAAAGCTGATTTGAAAATTCGACAAGATAACCATCCCATTTCATTAATGGAGTTAAATAGTTGATAATTCCAAGAGGCTTAACATTTAGCCAATCTGAACAAGTTCTTAGTTTTGGAACAATTTTCAATCTCCTTTTAGATATAGTCCTATTTTTTATGATATTTTCAATTGTTTCTTTCCAGATAATCATATTAATTCCTTATCAAAAATTTTGAATATATAATGAACTTCCGATAAATTCTCTTAAAAGGGAAGTATTTGGTACATAGTCTGCGGGTATTGGGACAAAATGTAATATAAAATCAAGTAAAATCGCTGCTTCTGTGTAATATTCACTTTCAAGAGGAACAGACTTTAAAAGTGGTTCAGCAAAAGTTCTTAATATTGCTTGTTCATATATAAGTGCAGAATCAAAAAACATATCTGCATTATTTTGATATGGAAAGATATTTTTTTCTTCTCCTTTAACAACTGATGGCCATCTTGCAAGAGTATTTACAGCAGAAACACCTCTATATCTAAAATCTCTGACCATTCTTCTTATTAGTCTTGCTCTTGTTGTAGGTATTCGAATCTCAGAAGTTATATTTAACTGAGTTAGAGGTGAAATATAAATTTTAAATAGATATTTTTTATCTATTTTATAAGTTAACTTTGGATTTAATCCATGAATTCCTTCAATAATAATAATCTCATTTTGTTTTGGTTTATGCAGTATTCCATGTTTTTTTCGACTACCGGTGACAAAATCAAATAAAGGTAATTCAACCTCTTTTTTACTTAAAATATCATTCATGTTCTGATTAAAATAATCTATGTCTAAAGCTTCTATACATTCAAAGTCATAGTCTCCTTTATCATCTTTAGGAGTTTTTTCCCTATCAACAAAATAATCATCAAGACTTATCGCAAAGGCTGGAACTCCTAACGATCTTAGTGCAACCATAAGTTTTTTAGAAAAAGTCGTTTTACCCGAAGAAGAAGGTCCAGCTATTGTAACTATTTTAACATCAGGTCTATTTACTATTTCAAGTGCAATTTCAGTGATTTTTGCCATCTGAATTGTTTCAGCAATAAGAATTATGTCGATAGCTTCTCTTCTTATTATGGCTTCATTTAACTTTCCAACTGTATCTATGCCTATTGAACTTAATATTTTCTTATGTTCTTTATATATTGAAAAGAGTTTGCTTTTTTCATCAAAGATACGAAATTCTGGAAATTGAAAATATGGTGGAAAATGTAAAACAAGACCATCATTATAATGTATAAGTTTAAAAGGTTTTAATACCCCTGTATATTGAGCAATAGGCGTAATGGAAATAGTCGTATATCCATCTAAAGATACTACTATAAAGGAGTTTGATGAAGAATATATTAAAAGGTTTGAAATATCTTCATCATTTTTAAAATAATTTATTGCTTCATCTTTATCCCAGAATTCAACATCGATAAAAAGATTATTATTTATGTATTCATTCATCTTATTGTAAACATTTTCTACCATCTCAGAAGTGACTGTACCATCTTCAAGGTAAAAGTAGAATGAATCTCCAATTGAATGAGATATAATAAGTTTTTTATCAGGATAAAGTTTATGAAAAGCTGTGAATAAAAGAAATGTAAGGGAGCTCATAAATATCTGATGGCCCTGTTTATCTTTTGGTGTTAAAAAATTAATTTTGCATGAAGATTTGATAGAATAGTTAAATGATACAACCTTAGAATTTAATAGGGCTGCGACATATTGATTATCTATTATTTCTTTTTGTTCAATTAAGTCACGAATCTTGGTTCCTCTAAGCACTGTGATACTTTTAGAGTTGATTTCAATTTCAATTGATTTCATTTTCAGTCCTTAACTTTTTTTTTATTTTAAATAAGTTTTTTATTTCAACTTCCATAGAAAATTTAATACAATTTGATAAACTTACAATATTTATTAAACATAATAAGTTTTTGAGGACTAAAATAAACTTTAATGATAAAAATAGGTTTTTATTTGTTCTTTACTTTTTTTATTTTATTAATATAAATTAGACAAGCGTAGGGGTGTTGGGAGTGTGCCCAACTGAGATATACCCTAAGAACCTGATCGGGGTCATGCCCGCGTAGGGAACGCACACAATCATCACCTCCTTGCTCTATAAGGAGGCTTTATATGAAATCAACCTACAAAATCACCGTCTTTGAAGTTGTTCTTGTTGCTGTTTTATCGGTAGTTATTGGTGTTGCATTCTGGGGATGGACATTTGTATATGAAATCGCAAGTCCAATATTGAAACCTGTTGGAATGAAATATCTTTTTGCTGGATTCTGGTTATTTACCGGTATTTTCCTCCCATTCATAGTTAGAAAACCTGGTGTTGCCGTTATTGCATCTGTTATAAGCAGTCTGATAGAAGGCTTTATTACTCGATGGGGTCTGTCTGCAGTACTATGGGGTTTTGTCCAGGGATTGGCAGCTGAAATTATATTTTTAATATATGGGTATAAGAACTGGAAAATTACTGTTTTAATTCTTGCATCTTTGTTTTCAGCTATCGCAAGTTATGCCCTTGATTTTTTTAATGAAGCATACTATAACCTGTCAATTGGTTTTAATTTACTGCAACTTGGATCATTTCTTCTCTCTTCAATAATTTTTGCAGCTATTTTATCTTATATTATTGGAAAAGCTCTTGCAAAAACTGGAGTTCTCAATCAGTTTGAGATCGCAAAAGATTTTAATAGTAAATGATGGCTCCAATGCTTGACCATCTAAGATGAAACAAAATGAAAGAAAATATTTTATTTGATGTCTCAAATATAGAGATTCAATATCCTTTTTCACATGAAATTTTGTGCTATGAGATGAATTTTCCAATTTACAAAAATGATGTAATATTGATTATTGGTGATTCTGGTATAGGAAAATCAACATTTTTTTACCTTTTAAAGGGTATTATTCCAAACTATATAAAGGCAAATTTAAAAGGCAAAATAATTTACGAGAATGAAAATATACTTCAAAAATATCCTGAAACCCTTGAAAAAAAGATAGGTTATCTCGGGCAAAATCCATACAGCCAAATAGTTTGTGCTAATGTAATAGATGAACTTGTTTTTGGAATGGAAAATTACTTATTTTCAAGATCTGAAATAAACTCACTCTCGGTAACTTATGCTAATATGTTCAATCTTATTGATAAGCTAGAACAAAAGACAAGTTATCTTTCAGGAGGGGAGTGCCAGAGGTTAAATCTTGCCTCTATCTTAGCATATCTGCCCGAGATAATCCTGCTTGATGAACCGACATCTTTTTTGGATAATCAAGCGATAGATATTTTTTACTCAAATATTGCAAAGTTAGTTGGGAAAAAAACTATTTTAATAATT
>ERZ795050.4873-NODE-4873-length-11876-cov-30.022333_pt1 | contig 11876 bp, 12 predicted proteins | sample MGYA00375134_ERZ795050 | MGnify/ENA primary metagenome ERZ795050 (study PRJEB30179, sample SAMN05720221) | activated sludge metagenome | isolation source: Anaerobic digester | place: Japan | collected 2015-05-26 ... | reverse complement strand
TCCCCGGCTACCTTCTTCTCATCAATCCTGACATGGCTGCTCTCAACGCTAAGGAACCTGCGGTAGCCCTTGTTGCCCACCAGTGCCTTGGGCCCCTGCTTGAGCTTGTCTTTGAGCGAATCGAGAATCATCTGCCGGTCGAGCGCGTCCTTTCTCGCCTGGGCCTCATTGAGACAGACGATGAACCGCCTGCCCTCGAGCACGACCTCCTTGACCTTAAGCGGCTCCTTGTCCCCGGTGGGCACCTCATGATACCTGCCCGGCCGGGAAAGCACCTCTTCGCTTACCTTCCTTACCCGGCGCATCCTCACCCCAAGAATGTACGAAAGCCCCTTTTCTTCCAACTCGGTCAAGGTCCGGGCACTGATCATGCCCCGGTCTGCGACCACACAGAACTCCCCGATGCCAAACCGGCTACGGATGCGCTCGGATACCGGCACGAGCGTGGTAACATCCGTGGTATCCCCGGGCATCATCTCACAGCTCACCGGTCGCCCGGTGTCATCGATTACCGCACCAACCACCATCTGCTTGAGGTCGGGGCGAGAATCCTTGCTGTGACCGTACTCGCCCAGAGTGTCTCCACCTTCACCCTCGAAGTAGATGCTCGTGGTGTCGAAGAACACCAGGTCCATGCCGGTGAACAGATCTCTATTGGAAGAGAAGATCCCCTCTTCGATAAGGTCCTTGATACACCGGGGAGCACAGGGCAGGCTGCCCCTTTGGTCTTGGAGCTCCTCTCCCAGGAATGCCATGGCCCGATAGAGGTGGTGAAGGCTCAGATCCTTAGTGCCGGGGATGAGACAGTCCCTTCTCCAGCGATCACAGGAGCGATCAGAGCCCGAAGCGAACAAACGATGCAGCACGGTCATGAAGACGGCCCGCTCCACATCGAAGCCGAACTTGCGTCTTTTGAGGAGACCCTCAAGAACTGTATCGATATGGAGCTCTTTCCACAGGCGTTCGAATACCAGGGCGGGGCCGATGCTCACGGCATCGGCATCCACCTCGCTTTTGCCGGTGAGCACCATGAGGGTCTGCTCGGAGAAGCGCGCCAGGGAGCGAGCCAGTGCCTGGATGTCGGTGCCGCTTTTCAGATCGTCAAGTCTGCCCAGGGTGGCGATGACCCGCTGCGTCACCCGTTTCCCTTCCCGGTGATTCTCAACGATTTGCAGGTATTCGTTCCTGCCGGACTTTTTTATTCTTGCGAACACCACCACCCTCCTATGGCACTTCATTAATTGCCATAAATGAGCTGCTATTGCAAGTCATAAATGCATCAACTGTGGCACTACATTATACCGGTCTTGAAATGCGTTTCCTGGATTTATGCGGGTTCCCAGATCCAATGACCTCGACAACTGTTAAAGATGTGTATAACATATTGTTATCATGCGATGCATTGACAATAATTGGCAGGATTATTATTGATCAACGGGAGGAAGATCAGTTTCTTTTGGAAAACGGATGTGGTGCGTTATAGCCCGAGGAATTTCTCGGTGAAGAAATCTGTGTTTTGTGATATTATAAATTTGTTCTGCAAGCTTGCATGGACTCAAAAGGATAACTTAAATGGCCTTAACCTCGCTAATCAAAGAGATTGATCTTAACTTGTATAATAGTATTAATACCTTAGGCAGTAAGGATGTCATAGAGAGGATCGATATTTACAAAATAAACTATGATGAGGCAAACCATCCGGTTAATGTGAGGATGTACTATCAATGGCAGAAAAGTGGTGAAAACTCGCGCAAACCAGAGATAGAAATTAATGTAAACGAACTTACCGACATATATTCAAAAATTGAAAATAATATTCCCGTAAAAGGGCCCATAGAGGATTATAAAAAATCTGCTCTCCTGCGTTCTTACAGAGGTGATTACAACCAATTTGTTATCCTGAGCCTTCGCCATAAAAGCGATCTATGGGGATTTATGGTTTTCCTCATGAAAGAGGGCAATATAAAGTGGATGGGAGACGATCTTCTCTCACTGATGGAGCATGCCAGTAAAATAACTGAAATTATTAGGAATGAAGAGCTGATTGCAAGCCTGATGAATTCAGAATCAGAGTACCGTTTGCTAACTCACAAGGGAATAGATATTTACCTGCGCGTTGACAAAGAATTCATAATAAAGGCTGCGGCGGGAAGAGAGATAGAAGATAATAGCGTAGCGGAGGAAAGGTTTATTGGAAGGTCTCTAAAAGAGTTGCTTTTATTCCCTAATAACTCGGAAAGAAACAAATATTTTGATGAATGCCTGATGTGTGCTGGGGGAGGCAAGTCTTTCAAAAGAAACCTGCTCTTAAACGCATATGAACCCGAATGGTATAGCGTTCAGTGTTATTCTGTAAATAAAAACAATGAAATGGCCTGTGCAGCGACTAAGATTGATGATGTAGTGAGGCCGTTAAAAGAGACAGAACTGTGGTTGGGCCTGCATAATAAAATGTTTGGAAACATGAGAAATGTTATAATAGTTATGACCCCTGATGAGGTTCTATACGTATCTCCGAATATTTTTGAGATGACAGGGTTGGAAGCAGAGACAATAAGGAAAGGGTTCCTGAGTAATAATCCTGAGATATTCGATAGATCTACAATGGAAAGCATCCTTGATGTCTTACATGGATATCGCCAGGGAAATAATGCGAAATGCTGCTTTAAAGGAAGAGTCATTCAAGGAGCAAGCTTTTTGGGGGATGTGGAAATTTTTATCAATACTATCGATAGTACTGTGTCGGGCAATAATCAATTATTGATGCTTGAGATTGAGAACACTTTTGACCGCGAAGAATTTGAAAGGTTGGCTGCCATTATAGACAGAAAATATGAAGATCAGTTGGGCGCCGGAACATTCGTTTATATGCTGGGCATAGACGGTAGCATACTCTGGGCAAATAAAGATGCCGAGACATTTTTTGCGATGGAGACCGGAAGCCCGCATAAAAATATAGTCAATTATTTTGAGGACGAACATCGGGATGCCGTGATGAGGTCGATCATGTCGCCTTTGGTGATAAAAAGAAGAAGTGATATAGTGAATCACCGGCTATTGAGCGCAAATGAGGAGATCGAAGCGATCACGCTGTCATCACCCGCATATAGCAAGGGGGCTCCTCACGCTGTTCTATGTGTCTCAAAGAGAGTGAAGCGAAATATATCCGCACTTGGCCATCAACAGGATATGGTCATTGAAGACATGACCTCTGAGTTTCGATGGGCGATGGACATGGATCTATATTTTACATACGTGAGCCCGTCTGTTAAACATATTCTTGGTTATACTAGGGAGAGAGCCATGCGCGAGGGGCTGGGAAGTGTCCTCTCCGATAAATCTGACGAAAAGCTTGGGAAGTGCCTGAAAGCCGGATTGATAGCCGCGAAAAAAAACAAGCCCTGGTCGAAAACGATTCCTGTGGAATTTATTGGTGATAATGGAAGAACGATAAAAGGCAAAATGATAATGAACCTCGTTTATGATAATGGCAAACCAGTATCTTTTGTTGGCGTAACAGAGATCGCCAGAAAACGAATTTAAAGGGGTAATTTGGTTTTAATCGCCAGATCATCAGAAATCTATTGTTATCAGTCACCTATTGACTTTCGACCCAAAGAATTTTATAAGCTTATACATATTGTATCCTCCATCAATTGATGGTTGACCCGCCTTTGAGCGGCAAACGGCAGAGCGTTAGACGCTCCCCGAAAGAGAAGAACAACAGTATCTAGTGTGCTAACTGTTGTAAGCGATTAGGCTTTAGCCAAGCCGCGTCTTTAATTACCCGCCAGATGCAATAACGCAAGCAATTTAACCGTGTCGTGCTGTATCTACCCGAGGACTGTTATCCCGGGTGGACCACAGCGGCGGATAAATATGCTCGCGAGATCATAAGTCATATATTCCCGCGGGGGGATGTTTCACGGACCCCTGCAGGGATCGTGTTGCGTCCTCCCAAAACGCCGCATTCCCGGGATACGGGACGGTGATCCAAAAGGAGGACGTTTTGAGCAAATATATTAAGAAGGCAATTAAGTACGTTGCTTCTGAAATTGCAGAAGCACAAAGAGGGGTCATCAGGGAAGAATAACTCATGTCCTGATGAAAAAAGTGGGTAAGTACGATGAGATCGAACAGAAGTGGAAAAAGGAAAATCGTAGAGATGATATTATCTTGATTTTCCTTAAGATAGTATTTTTCCTGCTTGTGGGATCGATCATATATCAGATAGCGGCATCCGTTTAACATAAGGCCCAGGCCTTATGTAACTCTTAAATCAATCTCAAAATCCCCACTTATATCAAACCAAACCCTGCACGGGAGACATATCGATCTCCCGCGGGAGCCCGACCTATGTCTCCTGGTGCAGCAAAATAGGAGGAGACAATGAGGAGAGGCTTCAGAGTTACTTATGAGATCATATCTCATGAGTCGGCGGAACAGGGTGATGTGGAGGAGAGGGGTTTTCTGGAAGAGGACGGGATCGATATTTCCCTTGATGAATTTGACATCGAGGAAGGTATATCGATCGTAGACAAGGCTGTGGAGTTCCTCAGGGACAATACCGGAAGCGACGGAATTGAACCGAGTTCGACGGGCAAAATGGGTGAAGAGGACTGGTGGACCTCATACAAACACAATGAGGATTTCAGAACGGGCACTGTGGAGAATCGCTCCTACCATCCCTATGGATTCACTGTCGAGGAGATCAACCAGATCAATAATCGGCTCAAAGAGAGGAACTGAAGGAGGATTGTGGTAACAGTAGATGTTGGTGTTCCTTAATAGGAGCACAAAAAAATGAAGACGCTCGAGGGCTGCTGATCATGGTGATCGCAGCTTTTTTTGCGTCTAAAAAACCGATTGGAGGTAGCTTATGAGGGCAAGTTTGGGTGAGGTGTACGAGCAGGTAAAAAAAATGTCGCAGATGAACTATGACGAGGTGATTCCGGTCAGGGATGTGCGGTTCGAGTCGTTAGACACGGTGGTAATTGGTAATGACCGGTATGCTTTTCTGCCCAATGCACAAAGGCAGATAGCAACACGTTACCAGGTGCCGTTCAATTATCTGAAACGATGTCCACAGGATCTTCAGGAGAGGAACCTCAATCACTGGCTTGGCACCGAGAGAAACGATGCGTTTTTCGTCAGGTTCAATGACCAGGGTGTGCGGGCCATTTTTACACCCAGGTATCATCCCATTGACAACCTCGAGTTGATTCAGCTCCTTTTCGAAAAGGGCTACACGGAACGATCGCAAGTGACTTACCGGCTTGATGGCGGGATGTTGAAGCTCAATATTCATGACGACCCAGTGAATATGTTTCAGATCAATGGAGACAGGTTCCTTCCAGGGAGATCTTTCGTGAACTCAGAGGTGGGACTACACCAACTTATGCCTTCTCTATTCATCCTTAGGCTGGTGTGCACGAACGGCCTGATTTGCAGGGTTTCGATATCCCTTCATTTCAGGCATATCTCCCGAAGGTTCATTGAGAATTACGATCAGATCATGGCTGGGTTAGGTGAAGATCATCTCGTATATCAGAAAAACCAAATCGGTATTGCAATGAACAGCCCCGTCAAAGAACCACTGCTCCTCATCAACCAGTTCAATGAGCGGTACAAGGTGACTGACAGTGAGAAGGCGGCTGTGGAATGGGCATGGCCTTTCGAGCAAGGGGAGACCATGATTAACGTAATCAACACTTATACAAGAGCGGCTAAGTCCCCTACCCTCACCGCAGAGGAATCAATCAGGCTCGAGAAGATAGGAGGAAACATTCTCGGCCTGCTCAAGGGAATAAACTGACTTTAGCTGAATAGATCGGGAGTCATACGAAGATAGACCGTGAGGCATGAGCCCATGGTCTATTTTCTTATCCAGAAAGGAGAAAGACGATGATAGCACCTTCAAAATTGCAAAAGGGTGCAGCGAAGACGGTAGTGTCTCTGTTAGAAAAACTGAGTATTATTCAAAGGGTTGCATCCTATGAAAAGGTCCAGTTGGTGGTAAAGAATAGCCCTTACGAACCCCTTGAAATATCAAAACAGGGTGATGTGATAACGCTCACTACTTTCGTAAACGAAGAAGGGAACCTTGTTGTCGACTCAAAAGGGGTTTTCGAGGTGGATTTCGCAGGTATCCTCTGTTTCCAACTCATGAAAACCAGAGGATCGGACGGGCAAAAAGAGGTGAAAAACGAGACGACTGCCGGCATGTTCGCAACGAGCCTGTTCAACCATGGGTATGACCAAGGCAAGGTTATATGGATCATGCCTAAGGATCCTACGCAAGTAGTTGAAGAATCGGAAGAGATGAACCTAACTCAGGATCTTCCCAAAGGAGCAGATTTAGCGGTTGAGACGGGCAAACATGGGGAGAAGGAATTAGCTAAGGAAGAACAACCTTGCAGATATAGCGAAGACCCTCGAAAAATATTCGGTAATCTCTTTTCCGAAGAACAGCTGGGGCATGCCTCGCTGGAGACATTCATGCCGCTTGACACCATGACGTTCAGGACAAAGGAAGGCGATATCTCAAATGGTATTTGGCTCATCAAGAAAGACTATATACCTGATGTGCTGCTAGAACGAGCTCGAACGTGCATAAAACCTTTACAGGACAGCAACCAGTCATCAGAGGCCCTATGGAGAGAGGTGCAGGATCATTCTCAGGGAACGCCCATGAAATATGAGTTCAGCATTAAGGGGTATAAAAAGGGCGATCTGCAGGTATATTCGACAATGGACGGAGACCTGGTTGCTTTTTTGGCTGACCAAGTGAGCTGGCTTCATAAGATCATGCCTGATTTCAGGTTACTGTATTTCAAGCACCAAGCTATGGCTCTTGTCCTGTCAGGGAGTGTATCGGCCGGTTTACTCAAGCGGATAATACTGGATGAAATAGCCGGCGTCAGAGTGAGCTTTAGGTACCTAGGTCAGGGATATCAAGAGGAAGAAGAGGCGGATGAACCGTGCAGAGAGCGGGAATATTTCGAGATGATCGAGCGGATGAAAAACGACATACCGGAGATCAACTTTTCTCTTGATACAAGCATCGGAGAGATCAGCAGGATCTATGATCTTATGACGGACAGGTTTGAGCAGGTCAGTGAGATGTCAAGATCTTTGATCAGTTTTTACCGCAAAAAGCTCAACGGCCTTGGAAACAGCGAGAGCTCATTTTCTAAAACCACATTATTAAAAATCAACGAGATTGAAGCTCAGGGAAAGAAATATAGGGCTATTTTTGAGGGAAAATTCAAGGCTGCACGGGATAATATCGTGCAGGTGCTTAGAGCCGAGCTGGAGAAAACGAACCCCTCACAGAACGTTTCAGAGTGGCTTGATCACATCAGTGTGATCTTATTTGTTCCTACGGCGCAGGAGAGGAAAATGTTGAATGATGACTCCATAACATCCTCGACCACCGTACGCGATCTCATAGAGATCACCAAAAATGACATGCTACCAGAAAAGGAACATGATCAGGATGTGAGCAGTTTAATTTCCTCGTTAAAGCCTCTTTCCCTAAGCGCTGAGAAAATATTCGGGAAACTGATTGTCGGGATTGGTAAAGGGGGATCCAGAAAAATCGATACGACCAATGGCACTTACATGCCTGTACACGTCGAATGGCTATACGACAATGTGTATAGCATCGCCCATTACTGGGAGCAAAACGGCGACCTGATGAGCGATCCTCGCATGGAATTTATGGTTGTAGGCGACAAAGTCTATCCTGTGTATTTCCGGCAGGATGGGAATCCAGCACGGGAAAATGAAATTCTTGAATATGATGAAAAGGGAAATCTGAAAATCAGGAACATAAGGGTTCAGAAGGACATCGCACGATTCGCAAACACCTGGATGCAGAACATCAAAGAACAACAGAGTGATTTTTTCAGAAGCCCCATACCACCGGACGGCAATCACGAAAAGCCGGCACCATGGACCATGACAAGGGTTAAGTACATCGAATCCCTAGGCCTTGACGCGAGATATTTTCCGCCAAAGCCTATGAGGCTGGCAGCCAAGTTGGTCAAGATGCCTGATGGAAATTACTGGTCAACAGATGAGCACGGTAAATCCGTATATGATGCCGTACGAGGAGGGAAGCCGGTCCCCAAGGAAGTGCTGGAAGAATACATCGCTCAACCATGGGCAAAACAAGCTCTTGGCATAGAAATCGTCAAGAGTTCTCGCGGAATACAAGTCGAGAGAAATAATGAGGAACCGGTTGTTACGGATATCCCTCCAGAGAGTATTGAAGGCTATGGCCAGCGAGTGATGGTAACAGATCAAATACCATTGCCGGTTATACGTGGACAGGCGGGAACAGTGCTTTCTTCCAGGATTATGCCTGACATGGAGAGGATGTATACAGTTCGACTGGATATTGGGCAGTTGACAGACCCGTTTGATGGTCAAATGTATGATCCGGAAATAAATGGGTCGTACCTTAATTTCATTGGCAATGTGGTCGATTGTGTCTCGGAAAACTCTCAGCCGGCCGCGTTGGTGGCAGATGCTCCATCTTGTAAACCATTTTCTGTTGGTGATCGAGTAATGCTCATCTCTGGTCAATTTGAGGGGCGCCATGGTGTGATTGAAGATATCAATTACTCCCACCTCACCGTTGTCGACGGAGAATCATCTAAGATGATGATTTTCAGGGTAAAGACTGACAACGGCTTAACTATTCAGGTGACTGACGTTTGCATTCAAAAGGAAACATCCAGACCGACAGACATTATTCCTGATATCTTAACAGATAAAGGTTATGAGCTGCCGGAAAACGTTTTCACGAGCGTGCACAGCTATAAGAAAAGATTGGAAGACTATAACAAACAGATGGTCTGGGAGAGGGATCGATACAAAAGATCAACCATAAGTGTCACAGCGCAGGCCCTGAGAGATCAAGCAAAATATTTGGCTGAATGTTACAGGAATTGGGCTGAGAAATATCCTGAAGAAGCGAAGAGGATAAAAGAGAAACATAGTCCTCTGGATCCACAGAAACCAGCAGTGGCATCATCAACGGGAAAGAAAGCAGCAACAACTTCAGCAAACCAAGGCAGGCATACTAGCAGAAAGTATGCATCTGCACGAAATCAGAGGAGGTAAATCATGGCAAGTAGGGAAGGACTCAAGAGAAACAGGATCAAGGGTAACGGGTATGTCGTTTGCCCTGTCTGTAAGGTGAATATCTTAAAGGGCAATCTGCAGATTCATCTTATGGACCACCTGATGGATCTTAACCGGGCGGCTCTGCACTATATCAAGGATAGAACTTGCGAGAGTGATACCAGAGCGATCTGCATCGAAAGGAAGCTCACGCGGGTTATGAACCTGGTAGAAGACGCAGCCTAAACTATTATTGAGCTCCCCTCTGGCAACGTCCATGGGAGCCATTTAAAGTATAAGAAGGGAGATGAAATGGAGAGGATGATAGATGTTTCGAAGCTTATAATGAGTGATAAAACATGTCATGTCAGAATGTGTGATGAGCCCATCAAGGAAGTCGAGCACACTAAAAAAGATGAAAAGATTTCCGAAATTCAGCATTATTACCGGGCAATGAAAACCGACAACACCCTAGTCTCAATTGAGATAAGGGATAAAATGCTCGTCGTTATTGATCCGGTAAAGTCTTATAGGGAAAGGGAAAAATCCTACGGAATGGCACGTATCGATGCTCAGGATATAATCGGAATCATCCCGGACATCAAGCGTCTCTATAAGATAGAGAGATCTGGGACGGTGGATCGAATGGTGGAACTCTGGACATTCTTTCCCGCCGATAACTATGTAGAAATCCAGAAGCTGGACGATGGCATGGTCACCGTTACCAACATTCGTGCAGGCCAACCAGGGCTCTTCGACGACAGAGAGACTGTATTGGCCGTGATGCCTGATGGGGATGAGGTTACCGCCAGAGAAGTGACCTGTCATTAGCTCCAAACCAGACCCCTGTATGCGGGTTTGAGCATTGTGCTCTTTTATAGGGCTTGTGCTCACACCCCCCATACTGGGGTCTTTTTTATTGTCCGGACAAAAAAAAGCCATAGGCGAGGTCAGGAAAGTGCCTATGGCCAAAAAAGTGGACCAGATAGGTTTTTACTTGGCGTTGATGGCTGATTTCAAGTGCTTGCCGGGCTTGAATCTCACCTTTTTTGAGGCATTCACTCTAATCGTCACACCAGTCTGAGGGTTGCGGACATCCCGGGAGGAAATATTGGACACTTCAAATGAACCGAAGCCTGTGAGTTGCACCTTGTCTCCCGCTGAAAGGGCTGCCGAGATGACCTCAAGTATAGCATTCGTCACATGTTCTGCAGAAGTTTTGGAAATATTCGATCGTGATGCAATCAATCGAATAAGGCCCGATTTATTCATGGTAAATCACCACTATAATATTTACTGGCCCTTTTATATAGAGCCCCCTACCCTTATCGATCATATTCCGAGTGATTCAAAAAGGTTCTGCTGGCTGCGGGGCAACAAGTCTTCAACAAGGATAATCAAGAAATATACATCATCCTGGCATTTTTTTAAAGTTATTTCTCGCACAAAGCAATTATCGTTCAAACTGCGGTCGTAATCTGTAACGATCATGCAGGATTTTCTATCCAGTGGAGACAGATAGGAGAAATAACCGCAGTTGCAGGCTCTCTCTCTGAAAATGGCACTGGGAAAGCAGTATGGAGAAAATGAGAAGCTGGAAATGATCTTTTTTAGTCTAGGTGTTCCTCTGCATATTGCTTTGTGCCAGCGGCTATTGGGAGAAAACCCAGTGAGATTGGTTCTGCACTGAGCAATGGATCTCTGCTTTTGCGATCGGAAAGATTTTTTCATGAAGTCTATGGCCAACAACCCTGCTTGGATATTTATGGAGGTAGAGAGTTGCTCGATAACTCGGTCAGGATCATATTTGTGAACCCGTCCTACCTCTTCGATAATGGCACTTACGTTTGACCAGGATCGTTGCGAATCTGCAAACAGATCACCAGAAAACTGGTAAGCATCATATACACGCCCTGCTTCATGGTATGGAATGCAGGGATTCTCTAGCAAGAGATTCTGTATGGCCTTCTTGCGCACTGGATGATTGTCGTTTTTGGAGCGGGCAAGAACGGTCTCAAAAAGCTTCGCAAACTTACCATCATAAAGATAATTTATGAGACGTTCTCGGGTCAAAACAGCATAATTCCACTGGATAAGTGATAATTTCAGCAGCATATCAATCTGATGCCGCTGTGGTTCGGACGGAAATATTTGAAATTTATAGCGGTTCATAACCTCTATGTATACAAAACAAGTAATCATGTCAACAATTGATATAGTAGTAAATGATTTATATAATCATTTAATAGGTGGTAAATTGTTTTATTATATACTCACTGATAGACAACTAATAAATCACATGCTAAATGTGAATAGATGGTCAAGGTCAAGAAAAAAAAGAATGAACGCAAGAAATATCCCAGGAAAAACAGGAATATATCTGGGGAATTAGTGTATTATATAGCCTGGACCACGAGAAAGAAGAAACCGGTTCTCTGGAAAGGGATAAATAACCGGCTTGAAGCCGTGTTAGTAGATATCTGCAGGGAAATGGAGTGGACAATGATATGTTCCAGCATTAAGCCCACTTATGTTTTCCTTGTCGTGCGGACCACGACCGAGTACAGCCCCCAGCAGGTAGTTTTCAAGCTGAAGCGAGAGTCAGCAATAACTTTAAGGCAAGAATACAGTGAATTGGCGAAGATGCCTTCTCTCTGGAATCTTGAAACACACATAACTACTGTTCCATCTAGTGAGGAAGATATCTGGCAATATGTCTATTGACGGAGAGAGTTCTCTAAAAT
>ERZ795050.4859-NODE-4859-length-11897-cov-5.061983_pt1 | contig 11897 bp, 12 predicted proteins | sample MGYA00375134_ERZ795050 | MGnify/ENA primary metagenome ERZ795050 (study PRJEB30179, sample SAMN05720221) | activated sludge metagenome | isolation source: Anaerobic digester | place: Japan | collected 2015-05-26 ... | reverse complement strand
GAAAGAATAAAATATCTAGTTCTACCATGGATACTTATTACTTTTTCAAATATGGGAGGAAGTGTTAGATATTATAGAACCGTTTTTGTCGAAGAAGTCAATAAAGATTATGTCAGAACAGCAAAGGCTAAAGGACTTTCTACAAGAAAAATTATGTATACCCATGTTTTTAAAAATGCTTTAATACCAATTTTAACAAGTGTCATTATGTCTATACCGGGCTTACTTTTAGGCGCTCTTTTGACTGAAAGATTCTTTTCTATTCCTGGCATAGGAGATTTAACAGTTACTGCTGTTACAAGCTATGATTTACCTGTATTGAAAGCAATGGTTGTAGTTTATACTCTTTTCTTTATCTTTTTCTCTCTCATTACAGATATTTCATATAGTATTGTTGATCCAAGAGTTAAGCTTAGCTAAGTATTATTTTATTTAAGTATTTAAGGAGAATAAAATGGAAGCAATTAAAGGTAGAAGTTTGTTATATGATGCAGCCAGAAGAATATATAGAAATAGACTTGCCATGGTAATGTTCATAGTATTATTTATTTATATTCTTATGGCTTTATATTCAGCTTTAAACATGGGTGGTATTTATAATTTGGCTACTAATCACATTGAAGATGTTAATAGATCTTTTGTTCCGCCATTTCAAGATAAATCTGCACCTTTTGGAACAGATATTTTTGGAAGAAATGTATTATATAGAGCGGTTTATGGTTCAAAAATTTCGATGTATTTAGGTTTTTTAACTATTTTAATCGAAATTCCTATTGCTATTATTATGGGTGCCTTAGCGGGTTATTATGGTGGCTTTATTGACGATGCCATTCAATATTTAATGTCTATTATCTACTCAATTCCTGGAATGATAATAATTCTTGCATTTATCTTATTGGTAGGACCTTCATTTTTAACTATAGCACTTGCATTTGCCCTTACAGGGTGGGTAGGTCTTGCCCGAGTTATTAGAGGCGCTTTTATGCAAGCAAGGGAATTTGAGTATGTTCTTGCTGCAAGAACCTTAGGCGCGAAAGATGGAAGAATTATTTTTAAACATATATTGCCAAATGTTTTTCATTATGTTATAATCTCTGCAATTTTAACTTTTGCAGGAGTCATAATGTCAGAAGTTCTTCTAGCATATTTAGGATTATCAATTGTAGGAGTTCCTACATGGGGTACTATGATTGCTGATGCCTCCCAGGAAGTTAGTGCGGGAAGATGGCAAAACTTTTTAGGAGCAGTTCCTTTTATTTGGTTGTTTATCCTTGCATTGAACCTTATTGGTGATGCTCTTAGAGATGCGCTTGATCCAAGACTTAGAAACCTATAATTAATGGATATTTAAGGAGATAAAAATGTCGACTAATATAAATAAATCATCAAAACTTCTTGAAGTAAAGAACTTAAAAACATTTTTCTTTACTGAAGAAGGTGTTGTAAAAGCTGTAAATGATGTTTCATTTGAAGTCGGTGAAGGCGAAACTTTGGGTTTGGTAGGAGAATCTGGTTGTGGCAAATCTGTAACCTCACTCTCTATAATGAAACTTATTCCAAATCCTCCTGGAAAAATAATTTCAGGCTCAATTCTTTTCGAAGGACAAGATATTGTCAATATATCTGAAAATGATATGCATACAATTAGAGGTAATAAAATATCGATGATTTTCCAGGAACCGATGACCGCATTAAATCCCGTTTTTACAGTTGGTCATCAAATTTCAGAAGTTTTCACTCTTCATCAAAATATTTCTAAACAGGAAGCTAAAGAAAAAACTATTGAATTACTAAAAATTGTTGGTATTCCAGAGCCAGAAAAAAGATTTAATCAATATCCTTTCGAACTTTCCGGTGGAATGAGACAAAGAGTTATGATAGCTATGGCTTTAACCTGTAATCCTAAACTTTTAATTGCAGATGAACCAACGACTGCTCTTGATGTAACTATTCAAGCTCAAATTCTTGAGCTTATCAAAGATATGCAGAAAAAGTTTAATTCCGCAGTTATTTTAATAACACATGATCTTGCTGTTATAGCAGAAACTGCAGATCATGTAGCTGTTATGTATGCTGGAGTTATAGTAGAAAAAACAGAAGTAAAAGAACTTTTTAAAAATCCTATGCACCCTTATACAATCGGTCTTCTTAATTCAATTCCTATTCTTGGACAAAGAGGTAAAGAACTTCAAGAAATCCCTGGAAGAGTTCCTAATCTTATAGATTTACCTAAAGGATGCTATTTTGCAGATAGATGTAATAAGAGAATGCCAATTTGTTCTCAGCAAGATTGTGAACTTAAAGAAGTTAAACCTGGTCATTTTGTTAGATGTTTTCTTTATAATTAATAGTTGATTTTATAAAAGGAGAATTTAAATGGATAATAACAACCAATATATGGAAAATTTAAACCCATATCTTGTTGAATTATATGATTTAAGAACCTATTTCCCTATTAAAGCTGGTATAATAAAAAGGACAGTTGGCTATGTTAAAGCTGTTGATGGTGTTTCATTTAAGATTAAAAGAGGGAAAACACTTGGTCTTGTTGGAGAATCAGGATGTGGTAAAACAACAGTAGGTAGAACAATTGTAGGTCTTTATAAACCTCATAGCGGTGAAATGTTTTTTGATATTCCATCCGATATTACTTCAGAAATAGTATCTCTTCAAGAAAAATATAAATTGATGTTAAAAGAGAAAAAATTTACAGAAGAGTTTAAACAAATTTCTGCTAGATTGAAAGAACTTAGAAAACAATATGATATCTATGCCTTCTCAAAAGAAAAACTTAGAAAGGCGAGAGTTAACTTTCAAATGGTATTTCAGGATCCTTTTGGTTCTTTAAGTCCACGAATGACGGTTGGAGATATTATAGCCGAAGGTCTTGATATTCATAAAAAATACTCATCTAAAAAAGAAAGAAAGTTAATTTTACAGGATCTAATGGAAAGAGTTGGGCTTGATCCACAATATATTAATAGATATCCTCATGAATTTTCAGGAGGACAAAGACAAAGAATCGGTATTGCAAGAGCGATAGCTTTAAAGCCTAAACTTTTAGTTCTTGATGAGCCAGTATCAGCTCTGGATGTTTCAATTCAAACTCAGATATTAAAACTATTAAATAAACTTAAAGATGAATTTGGATTAACTTATCTTTTTATCGCGCATAATCTATCTGTTGTTGAATATTTTTCTGATGATATTGCTGTCATGTATCTTGGTAAAATAGTCGAAATCGCATCTAAAAATGAACTTTATGATAACAAAATGCATCCATATTCTCAAGCTCTTATTTCTGCTGTTCCCATTCCTGACCCTGAAAGAAAAAGAGATCAAAGAATAATATTAACTGGTGATGTACCTTCACCAATCAATCCTCCAAGTGGTTGTAATTTCCATCCTAGATGCAGCCATAAAATGGATATATGCTCAAAAGAAGAACCTCCAATGATAGAGGTTTCAAAAGATCATTTTGTTGCTTGTTGGTTATATAATAAATAAAATAAAAGTAATAAATTATAAAGGGATTGTCCTTATATTGGATAATCCCTTTTTTATATGGAAAATAGCGATTTTGAATAAATAATTTACATTAGTAAAAAATATAATATAATAAAAGTAGATAAAAACAAATCATTAAAAAATCCAAAAAGTTTATTTCAAAGTTTTTGATAGAAAAAATATTAAAATAAGATTATAAAAGGAATAAAATGTTTTTTGAAATTTATGTAAATATAAAAAAAGAAATACTAATTATAAGAATGAAGCTTATTACAAGAATATTATCAGCTATTTTTTTTATTTCATTTATTGTAATGTTAATATTTAATTTTTCTATTTCTGAAATTTCAGATTATTATCTTTTCCAGAAAATATTTTTTATAATATTGTTTTTATTGACATTTTTAGGTACTTTTTATCTTGAAGAAATCAAATTTTCCAAAAAGGAAAAAAAAATAGAGATAAAAAAAGGACTTCTTTTTTTATTTAAAAATTATAAATATACATTTGATGATTTTGAAGCAATATTGTTTAGAAAGAATTTAAAAATGCCAAATCCTCTTGTTTTTCAATTTACTGAAAAATATTTTTATACCTTTGGATTAAAATTAAAAGATAGAACTATAATAATAGAAAATAGAATGAATGAAGAAAAATTCAATGAGTTTGTTAATATATTTAAAACATTTTATCCCGAAAAAGTTGAATTAAAAACTATTTAACTAAATGAAGTAGAAAAAAAATTGATTATAAATAAATATTTAAGTATATTATTTCGATACTTAAAAATAGATTAAATAATAAAATGAAGAAGTAAAAATATGAAATTAAGAAATAATTTACTTTTTTCCTTAATACCGTTAATTGTTATTCTTATGGTTTTGGCGGGTGTTTTAATATATCAGATGGTCAAATCATATGCATTAGACTTAATAGAACTTTCACTAAAGACCAAATTTGATGATATAGATGGATATATTATAAGAATTAAAGAGCTTGGTGCTCAGTTTGACATATCAGAAGATCAAGTAAAAGCGATGGTAAGTGCATATGTTATAAATAACCAGATTGGTCAAAAAGGTTATGCAGGTATTTATGATTTTGATGGTAATAGACTTTATTTTAATATTTCCTCCAAAATAAAAAAAGAAAACATTGAAAGTCCTATATTTGCAGCCTTACAGAAAAATACAAATCTAGTGGGTAAGACAATTCAATTTAACTTTAATGAAGATATTTACCATGCTAAGTTTATGAAACTTCATGACTGGGGCTGGTATATTGTTGTTGGAGCTTCAGATTCTGAATATTTGGCTCCAATTCAAACCTTGATAGAATACATTGCAATAATTGTAGGTTCTCTTGTTTTTATTGCAAGTATAGTGGTTTTCATACTTTCTGCTCAGGTGTCAAGACCAATCTCTCAACTTCAAAAGGGTATGAAACAGATTGTTGAAACAAATACTTTCGAAAAAATAGAAATAAAAAATTCAAGAATTGATGAAGTAGTAACTTTAAAAGATTCTATAAATACATTAATTGAAAGTTTTTCAATAATTATTTCAGATGTAAAAAAAGAATTTTCAATACTGGAAAAGCATATTGATGATAATGTACAGATATCTTCAAAAATTGAATCTACTATTTCACATTTTTCAGATTTAATTAAAGACATTATGGTTTCTATAGAAGAAGTAGTTTCACATAATGCTGAAATAGTTGAAAAGATAAATGAAGTAGCAAGTGAATCTAAAGTCAGTTTGATAACTGTTGAGAATAGTTCTGAAGTATTAAATGATTTTAAGTTAAAAACACAAAATCTTATAAAACAAATAGAAAGTATGACGGGAGCTGTTACAGCAATATCGGAAATTTCTGATCAAACAAACTTATTGTCATTAAACGCAGCCATAGAATCAGCCAAAGCAGGTGAAGTAGGTAAAGGTTTTGAGGTAGTTTCAAGTGAAATTAGAAAACTTGCTGATGAATCTGATAAAATAACAAAAAATATTTCAAAAACTATTAAACAACTTAAGAATGAACTTCGAGATTTTCTTGAAAAATATCAGGAATTATATGAATCATTTATAAAAATTCAAAATGATATTACCAGAATTTCTGATGTAAATACTTTCGTAAATAATGCTTCAGAAAGTCAGAAAGTAAATCTTGATAGAATAGCTGATTCAATTTCAGAAATCAATATGAAATTTGATGATTTTAAGATTATTGGTGATAGATTACTAACAGATTCAAAGGAAACAAGAGATACAATCGATAGTTTATTAGAAATTGTATCTAAATATAAAACTAATATTTAGTTAAATAAAATAAAAAAGTACTTTAAATTAGGTTTTAATCGATGTCAAAAGTTTTAGTAATTGAAGATGAAGAATTTATTTCAAAATTAATTTCTAAAGTAGTCAAAAATAAGGGATATAATATAGAAATCGTAGATAATTTTAATCAAGCTTTTGAACTAATAAATAGTAATATTTTTGATTATGTTTTGATAGATTATAATCTTGATAAAGATAAAATAGATAGTTTTGCAAAATTAGTTAAATCAAAAAATGAAAAATGTACTATTATATTGATGTCGGGACTTAATGAACAGGAAATTAACGCTTCAGTGCAATATGATAAATTTATTTTTAAACCAGATTTAATTGATATTCTTAATAAGATTTTATAATTAACTATATAAATTAAAAACAACTTGAAAATAAAAATAAAAAAATTATATTAAATTTGTTAGTAAAATTAGTTTTATAAAGAAAGGGGCTATAGATGAAGACAATAAAAGCTGAATATGTTAATCCTTTTATAAGTAATGCTATAGAGGTTTTTGAACAATTAGCAGGTGTTGAGCTTACAAAGTCTGATATGAAATTAAAATCAGATCCTACTCCTGACAATGATATATCGATAATTGTTGGTGTTGCTGGATTTATTGAAGGTCAGGTTATATATTCATTTAAAGAACATACTGCAGAAAGAATAGCTCAATGCATGATTGCAGATGAGAAAAAAAGAAATGATACAGAGATGCTTAGAAGTGCAATTGCTGAAATGGCAAATATTATAACTGGTAGAGCAACAATTAGTCTTTCTGGACAAAATAAAATGTTAAGCATAACACCACCTACTATTGTTATCGGTAAAGATTACAATATTCAGTTTATTAAAATACATACAATAGCTGTGTATTTTTCTTCTCGTTTTGGTACACTCGAGATTAATATAGCATTAAGAGAAAGAGAAGAAAATAAATAAAATGTTAAAATCTGGTGAATTTATCATTTTATATCATTCTCCACAAACTAAATTTCTGGTTGAATTTAAACCAAATTTAGAGTTTAATTGTCATAAGGGGCAATTAATTTTGCCAGAAGAACTTGAATTCGGTCAGAAATTAATTTCCAACAAAGGTTATTTTTTTTATGTCTTACCTGCTATGTTAAAAGACAAAGCAATGAAAGTCAAAAGATCTCATACAATAATATATCCAAAAGAAGCTCCTAGGATAATATATGAATTAGGGATTTTACCAGGCAAAAAAGTAGCAGAAATAGGAACTGGTTCAGGTGCTTTCACGATGATACTGGCTGAAATGGTTGGAGAAAATGGTAAGGTTGTGACTATTGATATTAGTGAAATATCTCACCAAACAGCAAAAAAAAATATTGAAAGGCTTGGAAGTAAAAATTTAATTAATAATATAGAATTTATATTGTGTAATTCAGTTGAACAGCTTCATGATTTAAAAAATCCTGCTATTCCTTATCAAAATTATTTTGATGCTGTATTTGTAGATATTCCAACACCATGGGAAGTGATCCCATTGGTTAATAAATTATTGAAAAAAGGTCATAGAGCTGGATTTTTATCTCCAACAGTAGAGCAGGTGGCTAAAACTTTTGAAGTATTGGAAGAAAATAATTTTATTAATCTTGATTGTTTTGAGATTTTAGAGAGAAATATGAAAATAAAAACAGGTCAATCAAGACCGGTAGATAGAATGGTAGCTCATACAGCTTATATCTATTTTGCTTCTTCGACTTTGTAAATTTATTAAATTTTATCAAAATATTTCTTAAGAAAAAAATAATAATACGATATTAATAATGATTATATCGTTAGATATAACCACCCTCCTAAACCCTGCCATGAACCACGGCAGGGCTTTTTTTATATATTCTAATATTTATACGATTTTTATGAATGCAAATTTTGAAAATATAAATTAAGAAAAGCTAGAATATAAAGTGAAAAATAAGAAATATATATTAAAAAATGTAAATTAAAAAATTGTAAAAATGATTTAAAAATAAAAAAGCGGCATTTCTGCCGCCTTTATTAGCCCATGGGAGAATCGAACTCCCGCTGCTAGATTGAAAATCTAGTGTCCTAACCACTAGACGAATGGGCCTTAACAAAAGGAATTTAACAAAGTAAAAATATTTGTCAAGAAACTATTTTTTTAATAGATTCAATAACTCTGTTTCAATTTTGTTAATGGCTTTAATTGAACCATCATAAAAAGCATAAGCAAAAGCTATATCAGATGATAAGGCATTTTCGGATATTCCATTATCAATACTACTAAATTTTGAATTTGGATCATTTAAAATATATATAGAAACAATTACTTCTAACTTTACAGAATAACCCGACGATGATCTGGAATAACTAAGTAAATTGCTTTTTATTTCAAGTAAATATTTTAAATCTTTTTCCTTAGCAGTTTTAAAAGCAGCATCTAATGATAAAGGAAATTCAATATAGGCTTTTACACCTTTAAAACTAAAATATTGAAATAATGAATTTGCATTATATTTCAATGCAAGATTTGGAAGGGTATTTAGGGGGTCATTAAAGAAAATAAATAAATCATTGTAAGATACATTAGTTGATTGATTGCTTTGCACAGATAAAAAAGTTGAAATAAAAAAGATAAATAAAAGGAAAAATATAAACTTATTTACTTTCATATTATTATTCCATAATATATCAAAATTCCAAAATATATTAAATAATATAAAGATACATATAAAATATAATAAAAAAAGTTTTTATGGTCAAATATACATTAGTAAAATAGTAAATTTATCTTTTATAATTTAACTACTAATAAAACTATATAACAAGTCCACCATCGACACCTAATACTTGACCTGTTATAAATGAAGCTTCATCTGAAGCTAAAAATAAGAAAGCGTTTGCAACATCAATAGGTTCACCAAATCTTTTCAATGGTGTCTTTTCTATCATCATATCGATAACATTTTGTGGAAGTTTTTCGGTCATTGGAGTCTTAATAAAACCAGGTGCAACAGCATTAAATCGAATACCTTTTTTCCCAAATTCTTTTGCCCAGCTATAAGTCATACCAATAACTCCAGCTTTTGTTGCTGCATAATTTGTTTGCCCAACATTACCATATCTTCCGACAACTGAAGATGTAGTTAACACAACACCACTTCCTTGACCTAACATAACTTGAACAATTGCCTGGGTCATATTGAAAACACCTTTTAAGTTAATGTTTATAACTTTATCCCAGCTTTCTTCTGACATTCTTATCAATAAAGCATCTGAAGTAATCCCCGCATTGTTAATAAGAATATCGATTTTTCCAAACTTATTTTTGATTTCTTCTACAAAACTTGCAATAGCATTTCTATCAGTTACATTTAATAAATATCCATGAATATTTTGATGTTCTTTTTCAAGTGAATCCAATAAATCCTTTTGAATATCAGTACCAATGACGATAGCTCCTTCTTTAGCAAACAGAATAGCTGTTTCTCTTCCAATGCCCGAAGCTGCTCCTGTTATTATTGCAACTTTGTTTTGAAGTCTCATAATGCCCCCAAAAATTATTTTTAAAAAAAAATTTCTCCTTTATTAAAACATAATAAATATAAATTACAAGAATGAAATATCGATAAAAATAAACTTTTATTTCATATACCGAAAATAAAAAAAAAGAAGTTGTTTATGGAAGAAAAGGCTAATGAATTAATTATATTGGTAGAGAAAGAGCTTAATCTTTATAATGAATTATTATTCAACGAGTTTGATAAAGGTTGTCTTCTTTATGAACATCAAATAGATATGTTTAATAAAAAAAATGAAGTTTCAAGTTTAATTTTAAATGAAATAAGTTCCATAATTGATAAAAAAAAGTCAATAATCGAATTATTTAAAAAAGAATTTGAAAATGACCAGATTAGTATTGAAAATATTATAAGAAAGTTTCTTCCAGAAAAGTTAGAAAAATATATAGAAATAAAAGAAGCTTTGAAAAAAATCCTGATAAAATTATCAGATTTAAATTCAAAAAATAAAATAATACTTGATACAACCTATTCTGTTTCAAAAATTGTGATTGATGGTTTGAATAAAGAAAATATATATAATGAAAAAGGTTCACTTTGCGATTCATATTTTTCAACAGTAAGATATAGTGTTTAAATTAAATTTGATTCAAATTGGTCTAGTTATAGTAGATTCAAGGAGGAAAAATGATTTCGACATTTATGGGAATAGAGTTAGCTAAAAGAGCAATACAAAATAATCAGCAATCTATATATATAGTTCAAAATAATATCACAAATGCTGAAAATTCCGATTATACAAGACAAACTGTAACCTTACAGGAAGTTCCACCTCTTTGGATACCTGGTATTTCTACAATGGCTCAAGCTGCAGGGCAAGTCGGACAGGGAAGTGTTGTCGCTCTTATTGATAGAATTAAAGATATGTTTTTAGATGGCAAGATAAATAATGAAACCTCTATGGTTAGCTATTTCAATACACTTGAAAATTACATAAAGCAACTTGAGGGAATTGTCCAGGAACCCGCAGGTATTTCCTTAGATAAGGTTTTAAGAGATTTTTTTAATGCATTTAATTCCTTGTCTTTAGATCCATCAAGTGTTGAAAAAAAGATTTTGGTCCAGCAGAAAGCAGAGACTTTGGTGTCAAGGTTTCATGAATTATTTAATTCTGTCAAAGAGATGCAAAAAGAAATAAATACAAATCTTGAAATGCAGATAGGAAATTTAAATAATTTACTAAAAGATTTGGCAAATCTTAATAGTGAGATAAAGAGAATTGAAGCAACCGGTCAAAAGGCAAATGACTTAAAAGATAAAAGAGATAAGATAGTAAATGAAATTTCAAAATTTATCCCTATTACATTTAAAGAAACAGATTCATTTTATCTATATTATAATGGAAAAATTTTAGTTCAAAATGATCTATACCATGGTTTTGAACTTAAAGAAAGTGGCACCGAAGGTATGTATGATATTTATTTTCAAAATGAAAAAGTAATTGCTAATTCTGGTAGTTTAATGGGTTTAATAACCAGTAGAGATAAGGTTTTAGGAGGTTTTTTAGAAAAATTAAATCAACTTGCTCTTTCAACAATGGAAAGTGTAAATGCCATACATCAACAAGGAATGAATTCAAAAGGAGAAAGTGGAATTTTGTTTTTCAAAGAACTTCCTTTAACAATTTATAAAAATGGTGAATATGATAAAAATCAGGATGGTATAAATGATAAAGTTACAATTTATAAGATTGTTGGAACAAAAAATATAGATCCCTATGAAAAGGTTATGATCTCTGGTACATTAAATATTAACGGAATTGAAATTCAATATGGTCCATCTGATAGTATTTTGGATATAATTAAAAAAGTCAATATGGCAAATACGGGGCTTACCTTTTATATTCAGAATGGAAAACTTGAGATTAAAGGTAATAATTCAGATGATGGAATATACTCAATAAAAAGTTTATCTGATACTGGACAATTTTTATCAAATATTACGGGTGTTCTATCTTACAATTCATCATTCGATGAAAATAATTTAGATTCAATACAATCTCTTTTTGTAACTGATCAAATTTATGTTTTATCCTATGAAAAAAATATCGCTGCTTGGATTGATTTAAGTGATGAGATAAAAAATGATCCTACAAATATTGCAACTTCAGAAATTGCCAGTGAAATTAAAGAGGGCGACGGTAGAATAGCTCAAATGATAAGTAAACTTATTGATAGCAAATTTCTTGTCAGGAATTCCCAGAGTTTAACAGATTTTTATGCATCAATGATAATGGATGTTGCTTCTTTTGGAAATGAGGTAAATCAAAATGCATCATTTCATGAACTTACATTAAATAGTTTTAAGAATATAAAAATGGCATATTCGGGTGTAAATATGGATGAAGAACTTGCGAATATGTTAAAATTTCAGAAGGCATATCAGGCTGCAGCTAAATATATGGCTCAGCAAAATGAACTTTATGACATTTTGATGGGTATTATTCGATAAATTATATAGTACTTAATGCAAGTAAAATAGAATTAA
>ERZ795050.4855-NODE-4855-length-11905-cov-38.204895_pt1 | contig 11905 bp, 16 predicted proteins | sample MGYA00375134_ERZ795050 | MGnify/ENA primary metagenome ERZ795050 (study PRJEB30179, sample SAMN05720221) | activated sludge metagenome | isolation source: Anaerobic digester | place: Japan | collected 2015-05-26 ... | reverse complement strand
TAGCATTTCCAAGGACAAACAGGTTCTTGTCCACCTCTTCGACTATCTCATCCAGGAACTTGACAATATCGTTGTCATCGTCCGGCAAGTATCCGGCCTGGATGTCTGTGGACTGGAGCTTGTCAATCATGGTCTGAAGCTCAGCGATCTCTTCTCTGAGGTAGTCCATCATCCTGCTGTTCTTCTCTACGAATGAGTTGTATCCACCGTCTATAACCATCGATGCCAGCTTAGCATCAGTATTGACTCTTTCGTCTGCCATTTTTACACTCCTCCACATCTTAACGGTATTTTCTTAGTTACGTTACCCGGCACGCCTTCCCCATTGTCAGCCAGGAAGGCATTGATACTGGGGGTCCATCCAGCACCACCAGCATCGGACACCACCCATCCGGTGCCGTCCCCCGCGAATATTGCCTCGATCTCAGACATATTGAGGCCGCTGAGGTCCTTGACGGCAGGGCTGGTGTATTGTACGTAGTCTGCGGATGCTACCCCCACAATCGCTATGAAGGCGATCATTGTAAGTAAAATTGCGTTCATCGTGTGTCTCCTTGTGTCGGAAACTTTCCCAGGCTCCCGACTGCCTGATCTTTCTCGCTGTTCCAGCCCAAGACCGCTATCTTCTGCTTACACATACGGTCCCAGACCGGCACTGGGTTGTAGCCGAAGCGTTTCTCCCATTGTTTCTCTGTCCACTGCTGACCGGCCCCATCGATATAAACGATAGTACCATCGGGATATCGCAGCTTGCCGTTGGGAATCCTCTTCAGCTCCTCCGGAGTCTTACAGAAGCTTGCAAACTCCTCGTCGGTAAGCCCCTCCCCTGGCAGGCAGCAAGCCTCTTCCTTCTTTGGGGCCTTCTTAAATTGGTGTACCATAAAAATAACCTCAGATGTAAATTATGACCGAATCGTCCCAGTCACTGCCATCGATCCAGGTTGTGTCGTTGATCGAATCGATGGTTTCCGTCTCATTGGTCGTCTGGTTCGGCGTCTGGTTGATGTCGATCACCGGAGTGTTCGCCCACTCCGTGCCGTTCCACATCTCGATTGGGATGTTCTCGAACTCCGTGGTCACGTGGAGGAAGAGCTTTCCTTCGCCCTTCAATCCGCCTATCGGAAATGGCCGGACACTGGAAGCGTATGGCCGGGTTGGATAGGATATGGCAGACATCTTTCCACTACCAGAGAGATCGATAATGGTGCCATTAGAATCAGCTTCGGCAACGATCTCCCCGGAGAACTTCTTCAATCTGATTGAATAGTCGCCAGACTGGAAGGAATAGCTCGCAGAGCCATTGGAAATGTTCAGGCCGCTTGACAGTCCGCTGGGGTAGATTTCGGCTCCGTAATCATACCGGCCCTGTGCGATCGTCCGGTCGGTGACCTTATCGCTATCGTGCCAGGCTTCCATGTAGCCTTCGCCTTGGAACGATTCTGAGAGGATGCAAGCCCCGACAGAAACAAGCGGAAGGAGAACGATGATGAGCCACCACACTTTGGTAGGATCTATTTTCACGAAATTACCTCATTTAGATTTTTTGGCCGTCTTCTTCGTGGACTTGGCGGGCTCGGCTTTCTTTTCCTTCTTGGCTTTCTCGGCCTCGACCAAATCCTCCGATAGCTCAACAGCATCGCCTTCTGTGGTGCCATCTTTTGCGTTGATGATTGACCGGATGTCTGCGATAGAGGCCATCTTACCCGTTTCTGCCAGCTTCAGTAGCTCGTCTTTGTCCTTGAACCCGGCCCGTTTCCATATGGGCATGGGGTTGTCTATCTCCATTAGTTTTGGCGATTCTTCCGTGCCCTGGTCGACGGTGATCTTGCTGTCATCTGTCTCAGCGAGCCGGGCCAGATCGGCCTTCGCTTTCTCGGCGTGTTCCGGCATGGCCAACAGATTCTCGTAATCCCGCTTGGTGAGCGGGCCTTTAGGATATCCTCTCATTTTTATGACCTCATGATACTGATTTCGAGAGGGGCAGCGTTCCCGCCGGGTACTAGTTGCCCATCTCCTATTACCGGCCTATGCTGCGCATAGGCACGAATAACGACTACTGTGGCTCCGCGACCGCGCGGCAACCGATAAACGAAGACGCAGACGACCGCCGACTATTCGCACTACGCGCCCGCGAACCGCAATTCGTCGCATCATTCCAAGCGCCGCCCGCAACAACCGCTGCTTGCGCCCGATATGTTCCTTGACCGTAATGGGACCCTCTGGTTCCGCTGATATTCTCGTAGCCGAACACAATTGCTGCGGCATAATCCGCTCCGCCTATGTAGCTCTGCCGATCCTGGAGCCAAGTCCACCAGACTCCGGACATGTCCTCCAAGCCAATGTCTGAGACGATCCTTCTGGATGCAGTATCCACATGTCCGCCAACGGTCGTCGGATTCGCGTCCCCGTAGATATTCGTCTCTTCTGGCGTGCCACTGTGGAGCTGCGCAAACTCCCAGTCTGTCATCATCCTAGCGCCTATATTTTTCAGGTCGTCTGCAAAATCGTAGAAATTCCGAGAGACAGTCGCGGCATCTCCGAATACTGATTCGATAAATGCTCCTGTGCCGGAGAGATGGTATATCGAGGCCCACAGAGGCGCATAATTCAGGCTGTCGAAATCGGTCGGCCCTCCCCAGGCAAAACCAGGAAGGAAGCGTCCATATGGCCGGTGCTTGAGATCTTGGATAGACCGAGGGATGATATCTCCTGCCAGGTAGCCTGTGAGGGGATGGCCGGAGATCGTGCCAACATTCGCGCATTCGCAGTGGAAACACCCTATCTTGCGGCTATTGTCTGCGGTGTAGCCAGCCGGGTAGGTGGTTGCAGCACTCAAAACCAGTATCGGAGAGAAACCGCTGCTTGGAACGCAAGCATATATGTAGAAGTCCTTGCCTGCACGGTTGGCCGCTACTGTATAGTCATCCGGAGTCTGAGTATCCCAATTAGAAGCGGTATTCAAGTCCATTTCTACCGCAGTTTCGACTTCATAAGCATGAGCACCGGCTCCACCTATGTTCACGAGCATGTGGCTGGGACTGACCAGAGTCCTCCGGTTGGCCGCTGTATCACTGCCCTTGTTCTTCCACATTCTGTTACGAGAATAATATGCATCCTGCCGAGCAGGAAGGCGATTCAAGAATCCCATAATCAACTCTCCAATATAGCTAATATAGCAGCGAGATCGGTTTTCATGAGTGCGATATCTGCTTTAACTGTGGCAATATCAGCTTGAATCGTTCCCAAATCAGCCGACATACTGGCAAGATCATCAGCAGCCGTATCCGGGGTGGCGGCTGCCAGGGCTTCAACGGCGGTCTTGATATCTCCGGCGGTGGCTTCGGTCGCCAGCCCGGTAGGATCGATCGTGGCCGTGAGCTCGGCGTCCACCTTGAGCAGGCCTTCGTCCGTACATTCGAGGGCCTTGGGCAGGCCATCGCTAGTCTTCTTCGCATAAAGTTGAGCCATATTAAATTCTCCTATATCTTAATCGTCTTTCGTGACGTTCCTTAAGAGCAATACTTGGACCGCAAAAGCAGTACTTAGCGGTCCAAATGTGGGTTTATAATAAAGATTGAATTATGCGCAGTTGTAGACCCTGAAAGGCTGGGTATTGTCCAGCTCCAGGTCTACCGCACTGTCCACATTTTTTACGTAAATGTCAATCATCCGGTCGCCCTGGTGAGGATCTACAAACCGGATCTGATCGCCGATGTTTAGGGGCTCTTCGCTCCATATGTCATAATTTGTTTGTTGCCATCCAGAGCCGCTCCTGTCCCTCAGGATGCGCGTCTTGGGGAAGCATATGATCTCCATCGGCACAAGCGTCTCGTTCTGTAGGTATTCCCCATCGACTGAGATCAACTCGACTGTGATCTTGCAGTCCAGGCCGGTTACTGTGATAGTGGGCCAGGAGGTGAGCTCTTCCTCGGCGGTCAGCCTGGTCGCCCTGGTGAAGGTCAGCTCTTCGTCGTTCACCTTCACGATTCCGGCTACATCCGTATGCCCTGCTATGGCCTCGGTTATGATAGCCACCCGGAAGGGCACCGTTGGAATGGACCCTGCCAGTACCACGGGAGGCACGCCGGAATAGGCTATCCAGTTACCTATCCCGACCTTCCAGGCGTTGTTCACACCGGTCTTGAACTCGGCAAAATACTCTCCGCTCATATGTACCCCGTGATGCTATAGCTGCCTGTGCCGCTTGTGTTGTCGTGCTGTCCTATCCCGAACCTCCGAGTAGGTGCTGCAGAGGATGACGCCCTGGGGGTCAGGCTGGGGTTCAGAGCCTGTGTCCTCAGAGCCTGAGACTTCTTCCGCCAGGCTTCCGCCTTCTGTGATAGGGATACGGAGGAGCCGCCCATCGACTTGTCGACCAGGCCGGCGTACATCCCTGCTATGGTCTCAGCCGAAAAGGCAGCCGCGAGAAGAGGATTGCTGTTGGCTCTGGTGAGGTTGTACTGTATTTCGTCGTCCGTCAGGAGGCTTAGGCTGCCGGTTCCCCCCAGCTCAATCCTGACCGCATCTATAGGTCTGGTCGAAGGAGATCCTGTGTAGGTGGCCGCGCCGTGCCCAGGTTCTTGGACGATCAGTATTATAGTGTCTGAAGTATAATTAGATGTGGCCCATTCGACATAAGCAACGATGAGATAGGGTCCGGACTGGTCGAGGTCGCCTGCTATGGTTGTATAGAGCAGCGTGCCGGGAACCGTGCCGCTTTCGGTTGCTGTCCATGTTGCGGCGGTCCCATCCGGTTTGATTGCATGGAACTCCTTCTTTATGGCCGTGGTCAGGGTCTTGCCGGTGGCTATCGATACCACATACCCTATCTCATCTTTGTATGTCGTCATTCTCTCCTCAGTACAGAACCCAAACTTTCGTTACATGCCCGCCCGGTGCCGTGGCGGTGTCGATGGTGTTCTGAGCCAACACCGTTGAGGATACCGTTACTGCAGGAGCCGTGGCCTCTCTTACACCGTTGACTGAACAATAGACCACTGGGTTGACTGCAAACTTCTTGTTCAGAGCTAGCTTGTCAGCCGTGCCGATATCTACGGTCCGAGTGGTGCCTGATGTGGTGGCATCGATCCGTGTCACGTTCTTGAATGCCTTAGTCGTGGTCTGGGCGACAGCGGACGCGGTGAAGGTCAGGTTCTCGGTAATGACCGCTCCCGAGATGTCCAACCCGGTGAACTTGATCTCGGTGGTTACTGCGCCTGATGGAGTCACTATGAGGCATCGGGGGACATCCGGATCATCGAGGAAGTTCGAAGATCCGACACCAGTAGACCTTATCAGCAGGTTGGTGGTCGAGTTCAGGCTGGCGTCGTTCACGATCTGGTCGGTGTCGCTGGTTTCGGCTGCGGGAATGGTGATAACAGCTCCCACCAGGTTCTTGTTGTAGACTCCGGCCACGTCCGAAGATGCGGCACTGGCGGCACCCATGAAGGCCATGAGCACCAACAGGATAGCTATGAATCTCATTTCAGTGGCCTCCAGAGTAGCCAGATAGTACCGGCACCTGCCGTGGTTGATGCGCCAACTGCCAGCTTGATTGCAGTTGCGGCTGCGAACGGGATGTTCAGGGCGATAGGATCATGCATGCCTGCCGTCTTGGGGAAGTCGTCGTTCGCTATGTAGGCATCCGGGTCCGAAGCATTCCCGAGTGTCAGGGTATCGTCAAAGCCCGTTGCAATGCTGACGATGACATACTCCAGGATGCTGTTGCCGGGCACGGTTCCTATCTTGAAACTGCCAGGCGTATCGTCAAAGACCAGTTTGGCCTGGTTGGCGTAGAGCTTGTCTGCCATCAGGTTATCGGCCTTCGTGGGCCCCCAGATATAATCAACTCTATGAGTCAATTGGTGTCACCTCTTCAGGTATGGCGAATATGGCTCCGGAACTGAGCAGCACCTCGATGGTACTCTGTCGCTTCTTCTCAGGCCTGACAGCCATCTTAGCGGCATCCTTCTGGCTGATGATAGAGCCCCGCGTGAACTTTCGCAGGGCTTTGCCATCATGCCTTTCGAATGCTCGCACCACTTTGTAGCGAGTCATCGTTACCGCCTTCAGGCTACCACGTTCTTCATGAACATGCCTGCGGTTTTGGCCATTACCACCGGGCACCAGCACTGGAAGCCCTGGTAATAGGTCGTGTGGGTGTGCAGATCGGGCACCTGGGTCAGAGCAGTATCGAAGCCGCCCAGAGGTTCGTTGAAGGACAGGTTCATGCCCGCTAGGGTAGTCAGAGGTCCGGGGGAGGTCACGTATCCCAGCCAGATGTGCTTACCGAATATCCAGTCAAGCGCGACAGTATCACCGGGAGCGGCGGTGTTGTACATGGCTTTAGCCACCAGAACGTTATCGATGTCCAGAGCCTGAGCTATCATCTGCTCGTTGAGCTTGGTCGGCACCTTTTCGGCACCCTGTGGGTTCCTATAAAGGCTGATCAGCTGGTTGTTGATCCGCAGCTCTTCGTAGGCCTGCTCGCCTATGACCATCGTGTTGGGCAGCAGACCGCACGCCTTTTTGACGGCCATCCGGCTGTCCTTGAAGACACCCAGAGGATCGCTGTCCGCGTCGTTGAACTGGCGAATGGTCTCGCCTGTGGTAATATCGCCGGGAGACCAGGTCTCACCGCTGGACACGCCAGTGACATCGATTCCCCAAACAGACTCCTTGAAGTAGTTGTTGGCGATGATCAGCTCTTTGTTGAGCTGGAGAACGTCGGTGACCATGTTAGTAGTCGCCTGCTCGATGGGGTAGCCCTGGTCGGCCACGTAGGGGATATCGGCCATCAGAGGCATCTCGAAGGCATACCTGCGGCACACATACGAGCCGGGGGTATCTACCTTGAGTTCTCCCTGGGGCGGGATGCTGCCGGGTCTCCACTCACCTGCCTTGTTGGTAAAGTGATTCTCCATAGCCCACTTGGGATAGAGACCGGCTATCTGGTTCACCGATATCATAGGGAACCACTGGTCTGCCACAAAGTTTGAGGGTTCCTGCCTGTAGGCGAGAGACCACTCCGACTCCAGCCGGGCCACGTGGATCTGTGAATAGTCCAGGCCCTTGTTAACTACCTGCTGGGCCAGGGATGCGATAGTTTCTTTGTAATCCATGAATATCACCTCAAATGTTCGCCTGGTACGTGAACAGTCTCACGGTAGCCGGGAGCCCCGCAGCAGCAGCGACTTCGCACTGTCCCACGATGATATCCTTGTTGGTGGGCGTGGCCTTGTCGCCGACCCCACCAGTTCCGACTTTCACCAGGTCACCTACTGCCAGACCCGCGCTCCCTGCCTTGACCAGTGCTTTGCCTCTCCACTGGACCAGAGCGGTGATTGAGAAGTTGGTGGAAGTCGCGGTTTCCGTAGGCCTGTTGCACAGGACGCCTACTGGATGTCCGCTTGAGAATGCCTGTACTGTCCGGGCTCTTGTGGTGTCCAGCTGGACGAAACAGTACTCCAGAGCAGACATGTCACCGTCTGGATTGTAGGAGCTAATGTCTCCTGGTAGAGCTTCCCTGAAGGGGGCCGTCATGTCAGTCACTTCAGATCACCCCCATCTGGGCGCGCACAGTACCTGCCCTCTCCTCAGCCAGCACGGACTTAGCCAGAGCGCCATTCTCGCGAGTGGCTGCGGCTACCGCCAGAGCGTGGCGAACCTTGGGATCTGTGGGGCCGCTGCCGGACTTCTGGATTAGGCTCTCGTGCTTGGTTACCAGGGCTTCGAACTCGGCCATAGAGGTCCCAGGTGCGGGCCTGTCGCTACCCATCGGATGATAGAGCAGCTTGCCTGCCTCGGCCTTCATTACGCTGGCCTGCTTGAGGGTCTTCAAGATAGTCTTGCGGGCCTCGGTCGGCAGAGCCTCCAGGCTCTTCAGGATCTCAGCACCCTCTTCAGGAGTCCCCAGGCCGGAGAAATCGGACTTGGCTATCTGCTCATACTCCTTCTTGCGGAGGATAGAGCGCAGCTTCTCGTTCTCCTTGCGGATCGGTTCGACTGCTTTCTGGACGATATCCAGCAGCTCAGCCTTGCTGACCAGAGCCCTTGCTCCGGCCTTGTCAGCCCTAGCGGGCTTGGTCTTTGTCATCGGTACACTTCCATTAGCTGATTTATATAATAAGAAACGCTTCCCATTAGCCGCTTTACCGACTAGGGAAACCTCATCCAGTTCTAAATCCGTAAGTTCGTTTGGCAATTAGAATCACCTCGGGTCATCAAGAAAAGATTTCAGAAGGGGGTGCGTGTGCCGGTTCCCGCAATCGAGAAACCTGTTATGTCGCCCTTCTTCACTGCCTGCCAGAGAGCGGGATCGTGGATCTTGACAGCCATAACCCAGCTCCCGGATTTCACGACCTGGCCGTTGCACTTGAAGTCGGTTGGAGCGATATAGCTCTCGATGATGGAAGCTTTGGCCACGCCAGAATGCTCTTTGCCGATCCGCTGGCTGTTCTGCATGAACTTGTGACAGGCCGCGCGGATCTCGGACTTGCTCAGGCGGTCACCCTGCAGGTCTATGACATTGGGCTCGCTGACGACTCCATAAACGATCTGCTGATCGCTGCCCTTGGCGACGATGATAGGCACCCGGTAGGACTTCATGACCTTGCTTACTTCGTCCTCGTCTTCCTCTTCATCGTCGTCTTCCTTTAGGAACTCGGGGAGGTCTTCATCCTCGTCTTCGTCCTCTTCAGGCTCTTCGTCCTCGGCCTTCTCTGCCTCATGCTCTGCCAGGACTTCCCGGATGTCGTCTATGAGGTCGCTAGCAGCATCGCCTGGGATATCTTCCTCTGCGGGAATCTCTTCCAGAAGCTCATCATCGCTATCTGCATCGGCCTGGATGGGCACGTCTTCTTCGTCGGGGTCTGGCAGGTCTTCGGCATCTGATTCTTCTGCTTCATCCTCGTCTTCGCCCTCGCCGTGCTCCTGCATCCACTGCTCCAGAGCGGCCTGGTGCTTCTGCTCGTCTGATTGGATGGCCTGCAGGATCTCTTTGAGCTGCGGGTCCTGAACAGCTTCGAGGGCCTGGCGATACGCCTCCATGCCCCCTGATTCGTCCTCTAGTCTTTCGCGGACGAAATCGAGATCAGAGCTTCCTTTTTCCATCTCTGTATCTTCATCGTCTTCTCGAAATATTTCTTCATCGTCTGACATAATCTTGCCTCCTAGTCGGGGGACATGGACGTCTTGGTAGTCCAGAGATTTTAAAATCATAATATCAATGCGATAAAATTAGGCTTTGCTGTATATCGCGCCTTCGACCATCTGCAGAGCTTTATCGTACTTTTTGCCTTCCGGGTATGCCGGGTTGTTGAATTTGGGATGCTTCTGCAGTGCGGCTTGCATGCTTCGGAGCTTGCCTAAAGGCAGCTCTTTGAGATCCTTGAGCTTGATCTTGGTTGCTTGGTCTGCTAAGGATACTTTGGGTTTCGGCTTCTCCTGCTGCTTGGGCGCTCCCTGTCAGCCTTTCGTATATTTTCCATGCAGTAAGGCGTCTTCGATTGCCCTTTTGGCTTTCGCCTCGTTTCCGAAAGCCGGGACGTAGATTGCGTTCTCATCCTGCACTGTCGCTGTTATGGGTATCAGTTGGTGGCTTTTGATCTTCCCATTTTCATCTAAGTGAATCGCAAGTCTCTGCATGTCTGGATGAGTTGATGCGATTGACTCGCGTGTGTTTCCGACATACTCATCAACTTCGAGTTTCCGGTCTATCGCGGCGCGGTCAGTGTATGCAGGGAATCCCTCTGGTATTTTATTTACCTTGAGGTAATTTATCTTCACATTCCCATGTTTTCCTTTTACGTTCGTTCCAAAGTTTTTATCTTCCTTCAGATCGAACTTGGCCGAGGATAGGAGTTTGTTGGATTTGGCATCGTACACATCCAGCCGGAGGAGTCCGTTTTCCATCTTGCCTATTACTTTCTGGTCGTGCGAATGGTACAGCCCATTCCACCCACCGTATTTGTCGGTCGAGAAGGGGATTACCCCCGGCCCACCTACTAGGCGCTCGGCTCCGGGAATGTCCTCGTATTTTGGTAGTCGCTGTTGCTCTGGCTTCTTCTCGGGCTGTTGGGGCTTGCTCTCGGTTGGCTTTTCCTGGATCGCATTCGGAACAGGCCCCAATCCGATTTGCTGCAAAAACGTTTCAGACAGATAATTTGCAGCCAGTTTGGGTTTTGACTTTGCGCCTTCGAGTGCTAACTTCCTGAAAAATCTCTTCTGATTGTCCGTCAAAGGCTTCGGATTGTCTCGCTGGTCTGACAAGAAATCCAAGACACTTGCCTCGTATGAAGAGAGCTTCTTGTCACCCCACGAATCAATAAAGATGCTAAGCAAAATTCTAGCGACTTTCCACTGCGCTCTTCTGATCTGTTCCGGTTTTAGGGGAGTTTTGGGCTTATCTCCGGATTCCGGTTTCTGTTCTGGCGCCTTTTCCGGTGCCTTCTCGGGCTTCTTCTCGGGCTCTTTTGGCTTGCTCGTGTTCAGCCATCCGATCTTGTCCAATGCGCTGCCACCACTCAAGAGTGTCTGGATAGCACCGGACACTCGTCCCTGGCTGGCTGCTTCCGCACGCCTTTCCAGCTTCCTCTTCGTCTTGGATGGCTTCTTGGAGCCGCCTCCTGAGCCCGACGTGAACTTGCCATCGTCTGCACGGGGATGCTTGGATTCCTCCCAATCGCCCGCTTTCTTGAGTCGGTGATTGGTGCCGCCAAGAAGTATAGAGCCATCCGGGGCTACGTGGTGCCGCCTAGCCTCTTCGAACCAATCAAGATTACGGAGGATAGACTTGAGGATGGGTATGCGCATGATCATAAATATTACCTCAACAATATTTTTCGGCTTCGCGGCCCATCTCTTTCAGAGCCTGCCAGTCATCCATCAATGCCCGACAACGGGCTACCATAGCCCGGTGGGCCTCGTGGGCTTCATACTCTTCTTCAGAAATCATGTTAAGTCGATCCGGGATAATCAATTGGCAAAATGTGATGAATGCAATTCGGATGCAGGAGGCCCTGTGAAATGGCAGTATCAAGAGCAGGATACTCTTTCGACTTTCCCGAGATAGATACAATCTTCCCGGCCCACTCGCGGCATACGTCACAGGTGTTCGGCCTGATCTCACGAGAAATCAAGACCAGATCCTCTTTCTGCTCGACTGCCCGGTTGATTGATCCTTCGTTAAATGAGTTCCTAGCAGCTGTGATCGCCACCATCTGAATGTAATCTGCGATCCCCAGCTCTTTTCCGTCTATCGTCTTGTGACCTATGATCCTGCCTTTCAGGCCTGTATAGTCAGCCTTCTTGTTAGCCAGCGCTGCCTGTGCCCGTCTCTTCTCCGATTCGGCTATGACCTCTTCTATGTGTCTGGAGAGCTGAGCATCCACTTCCCGGAAGCGGTTCATCTCCTGAGTGGCCATGGCCTGAGCAGCTTTAGCATGCGGCCCCTGTAGTGACCCAGCACGAGATCCCGCTAGGTACAGACCTGGGATGGAGACACTCAGCCAGGAGGCCGCGTTCACCAACAGCTCTCTCCGGATCCGGTCGGTGAGGGCCCTCAGCCTGTCCGGGTTGTCGAGGTTCTGGTCGATGGCCGCCTTGATCGCCTTCTCGCCTCGCTTGTAGAGCAAAGCGATGATAGCGGCGGTCTCTTTGATCCTCTTCCTGGGGTCCTCTTCCTTAGACTTGCTTCGGACAGCCTTCTCGATCTCTGACTGAGGGAGCTGGGATAGAAGGAAGGTCTCTGGTCTGCCGGCAGCACGCCAGAGCTTGCGCTTCAAGTCTGGCAGGTCATAGCCCAGAGCTCGAGCTCTGCGCCAGAATGGGGAGGTGAGCAGGTCGAACCGTTGCTGATCTGTGAGGTCCCCATCCGACAAGTAGCCGGTTGCGCGGATGAGCTGCA
>ERZ795050.4847-NODE-4847-length-11915-cov-5.128921_pt1 | contig 11915 bp, 8 predicted proteins | sample MGYA00375134_ERZ795050 | MGnify/ENA primary metagenome ERZ795050 (study PRJEB30179, sample SAMN05720221) | activated sludge metagenome | isolation source: Anaerobic digester | place: Japan | collected 2015-05-26 ... | reverse complement strand
GCTGTGTAGCAAATCATGAAGTGAGCAATGATTCTTTCTCTTGTGCGGTGAAAATATGGCCTTGATGCAAAATCTGTCTTGAGTATTCTAAAACAATCTTCAATCTGGTAACGCTGTTCATTAATGGCGAGTATATCCTTTACGTTATCATCCAGATTTGTTGCAATAGCATAAAAGCCATCGTACTTTTCTTCTTCTTTGATTTTCTCAATATCCAACTCATATTTATCTTTTGAATGCTCAACCTTTTTGATGAATCGGGTAACATCATTCGAGCCCTTTTTGTATTCAGAAGGATCCATTTTCTCAAGAATCCTTTTTGCTCTTTCGATTTGACGATTCCTGATAAAACGTTGATATTCCATGCTTTTTCTTGAAAAAGTAATGATGACATGTTGCTTTAATGTGGCCTTTGATTTTACATTCTTAGTTTTTCCGTTATTCAGAACCTTCTCTTCATAAAGACCTACATCAAGCAAGGTGTTTGCCTCAATGATTTTGTAGGCCTTGTCTTCGTATAGAGCTCTGTTCTTTTCATCCTTTTTGTCGAAGTCTTTTAGTTTCTCAATGCTTACAGGTGAATCATTCGAAAGAAGCCGGTAATCACAGTCATTGAATACAGCTTGCTTCAGGATATCGGATAATTTCTTCACTGACTGTGTAACAACAAAGGCTCTGCCTCCCATGGAGTTAAAGTTTCTTATGTGATATGAACTCAGACCTGCATCAGCACAATAAATGAATTTGTTTTTCTCTTCGCCAAACATCTTTACAAGCTCTTTTTCAAGTGGAATAGCAGTTGTCTGTTCATTTGTGTTACCGGGTGCTATGCACATGGAGATCGGAATTCCATTGATGTCCATAAATAGTCCCATTTCAACAAGAGGGTTAGGTTTATGGTCTTTGGCAAAACCATATTGACGAAGTCCTGTAAAAACTTCTCCGGTAATCTCGTCTACATAATCAGGATCTTGGCTCTCCGCTTCACAATAAAAATTAGTACAATCATAGTAACAGATGGCGGTATTGCGTTTTAGAACCTTTCCACTTGCCTTATATAAGTATTCGATGTATTCGTTGTAGTGCTCATAAATCAGATCCATTGTCCTCATAATATGCTGATAATCAAATACAGGCTCTTCATAGAAGGTATTCAGCTTTTCAAAGCTTCCAAGTTTTGAATCAGGGTCGAGAATTCTTGAATACGTCATAAACCTGTTTACAATGTCAGGTTTGAAGCTGATTTTCCTGTTTCTTGTGATATCATTGAAAAACTTATCAATTTCAAGCTGATAGTAAAGTCTTTGCAAATACAAATAACCTATGTTTTTCAATGTACTTGCAGAAGCAGCATTACCTGTTGATTTGATTTTTTCGGCAAAATCAAGGTGTACTTCCATATCAACCTTGATGTTTGTCTTTGTTTCTTCATTGTACTTTGCAACCTGTTCTTTTGCGTAAGTAAGAGGATCATCAGTAATTTTAAGTAGTTCTGAGTGTTTACCTATTCTTGCGATATTTTTAGATGTAACTTTCTTTCCGTTGCGGACACCAATCTGCACATAGTATATGGGATCCTTAGATTTTTTATCGTACCAAAGTTTCATATTTTATTACCTCTTCTACTCATTCATATACATATAATCTTCTATCATGTTATAAAATTATATATTTGTACTATTATACCACACATTTAAATAGATTGCAACATATGCAACAAAGTTTTTTAAGAAATTGACAAGTTTTTTGCATAAAAAAAGCCCATTTTTCAATGGGTTTCAGACTGTGTGCCAGGCATGGCACACAGTACAAAAAGGGATACTCCGCAATCATTGTGGAGTATCCCTTTTTTAGTTACATTTGTATATAATTCTTTTCTTTATTCCTTCTTTTCTTTTTCAATTAATTGCGTTATTATATTTTGTATTATATTTTATTCGCCTCTTCTTTTCTACTAAAACTTATATAAGCCTAATGAAGAAATTAATAATATGCAAAGCACTGCTGTTTATGTTATAATATGTACATGCTACTTAATTATATGCTTTATTTTAAAGGCATATAAAAAACATTTATGTTTTGTTCAGGAGGTTTAAAAATGAGCAATGAAAAAAGCAATAAAAATGTTACTAAAATAATTTTGATTTCCTTTCCTACAATACTTATTTTAATGGCAATTATTTTAATATCCCGATTCGCATCAAAGCAAAACTCTCAGCCGGCTTATATAGCAGAAAGGTTAAACCAACCCATCAATCTTGATTTTAACGTCAAAAACTCTTTAATCTGCAGTCAGTTAGCTGCTACAGATGATTATATTTTCTATTCAAACGGCAATGGTCTCTACAGAATCAATAAAGACGGATCAAATAAGCTCGAACTGGAATCTGGGAATATTTCAAATATCAATATCTATAATAACTACTTATATTACTCAAAAAGTGATACCCAAAACAGCGAAATAGTCAATGCAAATATTCCCCATTATATTATTAAACAATCGTTTGACGGTTCTGAAAAGAACGAAATAACTAACGTAAGCTGTCAGAGAATAGGATCAATGCTTGTTGTTAATGACATAATAATTTACAAACAGGTTATTTTCCATGCTGATGGTGGTAAAAATTCATTAGGTAACCCAACCGGAAAAGTGGAAAGTAAATATAACGCAGTGTCAATTGATGGAAAGTACACCGGTGATGTATCCGATGAAAAGTATAATAATATAATGTATTTGAATTTCCCATTTACTCAGTCTGATCTGGATTCATACTTAAGGAAAGAATACTCCAATATGTTTGTAAAGAGTTCCAAGTACTCTATTGAAGACACAATGTATTTTGAGACTCGTTCTAATCAAGATCCTAAGTACACGGCTATCTTCTGTATATCCAAAAAAGACAATAAGCTTAATCTCGTCACTAAATATGACCAGATTACCGAAAATGACTATTCCTCCGAAAAAAGCTTAACAGGTTTTTGTCACAGCGACAACAGCTTATACTTTATTTTGAACGAAAGAAGAAAATATACAGACAGCAGATCTTCAAAAACTAAAATGGATCTTTGCAAGCTTGATTTGAGTGATAATACAATAACCGTAATCGATAATATCTTTACTCCGGAAGATTTTTAAGAATGCAATAAATGAGAACTTTTATAATAACCAGCCTTTCGGTTGCCAGTGAAAGGCTGGTTATTTAGTTATATTTTGCTCATAATAATGTTGAGAATGTAAAATTTTGATAATAGCCATGGTATGAGCCGCCACAATGTCGCTTTGGAATATCTTCATAGTTGGATAGTTTTGTACAGCAGGAAAAACAAAGAAGCCCCGATGTTCAACAACTGTTGAACCGGGACATCTGGCGTGCCCAAGAGGAGTTGAACCCCTAACCTTTTGATCCGTAGTCAAACGCTCTATCCAATTGAGCTATGGGCACATAGATTTATTAACACATAATATGATAATATAAACTAAGAAAAAAATCAACAACATTATTTTCTATGCCTTAAAAACTTTATAAAATTATTTAACACAGTGCCAAAACCCTTAACATTCTTGTTTAAACCTTTGCATTTTTATAAAGAATGCACTACATCAGGTTTATTATTCCTGTAACATGTCAATTTTATATGATATAATTAGAAATGTTTGAGAAGAATATTTTCCCAATACATTGAGGGGATGATTTCATGTTTTTTGAGTCTTACAAATCCATATTGTATTCGGATACCCAGGTTCCGGATATTTTTATTACCGAGTACATGCCTTTACTCGATTGCAACAACGTAAAGGTATACTTGTACTGTCTTTTCTTAAGTAAATACGGTAAAAATGCCTCTACCGAAGAATTTGCCAAAAGTCTCGGATTTGATACTGCAAAGGTTAAAGAGTGCATTACGCAGCTTGAAAATATCGGCATACTCTCATGGAAGGAAGACGGTATCGTGTTGCATGACCTTAAAGAAAAAGAGATCAAGAAAATGTATCGTTTAAAAACTACTTCAACGCCGGAAGAAGCTGCATCCAACTTCGAAAAAAATAAAAAGCGGAACCAAATTATTTATACCATTAACAACACATTTTTCCAGGGCGTAATGTCTCCATCCTGGTATACCGATATTGATGCATGGTTTGACAGGTACAAATTCGATGAGGATGTTATGCTTTCGTTGTTTCAATATTGCTTTGACCAGAAGGGTCTGGTTAAATCTTACATAGAAAAGGTTGCAGAAAATTGGAAAAGCAGAAATATTAGAAACTCCTTTGACCTGGACAACTACTCTATTGAATATAAAAAGTTTAAGGACGTAAGGGGCAAAATAGTTAGAAAACTTAAACTTAACAGAAACCTCACCGAATATGAGGAGGAGTTTGTCACCAAGTGGGTTATGGACTATGGATACAGCTTTGAGATTATTGAGCTCGCACTCAAAAAGACTACCTCAAAGACCAACCCGAATTTTAACTACCTGGACAGCATTATATCCGATTGGCACAACAACAACCTTAAAACAAAAGAAGCTGTTTTGGAATATGAAGCCACAAGGAAGAATAAGAACTCTGCCAAAAAGACCAATGCGGTTTCGCCGGTGCCTCAAAAGGAAAACTATGAACAGAGAAAATATAATGACGATTATCTGAACAGTCTCTATGAAAATGCATAAATCTTCTTTACAAGGAGGCATCATAAGTATTTGCCATGAATAACAGCATTCATCGAATAATATTAAATGAATATGAAGCAAAACAAAAATTGGCCTCTGACCGGGTTCAATCAAAAAAGGACAAGGTTTATAAAGAAATACCCAGAATTGAGGAAATAGACCGTGAAATCCAGCTTGCCGGAATAAAATATAATAAAGCCATACTATTAGGTACCGAGCCGTCTGAAAAAGCCGTAGACGAACTCCTGAAGAAAATAGACAGCCTGAAAAAGGAAAAAGAGTTTCTGCTTTTGAAATCCTCTTATCCTTCGGACTATCTTGAGCCGGAATTTGAATGCAAAAGCTGTAAGGATACCGGTTTTATCGAGACGGCATCAGGTATGGAAAAATGCTCCTGCTATCGGCAGAAGTATATTAACCATCTGTTTAGCCAATCCAATATAAAACTGCTGGACGAAGAGAATTTCTCACGCTTTAATGAAAATCTCTTTCCCGATACGGTAGATGAGGAAAAATACGGGATTAAGATTTCTCCAAGAGAGAATATAATAAAAATCCGCGAGAGGGCATTGGGCTTTATTGAAAGTCTGGACAAGCCCGAAGAAAAGAACCTGTTCTTTTGCGGGCCTACCGGAGTCGGTAAAACCTTTATGATAAACTGCGTCGCCGCAGAGCTTCTTAAAAAGGGCAGGACCGTGTTATATCAAACTGCCCCGGTTTTATTCAAGACCATTAACGATTACAGATTAATGGCCCTGAAGGACAATAGTGTTGACGATACCGGATATTCCAACATCTTCAGTGTAGAGCTTCTAATAATAGACGACCTTGGAACCGAAACTCCGACAGCCGCGAGGTATGCAGAGCTTTTAAATATTTTAACCACCCGGCACAAAAATAATTTATCTTCTCCCTGCAAAACTATAATTTCAACAAACATAGGGATAAACAGGCTTCATGAGTTCTACGACGAAAGAGTGGCATCAAGAATAATAGGAGGATTTGACCTGTTCAGATTTGCCGGAGAAGACATTCGAATGATAAAGAAACTGGCTCAAAACTGACACGATTAAAAAAGCAAAATAACCATAATTACTCAAAATACCTCTAATAGCCGGAGGGCTAAATACCGCGATCTGCCAGGCTAAGTAAATATTGCGGATAAGGCCATTAGAGGCATACTTCTATGCTCTCTGAAGTACTTTGTATATCTCCTTAATATTGTCTTTTAAATAGTTTATATCTTTATCCGGCCGGTTTTTGTCAGCTTCCATATAATCCATGATTTCCAATACCGTTGAGGTAATCTCATGCTGCCCCAGTACGGATTTTATTTCATCCTTGGAACTGGCTTTTATGCTTATATTAAAACGGTGCTTAATTATATCATTTAATATGCTATAAATTTCCTTTTCATCCTTCGAGTTGTTTATTTTATTGAACATATTTCGAAGGTTTCTGTCTCCCTTCTTTTTGCCTCGCAGTATAATAAAAGCCGAAACTGCAATAAGAGATAAAATTGCCAGCACCGCCAGAGAAATATAAATATATTCTTTTTTCAGCTGTATTGTCAAATAGCCTTCATTCTTAGGGATATAGCCTATCTGGTCTATCTTGACCTTTTCAATTGCCGCATCTCCCTTTGATTGCTGATTTTGAACCGCTGGTGCTTCTCCTGTGACCGTAACGGTTGTACCGGAAATTTCAGCCTTCTTATAGCTTTTAGATTCAGTATCAAAATAAGATATATAAATGGGATCAATTTCTATATCACCGCTTTTTTCCGGCACCAATATAATCTCATACTCCTTGCGGGCAAAATATTTATTGTCCGAAATGTTTTCCTCAATATCCTTCTCGGTTTCAAAAACTGAAAATCCCGGGATACCGTCCCTAACTATTTTATCCAAAAGTGAAAGGTCACAGTTACCGGAAGCCGTCACTCGCAGGGTCAGCGAATCACCGTAGGAAACCTCTTTTCGGCTGTATTCCGATTCAATTTCTAAATTTCCCACTATTCCGGAAAAATCTGCAGGCTTGTTTTCCTGGGGAAGAGGTTTTACCGTAAGCTCCTTTGATTCAGTTCTTAAATAATAGGGCTGTGAAGAGCTGAAAAACCCTCCGGTGCTGATATTGACCTGAAAATTGTATTCCGGTATTGTAAATGTACCGGTCTTTACCGGTGACAGATACATTTGCTTTACTTCATATTTTACATACTTTTTATCTCCAATATAAGTATAATTGGCCCTTAGCTTGTCCTGAGGTATCTCACTTAGTATAAATCCGTCTACTTCAACATTATCTAAAAAACCGTAATCCTCAATGTTGTAGCAGGAATACAGCTCATAGGACAGAACAAGCTTCTGTCCCGAATATATCTCATCGTCGGAAATAATCGTTTTAATAAATAAATCCTCAGCTTCCCCTTCACCGATATTTCCTGACTCTCCCACATTTACTGTTATTTTGTTTGTCCGGTATTGGGTGCCCTTATATTCCACAGTTCCTTGAAGGGTAAACTGTCCTGCGGTTTTAGGCATTATAACATAACGAATATCGGTCTTTTGGGTTATATCACCGTTAACTATACTTGTCGATGTGGATTGACCGCTGTTTAGTATCTCAAAGTTATCCAGACCTTCAATACTCAAAAGCTTGGCCCCTTGAGCATTAACCATGGAAAGGACCAGATTGGTGCTTACCCCCTTTTGAAGATTCAGGCTGTCAACATCCAGTCTAAATTCCGGGTTTGCCGCCAATACACTTGCCTGTGAACCCAAAATCGTAACAATTAATATTAATATAAGGAAGATAAGCTTTATTCTATTACCAGTCATATTCATCCTCCTCGCCATAGTTTCTAACCTCCTGATTATTCTTCAGGCTTTCTTCTTCCTGCTTCTCCAACATCCTGAGCACCTGCTGCAAAAAGTTATCGTCATAACTCCCTTCATATTGCTCGCCGCTTGATGTTTCATCCTGCCCCTGGTCTTGTTCGGACTGCTCTCCTTCGTATTCATCTTTGTCTTGTCCTGGGTTATTCTCCTGCTGCTGAGAGTCCTGTTCCTGTTCTCCGTCCTGATTTTGTGTATCATCGCCCTGTTCTTCATCCTGATTTTGCGTATTATTGTTCTGTTCTCCATCCTGATTTTTCGTATCATCGCCTTGTTCCTCTTCATTTTGCTGCTGTGAATCATTCTGTCCGCCCTGACTGTTATCCTGATTTTGGTTATCCTGATTTTCTTCATTTTCATCCTTGTTTTCTTCATTATCCTGGTTTTCACCGCTGTCGTCGCCCAACTCCTCAAGCTTCTTTTTTGCATATTCGTAGTTGTATTTCAGAGGCACATTTTCCGGAAAAGCAAGTATCCCCTTTTTATATGTATCAAGGGCAAGCCGGTAATATTGTATTTTCTGATTGACGTCTTCGGTGCCATCCCCCATCTTCAAGCTGGAATTCCCCGAATTGAGGTATTTGTCCGGTGTATCGTAAGCCTTGTCATAATACGTTACGGCGTTTTGATAATCCTTCAAAAGGTATGAGGCCTGCCCGGAATTATAGTTTAGCTTGAGATTTTCAGAATCCTTCTTCAAGCCATCGTTATAGGCACTTAGAGCCTGTTCATAATTATTGTCAGCGTACAGCCGGTTCCCCCGGACAAGGAACTTGTTTATACTGTCATCAAAATTAACCAGCCCGGTAAAAAGCATTATCAACAAGGCAATTATCAATACTCCGGAAATAATTGAAACCCACTTCATGAAACAATCCTCCTTTCGGGCAGAAAATAGGCTATAAGAAACAACAGTATTCCAGGTCCTAAAAAGAATTGATACAATTGTTTGAATCTTCTTATTTCCTCCGTCTTAAAAGTATCTCTTTTCAGTAAAGAAATGTCCTTAATAAGGGAGCCTATTTCATCACCGGATAAAAACGACTGGTAATAGGAGCCATTACCCACGGATGCAAGTTCTTTCAGCGTTTCCGATTGTAACTTGGACATAACAAACTCTCCGTTGCTGTCCTTTTTATACCCTGCTTTTTTCTCACCCGAAGAATCATAAACAGGGACTAATCCACCGTTTTCGGTGCCAACACCGATAGTATATACCTTTAACCGTTCATCGTTAATATCCTTTAATACCTTCACACTGTCTTGATTGTGCTCTTCCCCATCGCTTAAAACAATAATCACCCGGTCGGCACTTGATGTCCGTTCAAAAGAGCTGTGGGCAAGCTTTATTGCATTGTCGATATTAGTTCCTCCTCCTCCGATCATATCCGTATCAATAACATCAAGAAACATATGTGCCAGTTGATAATCGTCGGTCAGCGGCATCTGTATATAGGCAGATGACGAAAAAGGAATAAAGCCTATTCTGTCTCCCTCAAGATTGTCAATAATGCCCGCAACAATGTTTTTAGCCCTGCTGATTCTGTTTGGCTTAATATCTTCCACCATCATACTCTTGGAGGTGTCGAACAAAACATATATATCCAGCCCTTCCTTTTTTACCTCCGAAAACCCTATAAACATTTGAGGACCCATAAGAGAAAAAAGTATCAATCCCAATCCTAAGGCCGTCAACACAATACGCAGAGCTTTATACTTTATTTTTGATTTAATTTTCAGTAAATCCAGTATCCTCTCCTTCTTCCTGTAGCCCATGATAAGAAAGATGCAACAGGCTGCGGGAAGTATAAGCAATATAATACTTAACGGATATTTAAACTCCAATTAACAGTCCCCCCTTAAGGAATCCGTATGTAATAATAGCGGTCAAGAAAAATACCCGGCACCAATAAAACCAGTGCAATTGCAATTAATATAAAGGCCAACTCGGTATATTGTTTAAAATTATCCTCATCAAACTCAGTCTTTTCCAGCCTGTCAATATCGGAAAAAACCTGGGACATCGCTTTGGAATCCTTTACCCTGTAGTACTGTCCATCAGTTTTCTCTGCAATCCTTTTAAGAAGTTCTTCATTAAGCCCGCCTTCATATTGCTGGTACCTTGTCTGTCCGAAAAATTCAGTGGGAATGATGGTTTTATCCGTACCCACACCGATGGTGTAAATCTTTATTCCCATCTCCTTAGCCAGTTCACTTGCCGTATCGGGATTGATGGTTCCGGCATTGTTATCTCCGTCGGTTACAAGAATTATTATCTTGGACGGGGAATCACTTTTTTTAAGCCGGTTCACCCCTACAGAAACAGCCATACCTATAGCCGTACCATCCTCATTAACCGATTCGGTTTTTACTCCCTTGAGCGATTCTCTTAATATATTGTGGTCAAGAGTCAGCGGCACTCTGGTGTATGCAGTTCCGGCAAAGATAATTAATGAAATCCTGTCTGTGGGCCTTTTTTCTATAAAACCTTCTATGGTTTTACGGGCCACCTCAAGGCGGTTGGGCTCAAAATCCACGGACAACATTGACCCCGATACATCCAGAACCATTGCAATATCAATACCCTCCTGCTTAATCAAGGCGTCTTTTTGGGGCAGTTGGGGTCTTGCCAATGCCAAAACCAGAAGGACAACTGCAAGGGCAATAAAATACCTGCCGATTTTATGCTTGAAGGCGTTCTTAATGCCCTGGCTTCTGAGGAGCTTGACACTGGAAAATTTCAGTGCGGATTTTTTTCTCTTTCCAAGAAAAGCATATATAATTAACGGTATTAAAATAATTAAAGGTATTAAAATAAGAAAAACCGGGTTTGCAAACCTAATCATACTTCTCCCTCATTTGCCTGTTTTATCTCTTTTTTCATTTTCGCTGTTTTTACCGTTCTCGTGTTTTTTGCATCCTCTGCAGCGTTTGCTTTGCATGTTTCTTCAATTTTGGCAACCAATTCCTTCAATCTATTCATAAGCTCAAGTTTTTTATCTGATGCGGCAGCATTGCCGGAAAACTTATAGTAATCACATTCTTTAAGCCAGGTTTCCAATACCGGCAAGCTCCCGTGCAAATCAGGCACAGAGCTTATTTCGCCTATAATTTCCTCCGATGTTTTTCCCCTTATCCGAAGGGAATACTTCGACTCAATATAGTCCTTGAAGCACAGTGTAAGCCAGACACAATAATCATCCCTTTCAAGGGGAATACTGTTTAGCCCGTTAATAAATTTTTGATAGGGGCCAAAAGAAAGCTTTTTCTTTCTCTTCTTCAGAAATATGAATACGTTAATTCCACCCGACAACAAAAATACAATCACCAGGCTGCAAAAAACATATTTCCAATGTATACAAAACCCTGGTTTTTGAACTTTTGTATCCCCTTCAAATATTTCATCCCTTTTGAGCTCATCAAGAGTTGACTTAATTACTATCGTAATTTCCTTATCCCCTAGCTGCACTGTTTTTTCACCGGTTTCAAAGCTACGCAGCGTAACCAGATAGCCTTCAGAGATATCGGTAATATCCACTATCTCAAAATCCTTGAACCTGTCCTTCAGTTCATCCAACGACAGCTCCCGGGATTGAATCTTCAACTGTATCAAGTCCCCCACAAAAATACTGCGTTTTTCATCAGCATAGGCATGAACGGACATAATAACCAAAAACACAGATATAATCAACAGAAGAAGTGTTCTTTTTATCTTTCTCATCTTATACCCCTTCTTTTGAAAAATTGCCTCAACGGCTTTACATAATCCTCATCGGTGTAAATATTGATGAGGTTTCTTTTGGGTAAATTGATTACATTATCCAGCCTGTATTCATTTTTTATGTTATCCAGTTCAATTGTCTCCCCGGTTTCCAAATCCTCAAACAAAAAAATAGCCCCCGCAGGAATCAATTCCTCAGCCCTGTCCATAACCCGTACCAATACCAGGTCATGTCTTTGGGAAGTAACCTTAAGGTCTTTTTTGTATCCATCATCCAAAAAGTCGGATATCACAAAAACCACACTGGGTTTCTTCTCAACACGGTTAAAAAATTGCAACGCCCTGGCAAGGTCGGTTCCCGCAGACTTCGGCTCTAGATTTACAATGTTCTCTATTATTGAAAGCACATGCTTTCTGCCGTTTTTGGAGGGTATGAACTTCTCAACCCTGTCTGTAAAGAAAATGACTCCAACCCTGTCATTGTTTTTGTTGGCTGAAAAAGCCAGAGTTGCACTGATTTGGGCAATTAAATCCTTCTTATGTCCGAAATTGTTGCAACGGGACATGTCAATTAAAAGGTACAAGTTCAATTCTCTTTCCTCACAGAATTGTTTTACAAAGGCTTT
>ERZ795050.4846-NODE-4846-length-11916-cov-4.651126_pt1 | contig 11916 bp, 9 predicted proteins | sample MGYA00375134_ERZ795050 | MGnify/ENA primary metagenome ERZ795050 (study PRJEB30179, sample SAMN05720221) | activated sludge metagenome | isolation source: Anaerobic digester | place: Japan | collected 2015-05-26 ... | reverse complement strand
TGTTCTGAATTATTAATAAAAATATTTTTTTCTATATTTGCCGATTTAACAAGCGCTTGTATATTATTTAGCGGTTTGTTATTGTCGTAATCAACAACCTTAATAATTAAATTTCCAGTTTGCGGCGTTAAATTAATTTTTACGGTTTCTATCGCTTTTTTTGAATTTTCAAACGATAAATTTATAGTCTGCGGTTTGTAAAAATCAGAAAGCGTTTCAAGAGTATAATCTTTTCTCAGAAGCTCTGCAATATTAAATTTTCCGTCAGCGTCGATTTTTTTTTGTTCAACTATTAAACCCTGACTATTAATTAGATTAACGGTTATATTTTCAAAATTTGAATTTTAAAAATAATAAACATAAAGACAATAAATATATAGATAATAGGAATTTAAATGATGAAGATAATACAGAAAGTAATATTTTTATAATATTATCAATAATTGATGAAAATAAAAAATCTTTAAATTATGCTGAAAAGATATTTTCTATCTTATATAGATATGATATTGATAAAGATGACTTTATTTTAGCAATTGGCGGTGGAGTTATTTCAGATTTAATAGGATTTTCTGCAAGTATATTTAGAAGAGGAATAGATTTTGGATTTATTCCAACTACATTTCTTTCTATGATTGATGCATGTTTTGGTGGAAAAAATGCAGTTAACTTTACTGAAGTAAAAAATCTTATTGGAACAATTACTCAGCCTTCAATAATTTTTTAATTCCAGAATTTTTATCGACTCTTGATAAAAAAGAAATTTTATCGGGATTTGCTGAATTTGTAAAATATCTTTTACTTGATGATAATTTTTATAAACATTTCATTCATGATTTTTCTAAATTCATTAAAGAAAAAATAAATTTTAAGACTTTTTCAGCTTTTCCATATGAAAAATTAAAAGAATTTTTTATAAAAAATCCAAAATATTTGCTTAAAGCTTTAAATATAAAATATAAATTTTTAAAAGATGATCTTTTCGATAAAAATAGAAGACAGATTTTAAATCTTGGTCATACCATAGGTCATGGACTTGAATTAAACTTAAAACTAAGTCATGGTATTTCACTATATCCCGCAATAATACTTGAACTTATAATAGTAGATGAATTAAGATTTCTTAACCTAAATCAAATATCCAAGATAAAAAAAACAAAAAAAATAAAAAAGAAAAAAATTAAATTAAAATCTTCTAAAATTATTGAAAAGGCCTATGATATTTATAAAATATTTAAATTGCCTTTTGATATAGATTCTTCTTTTTTAATTGAAAAAGGGTTTTCCTTGCAAAGTTGGCTTAGTGAAAATAATTTCGATTATTCTAATTTATTAGATAAAATAATAGAATCTATGCATCAGGATAAGAAAAATAAAGATAAGTTTTATAGTATACCAATATTTTATGGACTTAAAAATATTAAAATAAAAAAAATCAGTTTTGATGAATTTGACAAAATATTTATCGAAAAATTAAAAGACAATAAATAAAAAAGGTTAGAAAAAATAATAAATAAAAAATTTTAATAAAAAATATAAATAAAAATTTTAAATAAAGAAGTTAAAAAGCCATAAATAAAAAGTTAAATAAAAAAAGTAAAATAAAATAAATAAAAAAATTAAAAAACTATAAATAAAAAGTTAAATAAAAAATTAAAAAATAAAATTGTTAAAAATTTAAATAAGAAATATTTGATATAGGAAAATTTATATATATTACCAAAAATTCTTCTTATAAAAATATACATAATACAAAAGATAAAAATTATGAAATATAAGGTATTAAAATCCAATCTACAAGGAAAAGTTAATATTCCATCTTCGAAAAGCATTGCTGCAAGATATCTTTTCACATCAATATTTTCGAAAGAGCAAATATCATTTTCTGGTTATGGCTTTAGTGAAGATATAAAGACATATTTTGAAAATGTTCAAAAGATAAAACCAGATTCATATTGCAAACTAAATGAAGATGGAAGTTTTTTTATTTATGTAGATAATGTTGTGGATAATGAATTATATTACAAAAATAAAGATAAAGTTAAAGTATTTGACTGCAAAGATTCTGGTTTTTGTTTAAGGGCTTTACCTATAATTCTTTCATATTTTCCTTCATCAAACCTTATTAAAGCTTCAGATCAGCTTTTAAATCGACCATATAAAATGGTTTTAAAGACAATAAAAGAGGGAAAAGCTAAGTGTATCTATTTTAAAAATGATAAATACTTTATGGTAAAAGGACCAATTCAACCTTCAAAATATATTTTAAGTACAAAAATAACCACTCAACATGTAAGTGGACTTTTAATGACTTTGCCTTTTATTGAAGGTAAATCCTATGTTTTTGTAAAGACATATAACAATAGTTCTTTTATAGATCTTACAGTTAATATATTAAATAAAGCTGGAATCTCGATTGAAAAAATAGAAAATAAAAAATTAAAAAAAGTTGATTATGATAAAAACTATAAAAATGAAATTTATTATATTGATGGAAATCAAAATGTAAACTTTAACAATATTCTAAATCTAAATAATAAACAAAATATTAAACAAAATAATAATATAAATATTAATCAAAATGTTATCCTTATTGAATCTGATTGGTCTTCTGCAAGTTTTTTCTTGGTATCTGCTGCACTTGGAGGACCTATTGAATTTTCAAATTTACAAATAAATTCTCTTCAGCCCGATTCAAAAATAATAGATATATTAAAGTTAGTAGGAGCTGAAATAAAGATTGATAAAGAGAATAATATAATTACAGTTAAAAGAAATAATCTTCATTCATTCGAATTTGATATTTCCGATTGCCCCGATCTTTTCCCTTCAATTGCAGTTTTAGCCTCTTTTTGTGAAGGAGAAACAAAAATTTATGGTATTGAAAGATTAAAATATAAGGAATCTAATAGAATAAAATCTATATATGAAAATTTCAATAAAATTGGAGTAAAGATTAAGATAAAAAAAGATTTTGTTTTAATTGAAGGGAAAAATGATTTTGAAAATTCTGTTTCTGATGAGATACTTGTTTTTTCATATAATGATCATAGGATATTTATGGCACTTTTTATTCTCGCAACATATAGTAAATGCAACATAATTATAGATGATAATGACTCATTTAAAAAATCTTACCCCGAATTTTTAATTCATTATAAAACTCTTGGTGGAGATTTTGAATTTTATTAGATTTCTCTTATTACATATTTTTTGAAATATTTTTTTATTTAGTTTTTATAAAATATTATTTTAAATAGTTATTTTTGAAATATCTTTTTATATAGTTTTTTAAAATATCATTTTAAATAGTTTTTTTGAAAAAGATAATAAATTAAAATATTTTTGTAAAATTAAAAATTAAGAAAATAAAAAAAAAATTTATTATCAGGATTAAAAATGAATAGTTTTGGAAGAGTTTTTAGAATTACCATTTTTGGTGAATCACATGGACCATATATTGGTGTTTCTATTGATGGAGTAAAACCAGGTGTCCCATTAAAAGTTGAAGATTTTGAGCAGGACTTAAAAAGAAGAATGCCAGAAAATCCTTATGTTACAAAAAGAAAAGAAAAAGATGAATTAATAATAGCAAGCGGGATTTTTAATGATAAAACTACAGGAGCACCTCTTACAATACTATTAAAAAACGAAGATATCGATTCTACCCCTTATAGAGTTACTACAAGAATTCCAAGGCCATCGCATGCTGACTTAGTAGCAAAAATAAAGTATAAAGGTTTCAATGATAATCGAGGTGGTGGTATTTTTTCTGCAAGATTGACTTCTGGACTTGTTGCTGCAGGAGTTGTTGCTAAAAAAATACTGGAAAATGTAAAAATTGAATCGAAGATTATTTCAATCGGTGGATTTCCTTATCCTTCAGAAGAAGTAGAAAAACTTTTGGAAAGAATTTCAAAAGAAGGGGATAGTCTTGGTGGTGCGATTAGGACAAAGATAGAAAACCTTCCAATTGGAATCGGTGAGCCATATTTTGATGGTATTGAATCTTATCTATCTCATATTCTTTTTTCAATACCGTCACTAAAGGCTATCTCTTTTGGAAATGGTATAGAATCTGCAGGTTTAAAGGGAAGTGAATATATCGATTCCATTATTGATTCTGATGGAAAAACAAAAACAAACAACTCGGGTGGGATAAATGGTGGAATATCCAATGGAAATGAAATCCTTTTTACCTGCTTTTTTCATCCAGTTGTATCTATTAGAAAAGAAGTTAAATCTTATGATTTTGAAAAAAATGAAAAAGTCAGTATCTCTTTTGGAGGAAGACACGATATCTGCCACATATTTAGACTTCCAGTCATAGTAGAAGCATGCTGCGCAATTGTTATTTTAGATCTTCAGATGATAAATAATTTATATATACAAAATCTATATTAAATGAAAATAAAAAAGAATGACCTTGATCTTGAAAAAGTGTTTAAAAAATTCAAAATTAAATTAATAAAATAAGGGGCTTGCTTTGAAGCCCCTTTTACATCAATCTTACTGCCCCTCATAAAGTCTTATTTCATAAATTGTAACATCAAATTCCCAACAATTTACAAATATCTCGAAAAAGCTAATAACGGTTTCAGGCGAAATAGATTCTATCGAATATTCTACAATATTAAAATCATATGTATATATATTTCCAATATTTAAATTACTAACACATGTCACACCGTTATCATTATAACCTGAACCTGTCGAATATGAAGCGACAAGTTTAATCCAAGCAGGATACTCTTTATTTCCTGCTCTTATTTTTATTGGGGCTTCAGAATTGTTAGTTCCACCTGCAAAATAATTAATTTTAAATTTAATATAAATTCTTGTTTTATCAGTTATTGTATAGTTAATATTTTGTTTAATAGATATTTTAGCATTTCCATCATAATCACTTTGAGTAGAATAATAACGCAGAGAATAGCCATCTAGATCAATTTTTATTTTATTATCTAATGCGAATTCTTCCCAAATGTAAAATTCCCAGTTATCTAGATAATCTCCACTTGGTTGATTCAAATAATATGTTATTAAATCTATTGTATCATAGATCCCATTATAGCCATCATAAAAAGATGCAAAATTACCATTGGAAAGAATATTTGTAATGCTTCCACCGTCAGAAGAATAAGTAACAGAAATTATGTATTTATCACTTACATTATTATTTGCATCATATCCTTCAGCTATAATATTATAATTTTGACAATCAACTAGATTTGTTAATTTTAGATTAACTGCAAAAGTACCAGATGTAACACTATAATCCCATCCTACAATAGATGTATCTTCTATCCATACCTTTACTTTATATTGATCACCGTCAATATCAAATATGGTTCCACTTACTACCAATGTTGTTCCACTTATTATAGCATTGTTTGTTGGACTTGTTATAGTTACCACAGGTTTATTTCCAAATATAAGAGTACAAAGCTGCATCGAAAAAAGCATTATTGCCGCAATTAATACCAAAGATATAAAGAATTTTGCTTTCATAATTATATACCCCCGTAACATTATTTTTTAATAATTTTTATTTATATCTTTATTATTTTCTTTTATTATAGCACATTATTTTTTATTTCAAATATTATTTAAAGATTTATTTATTATTTTTTTTCTTTTTATATTAAAACAATATTTTTTAAGAAGATTTTTTAATCAAATAATATTTATATACAATCTTAAAAAAATTATATTTATAATTTTATTTTTATTTTTTTAATAATTTGTTGAATAATTTAACTATATTTTAATTATGTATTTTAAGTGCTTTTTGAAATAAGTTATAAATAGGTAAAATTAAAAGATGATAAAATAAAAAAGAAAGTTTATCAACAGTAATAAAAAGTCTGAAATTGAAAAAAAATAAAGAATAAAAATATTATAATATTATTTTTTCTATCAAAAATTTAGTAACAAGAATCTTTGATATCTTTTTTTGAAAAATATATAAAATTGCTTCAAATCCTAAAAATATTCACTAAAAAATTTTTATATTTAAAAATGTTTTTTCTATTATGACTTCATTTTTAGTAAAATTTATTATATTTTGTTTTCAAAAACTTAATAAATTAATATGAATAACATTCTAAGGGAGTGCTATTAAAAAGCCATTCTTATCCATTATAACTTAAAGCTACATATATATAAATATATAAAACCAATTCCCTACCAAATTCTGCACTTCCTTGTAAAAAAAATAATTCCCTATAAATCCTTATGAAAAATTAGTTCTAATTAGAAATTCGAATCATATTGAACTGTTTTCAAAATCATAATCATAATAAAATTCAACTTGATTGTTTACATTTGAATAATCATATCCTTTTACCTACATAGAATCTGCTAAATTTTACTACATAATTTGTTTTAAATCCAATTTAAATTTTTCATTTATTAATATTTTTAAAATTTTATTACAATATTTTTTTTATAAATGAAAACTATTTCAGAATAAATTAGGAAGGGTCATCTTTTAAAATAAAGACACCCCTCCATTTATTTTTTTTTATAAATTAATACCAATCAATAGGTTCTCCTTCATAACTCCATTGAGAACCATCATAATTTAATTCAATAGACCAATAATCTGATTCATTTCCATCATCATCTTCAACACACATATAAAAAGTATAATCTCCAATAGGATATGGAAAGTTTAAATCAAGTTGAAAACCAAAAAATACAATAGTATCAGTAGTAGGGTCATATACATACCATGAATCCGCAAAATAATCATTTGCATTTTCACCTGATGGACCAATTACCCACATATAAAATGTATTTGTGTTATCATCGATTAAAGTTCCTTCAAAGATAATATATTCATCTCCGGTAGAACTTTCTGTCATACCATAAACATAATCTATAGTAAGCTGTGGAATTTTAGTTAGAGTAAAACTAACTGTAGCCTGACTCGTATTTTTGTTTTTATCATATGCAACAACCGTAACAGTACATTTCTTAGCTTCAAAAGAACCAATATCAAAATCTTGTTCAAAGCTATTTGTAACATATTGAGTCTTTTTTATAGTTCCAACGGTTATCTCTACATATGAAGCATCATTATCAGGATCAAGTATAGTACCAGAAACAGTTAGAGTTGTTGTACTGATTTTTTCATCAGGTTTAGGACTTTCAATAGTCACAACTGGAGCTGAACCTAAAGCCATCTGGCATAATTGCATTGAGATAAGAAAAAACACCAATAAACAAATAAAAATAAATAGCAAAACTTTTTTTTATTTTGTTTACCTCCTACTTTTTTACTTTTTATTTTTAAAATATATTTTATAATATGTCAATATTTTTTAAAAAAATATTTTATATTATTTATTATAATAGTACAAAATAATTTATATACAACTTTAAAATTTAATTTTTCAAAAATAATAACAAAATTTTTCCGATATTTTTTGTATGAAAAAAAATATTATAAATATTAATCTATTCTCTTTTTCATTCTTTTTTCTTCTTATTTTATTAACCTTTATTTTATTGATCTTTATCTTTTCTGAAAATCTAATTGCACAGCAATATTATTTTAATATTTCGATATTTTCTATGTATAGAACATGTGAAATGATTGAAATTACAGGAAATGAAGATCAATTTGATATTATTTTGAATATTAATTTAGAATATTTATATTCCGTTTTCTCTAATTGGACTTTATTTTTATTTGCGAATCTTGATTTTCGCTTACCTTACTCAACCAAAGCAAGATTTTATGAATATTTTGCTCCAGATTTAATAGAAAATAGAAAGACAGGTTTTCTTTTTTCAAATAATAAGGTATCTTTTGTTTTTTTATGGGGTCAAAATCTTAGTTTAGGTTATCATTTTGAAAATTATTATCCATCTGTAATACAAAAACTTCCTTCATATCCTTTATCATCTTCTTATTATGGGGATATAAACCAATCTTATAATTATACCTTATATCTTCCATATCCCGCTTTTTTGCTTGGTCCAAGACAACTTCCAATCTATTATGTAAATGCTATATATCTTATGGATTGTATATTTTATTTTAAGTGGAATATTCAAAATTTCTATTTAATTATAGGAACATCAACAGGAGAACTTGGTCTTGATTCAAACTCTTCAAAGGCTTTTATAGTAAAAACAGGGTTTGATAGCAAAAATCTAATCTTTTACCTATCTATGAATCTTACAGAAAGAGGCTCGGTTCCTATAAAAATACATAGTCAATTTTTTTCTATTTATTTTGAATATAATAATAATAATTTAACATTTGCAATAGAAGGAATATTTAACTTACATGGCATAAGAGACCCAAGATTAAATCCTTATGATCAAAATAATAATATTGACATTGAAATATATAATTATGGACCTGGTCTTTTTATTCCAGATGATCTACCAAATTTAATAGATGAAGTTCAGGAAAATGGTAGAATGCCTCCCCTTTTAGGTGCAGGAGGTTTTATATATTTTTCATATATATTTTATTTAAAGAATAATTCATCCTTAAAATTCTTTTTTCATTATTCTATATATGATCCAAACTTGAAAAATGAGACTTATTTAATATATCAGATAAAACATAGGATTGTATTTGGTTTGAATTTCGCGCAAAAAATCTATTCCATAGTTTTAGGTGCAACATATACTTATGATAGTGTCTTTCTCAATATTCCACAATTTTATGAAGCAGAAAATAGATCTTCTCATAAGATTGCAAATTATGACTTAATCCTTTGCGTCTCTGTATACATCTGATGTTGTTATCAAAAGAATTAATTTATAATTTTATTAATTAAAGTTTCGCACCCTTAAAAAGTGATTAAATATTGAAACAAATATTGAAAAAAAACAAAACTTTATATCATTTTTTTAATTAAGCAATTATCTTATATTTAAAACTTAAAATTGGATTGAAAAACTTAAAATTATATTTAATAATTAAATTGTCAGGAGCTATTTATGAAAAATATAAATAGAGAATATAAAAAGCTATATCTTTTTTACTTATTTATCTTTATCTTATTCTTATTTTTATCCTTATTCTTCTTTTCTTTTTCATCTTTTCAAAATGAAAATAAAGAAAGAATTCTATTTTTTGATTCTGTAATAATGATTTCGCAAACAGGTCAGCTTACAATCCATGAAACTATTGTTGTTGAGTCTTTTAATATTGAAATAAATCATGGAATATATAGAGACTTACCTTTATATGAAAATTCTAAATCATTTATACCTAAATCTTTAGGTTTAAAAGTCATAGAAGGAAAGCTTGATGGTAATCATGCAATTTTTAAGATAGAAGAAAAAAATGGTTTTAAAAGAATTTATCTTGGATATCCCGATCAACTACTAAGTACTGGAATCCATACTTTTGAAATCTTATACTCTTATGACAATTCATATAATACTATTATTAAAACCTTAAATGATGAACAACTTTTGTATCTTAATATAACTGGAAATAATTGGAACTTTCCAATACTAAAAGCCACAGCAACAATTGTTTTTCCACAGTTGCTTTTTTTACAATCAGATTTTATTTTTACTAAGATTGAGGCATATACAGGTGCTAAAGGTTCAACAGAAAATAACTATGTTTTTTCTATGGATAAAAATAAACCTAATATTTTGTTTTTTGAAACTACCAATCCTTTAAATAAATATGAAGGATTAACTGTATTTATTAAATGGAAATCAGATGTTTTATTAAATCAAGAAGAAGATGAAAAAGAAGGTTTTCAAAGTATTTTTGTCAAAACATTTAAGAAAATTAAGTTATTTTACTCTATAAATCCTTCTCTATTCCTTCTTTTCTTATTTACTATATTTATATTTTTATATTACATAATAACCTGGTCAATTGTTGGAAAAGATCCAAAAAAAATGAAGATACCGCCATCAACAAATATAATTGAAAGGCTTTCCCCCTGTGCAATAAGGTATATCTGGGAAATGGGTTTTGATGTTCAATGTCTTTCTACCGCAATAATAAGTATGGCTTCAAAAGGATATCTTAATATAGAGTTTAATAAATCGGGATTTATTTTAAATAAAACAGAAAATGAAGTGGAACTATCTGAAGATGAAAAGATAATAGCCAATTCTATTTTTGCTGAAGATAAAAAATCATATAATTTTATTAGAGAAAACTATAGTAAAAACCAATCAATTATTAAAAAATTAAAAAACCATCTACAGGAAAATTACAAAAATATTTATTTTGTTACAAACTCATCCTATTATATAATTGGACTTATCTTATCTATAATAGTATTTTTAATTTCAATGATTAAGACAGTCTTTACTTTTGAGGCTGGTTTTATATTACTTTGGCTTTCAATATGGAGCTTTGGAGTAATAGCACTTATTTCTGCAGCAATTAAAGCATGGAAAACAAGAAAGATTTCTGGAAAAACAAATGCCATAATTTTAACACTTTTTAGTATTCCTTTTGTCGCAGCAGAAATCTTTGTTTTTTTATTTTTCATTAATCAGGTAAATTCTGGTTTTCTTTTCTTAAATTTCGTATTTGCTATGATCTTAATAATTATAAACATAATATATTTTAAGCTATTAAAAAGACCTACAAAAGAAGGTATTTCGATTTATGAAGAGATTGAAGCTCTTAAAAGATTTTTATTAAATATTCCAAAGGATTTAAAAAATCAAAAAGCTGAAATTAATCTTCAAATTGATATAGATAAACTTCTTCCTTATGCTCTTGCTCTTGACTTAGAAAAAGATTGGTTTTCAAGTGTACTTCAACCCGATTACCTATATAATTCTGGTTCTTATGTTCATACTTCTTCATTTTTTCCATGGATTATATCAGGCAATTTCAATAATTTTTCAGAGATTAAAAACTTTTTTTCTTATTTAAGCTCAACAATAGCCAATAATAGCTCATCTTCCTCTTCTTCATCTTCTGGTGGTGGATCTTCTGGAGGTGGATTTGGCGGAGGTGGCGGAGGCGGTTGGTAAAATTTCAAATTTTGCTTTTTTCCGCCTTTTCGTTTTTTTGCTCAACTTCTCGCTCAACTTTATTTTTAACAAATTTTTGATCATATTTTTCAATAGATTTTTTTATGGCTATTATAGCATCTTCTCTACCTTTGATTTCTTTAACAGAAGTCTTGGAATGCTCAAGTTCTTTATATACCTCGAAAAAATGAGATATTTCATTTAAAATATGCTGAGGAATAGTTGAAATATCTCTAAAACCATTATAAGTTGGATCCTTAAAAGGAATTGCTATAATTTTTTCATCAAATTCCTCGTTGTCTACCATCTGAACAACTCCAATCGGATAACATTCAACACTTACAAATGGATCCAGTACTTCTGAACATAGAACAAGAACATCAAGAGGATCACCATCATCTGCAAGTGTTTTTGGTATGAACCCATAATTCATAGGATATACAGTAGATGTATAAAGAATTCTATCAAGACGCATTAATCCAGTTTCTTTATCATATTCATACTTTTTTTTGCTTCCTTTAGGAATTTCAATAACAACATAGAATCTATCAACTGTAATTCTTTCAACAGGATAATCATGCCAGACACTTTTCATATTTATACCTTTTTATCCTAGTCAGTTATCTCAAATTTTAATATTTTATTGAAATAAATTTTTCCATTTTCTCAAAGTTTATTTGATTTCATCTAAAAATTTAACATTAATTTATTTAATTTTAATTATTTATTCAATTTAAATATTTAATTTTATTAATTTCCCTAAGTATTTAATTTAATTCATTTCATCTAATTTTAATTTATTTTTTTATTACAACAATTTTCCTAAAACAATTTACTACACAATTTACTTTTAAAAACAAAAAAGCCTGGCGACGACCTACTTTCCCACAAGGTCCCCCTTGCAGTATCATGGGCGCTACCGTGCTT
>ERZ795050.4845-NODE-4845-length-11922-cov-5.818235_pt1 | contig 11922 bp, 8 predicted proteins | sample MGYA00375134_ERZ795050 | MGnify/ENA primary metagenome ERZ795050 (study PRJEB30179, sample SAMN05720221) | activated sludge metagenome | isolation source: Anaerobic digester | place: Japan | collected 2015-05-26 ... | reverse complement strand
ATGGTTTCTCCTTTTTATCATGAATAAATCAGTTCTTTCGACATATTCAAAAAACGTGTCGAATTTTTTCACTTTTTTCGACAATTCACAAATACATGTCTAAAATTCTTGATTTTTTCGACATAAAAGTATAAACTTTTTTATTATTTTACCTTTTAAAAATCTAAGTTTGTTTCTTTTAAAAATGATTCTATTCTTTTGTTTGCTAATTTTATATATTCTTCGTTTATTTCGTAACCGATAAACTTCCTTCCTGATTTTAGAGCAGCTATAGCGGTAGTTCCACTACCCATAAAAGGATCAAGCACAATATCACCTTTAAAAGAATATAATTGAATCAGACGATAGGGAAGCTCTTCCGGAAAAGGAGCAGGATGCCCTATTTTTTTTGCACTTTCAGAGTTAAATGTCCAGATTGATTTTGTCCATTCTAAAAATTGTTCTTTTGATATTGTATTTTCTTTTTCCCCTTTTTCTCTTTTATAATCACCTTTTGAAAATATTAGTATATATTCATGTATATCTCTAATGATTGGATTTGTAGCACTTTGCCAGCTTCCCCAGGCAGTTGAAGGTCCAGCACTTGATCCTTTGTTCCAGATTATTTCTCCTCTCATATTGAAACCAACATCTATCATTATTTTAGAAATATAGTCTGAAAGAGGGATATATGGTTTTCTTCCAATGTTAGCGACATTTATGCAGGCTCGTCCCCCATTTACAAGGACTCTAAATGTTTCTCTAAATGAATTTTCCAATAAATGTAAATATTCTTCAAGCGTCAAATCCTTATCGTACTCTTTTGATACATTATAAGGTGGTGAAGTAATCATTAAATGAACCGAGTTATCAGGTATTTCTTTCATGTTTTCAGATGATCCCTTGATAATTTTATTTTCAAGTTCAGAAGGAAAATGAGTTTCGGTTTTATTTGTTATCTTTTTTAGTCTTAATTCTTTATAAAGTTTAGAGTTATAGAATTTTGAACTATCATGATTAATTCTCCCATTAGTTCCAAAACTACTTGTTTCAGTTGCTTTACAACCTTTCATTTTTGTCCTCGTATCATATTTAAAAATTTTTCTGCTCTTTCAATGTCTGTTTTCTCCTTACTGGCAATTTTTATAATTTCTCCAAGTTCCTTTTTTGAAATCATTGAAGAAAAATAATTCATTTCATTGCCAATAAGTTTTTTACATTTATTAAAAAGATCATCTTCATTTAAAATAGTCTGAAAACCTATCATCGGTGTTTCTTTAATAAAATCTGAATCTGTTGGTTGTGGATTTAATGACCAAAATCCCTGAATTACCCCAGAAGTTTTAAGAAAGTCTACTTTTTTGATATAAAAATCAGTAATCGGACTATTACCTAAAACCACAATTGGTATTTTTGCTGATTCAACTCCTGAAACACGAATATTTATTGATTTCCCTATTGCTTTAAGCATTGAGTCAGAACGAAGCAATGATGGATTTCCTTTATGTTTTTTGTAATCGCCAACCCACTTTATTTTATACTCATTTTTTTCATTTTGAATACATTCATAATTTGAAACAATACTCATTTTAATTTCGAATATTAACTTAATATTTTCTGGTTTTTGAACTGCCGAATTCTCAGCACAAAAGGCAAGATCAGCACTGGATTGTCTCGTCAGTCCTATTTCATTACATACAACACCGTTTATAGCATATAAGTTTAATTCTTTAGCTATTGGTTCAAAAAGTGTTTTACACCATTTTTCAGTAAATTGTCCAATTAGAGAATTTCTACTTTGTAAAGTTTGACCTTTAGCATCAGATTCCTTAGGTATATAAGCAAAGTATCGTTCTTTAAGCTTATAAAATAATTTTTCTTTCGAAGCAAAACTTTTTAATGCATCTTGAAAAAATTGAACTTCAATCTCGTTATTCCATAATGACATACTTTTTTCTCCTTATGCCACAAATTTATTGAGTGGCACATTATCCTTTATATACTCTGGTATTATCTTTCTAAGATCCTGTGGCAATTTCATAAATGCCTCTCCATATGGCGAAATATTTAGCATCGCAAAATTTCCATTATCTATAATCTTTCTGAATTCCGAATCACTGATATATGCTTTAAATACTGTCTTTGCATATTCAAAATACTGTTCCTTTGGTAAATATCTGCTATCAAATTTATCAAACTCTTCTTCAAGAAGTTCATCTTTTGTCTTAAAATAAGGTATTATTCCCAATATTTTTTCGATGATCTCTTTCATCGTTATTCGTCGATCTATATGAATAGCCTTTCTTAATCTCTCAAGAGTAAAGTATTCTTCGGGCTTATTTAGAACATTTTTCTCTATATAATCAATTAATTCATCCCATTTCCCTTCTTCAGCTTTTTGTTTGATAAAAGGAATTTCAACAATTTTCTTTTCAAATTTTTCAAAATACATTCTATCTACTTTCATTCCCTCTAAACCGATTATTTTATGTTCAAGGGTCTGTATCCGATCATTTTTATTACTATGATATTCATAGATTTCATTTTGAGAAGCTATCATATTATTTAAATTTTCCTGATATAAAACTTTTTCACTAACTTTTGGAAGTCGAATCACTTCGTCATAATTGAACTTTTCCTCAAAATACTCACAATTTGCAAAGAAATCAAAAAGCTTAAAATTTTCTTTATTTTTTTCTCCAATTTCTTCTTTTCGCTTTAAATCTGTTATGTCGTTGACAAAATTGTATTTTCTTGTCCCTCTTCCTTTTATTTGAATAAATTCTGTTGGTGAAAATATTGGTCGCATCAGGCAAAGGTTAAGAATATCGGGACAATCATATCCCGTGGTCATCATACCAACTGTAACACATACTCTGGTTTTGCTTGTTTTGTAAGCAGAATCAAAATTACCCGAACCAGAAAGATTATTATTTGTAAAATTTATTGTAAATTGTTGAGCATCCGCAATACTTGATGTTACCTGTATTGCAAAATCAGAGTTGTATTTGCCAGGAAAGATCTGAGTTGCTATTTCATTTAAAATCTGGGTAATTTTAGCAGCATGATTCTGGGAAACACAGAAAACTATAGTCTTACCAATCTCTCCACTTATAGGATCTCTTAAAGCATTATTTATAAATACTTCACAAAATGCCCTATTTGTACTTTCTGAGAAGAATCTTCTTTCAAAATCCTTATGTATATACCTCTCTTCTTTCTCCTCACCCTCTTCATTCATAATAACAATAGAATATCCTTCATCTGAAAGAAGTTGTGTTGTAATTTCTGTGCGTGCGTCTACAACAACAGGATTAACAAGAAATCCATCCTTTACCCCATCTATAAGAGAATACCTGAAAGTTGGCTCTCCATTTTCACAACCAAAAGTCTTATATGTATCTAAAAGCAGCCTTCTTTCAAGCTGACGGGGGTCATTTTCGCTAAGTTGTGAGATATCTATATTTTTAAGATAATTTTTAGGAGTAGCTGTAAGTCCAAGTTTATATCCAATAAAATAATCAAACACAGAACGACTATTCCCTCCAATGCTTCTATGAGCTTCATCCGATATCACCAGGTCAAAATCATCAGGAGAAAAGACTCTTTTATACCTGTTTTTTGCAAGAAAGGTTTGAATGGTTGTAACCACAATTTCAGCTTTTCTCCAATTATCCCGATTTTCTTTATAAATAACAGTGGTATAGTCATTTTTCAAATACTCACGGAATGCTTTGTATGCCTGATCTTCAAGCTCAAGTCTATCAACTAAAAATAGAACCCTCCTTGCATTTCCAGTTCTTAAAAATAACTTAATCACTGCTGCAGAAACAAGAGTTTTCCCTGTTCCTGTAGCCATTTCGAAAAGGAATCTATCCTTACCTTCTTTAGCAGCATTTTGAATTGATTTAATAGCCATCAATTGATATTTTCTAAGAAATCTAAGTTTATTTTCTAAAATAAATCTATTTCTTGTTTCTTCATTTTTATAAGAAGGATCATTTTTATAATCTGGTTTTTGAGTTAATACAATATAATCTTCATCAACTATTTCATTTATTAGCCTATTTTTATCAGGTTTAAATTCGATATATCCTTTTATAGCCTTTAAAGAAGGGAATTTGCTTATTAAATGTGGATTCCCTCTTTCAAGATCCCAGAAATAATGTGTGTTTCCATTTGAAAGAATAACAAATCTACACCTTTGAGCATTTGCATATCTCCTTGCCTGTTCCTTTCCAAAAAGTGGATTTTTATCTTCAGATTTTGCTTCCAGCACAACTATAGGGTAGCTATTTTCATCAAGAAGTAAAAAGTCTATATAACCATTTGATGTAGATTCGAAATTTTCACCAAATTCATTTAATTTTTGTTCTGTTATTTTTACATTATTTTCAAGTAGAACATTTGCTCTTCCCTCATCTGTATCAAAAAAACGCCAGCCCGCTTCTTCAAGAAGTTTATTTATTTTTATCCTAGCTTTCGCTTCCTTTTCTCCCATACCCCACCAGATATAGTATTTTACTTTAACTTTTAATTTTTATAATTACTCTTTTTACTCTTTTTATTATATTAACTATTGTTTGTTATTTTTTTTAATTCTTACTTATCTTTATTATTTTTCTTAATATTACCAGTCTTTATTGTTTTTTTATTTTTTTATTCTTTTTTATTCTTACTTTTAATTATCCTTTGACAAAGATTTATCCCTTTTAATCCTTTTTGTCAATCTGTTTTATAAGCTTTTACTTAAATTAGTATAGATTGAAAAGATAATTAGATGAATGATAATAATCTATTAAAACTTAAAATTATTTAGTTGACTTCTTATTATTTATTCTCTCTTCAAAATGCATTTTTTTTATACACTATATGAATGATAAAAATGAGTGGATATTTATAAAAGAAACGACATTTATAAAATAATAGAAATCTTTAAGATAAATTGAATGATAAAAATAAAAATAAAAATAAATTTTTTTTTAGATAAATAACTATAATTATCTACGATTCATCTTAGTGTAAATATCATTATCATCTAAAGGTGGATTTTTAATATATTTTTGACATCTCTCATAAAATATAGAAGAAGGTTTATCAAATCCATATTTTTTTAATATTTCATCAAAAGTTGATAATGCTTCATTCCACTTTTTTTCATAAAAATAATTTACACCTTCACTATAGATCTGTAAAAATTCTTTATTATATTTCCCATAACAATTCTTAAAATCAATTAGTTCATATATTTTTATAGGATAAGTCTTACCTTTTACTATAACATCATCTAATAATCTAAATTCAAAATTTTCTTGTACAGTATTATACACATTTTCACTTATTATAATTCTAGTTTCATAATATTTATTTAAACCTTCAAGTCTACTTGCTAAATTTACATTATCCCCAATAATTGTATAATTCAAACGTTCCTGGTATCCAATATTTCCAACAATTGCTTCACCAGTATTTATTCCAAACCTTGTATTTAATGATGGAAAACCAACTTTATTAAATCTTTCATTCAATTCTAAATTAAACTTAAGGCATTCCAAAGCTGCTTTACAAGCTAAAAAGGTATGATTATCCAATCTTTTTGGAGAATTCCAGAATGACATTATTGAATCACCGATAAATTTATCAATAGTTGCATAATTATCTTGTAAAATTCTGGTCATCCCATCAAAGTATTCATCCAATTTTTCTACTAATATTTCTAAATCAGTCTTTTCAGAAATAGTGGTAAAATTCTCTATATCAGTAAAACATATTGTTAACTCTTTTTTTTCAACGCTCAAAATAGCTTCTTTATGCATACTCATTAGTTCATTAACAAGATCAGCTGGAACATATTTTCTAAAAGATTTTAATGCTTTTTTCATGTTATCAACAGATTCGCTTATCTCTGTAATTTCTTTAATGTTTGAAATAACTGCTTTTTGATTATCAAGTTTAAGCTTCTCTATCATCTTAATAATAGAAGTCAATTCAGACAATGGTGTGCTTATCATTTTAGCTATTATTAATCCTAATATAAGAACAAAAATTGAAACTAAAATACTGCTAAACATTATTGTTAATAAATATTTATTTTCATATTCAATAACTTTTTTTGCATCTACATCGATTCCAATTGCAGCTATAATATTACCATTTGAATCCACAATTGGTGCATAACTCGATAACCATGAACCCCATTTATCAACCGTAAATTCTTTGTCAGTATTTATTTTATAAGGTTTATATAACACATCAATCATTTCATTTGTATATTCATCATATATTTCACCGATATGACTGGCATCTATGCCATCTTCTGAATCTACTACAAATTCAATCTGCCCATTTGAATTTAATCTATATGTATAAACAAATCTAATATCTGGATTAATATTTCTTATTTCTTTTAAATAGTTTTTTATTTCGATATACTCTTCTCTTTTTTCATCCTCTCTAGTCATAAGCACTTTGTGTTTTTCAGGGTCAATCTTAAGTGCTGAAACACCCGCAATATCATGCAATCTCTCTTTAAATGATGTTCTAATAAATTCTTTTAAACCAAAAAATGTAACAAGACCTAAAACTAAAGATGTAGATAAAATTATTATTGTAAATACTGTTGATAAACTTATTCTTAATGAATAAACTTTTTTACGTTTTGCTATAATATAAACCTATAAATTTTATATTTTTATATTTTACCTTTCGCAAAAATTTTAAAATAATATAAAAAAGATGTCAATAAAATATGTTTAATTAAAAATAAAAAAATATTTTTTCCAATAAAGTAAAATAGAAATATTTTAGTATTAATTTAGAATCAGAACTATAAAATTTATTGCATTAATTTTATTAGCTTTCTCAAAATTTTTAATAAGGTAATCTCCAGATTGAATTAGCAATTCTTGCTAAATTTATCTGTCTGCTTCTAATTTCACTTTCATCCCATTCTGTATTTTGAGAAATTTCTTTTGTAATTTCATATTGAGAATCTTTATACAATTCTTTTTTTTCTATAAAACTTTTATTAGAACATTCTCGATTTAAACTGGCTTCGAGTAATGTTAAATTTCCCAATCTATAAATAATCGATTCATCTATTTTTTTTTCTGTATTCATATAATTTTCCGGGAATATATGTTCAATTGTTACATTAGTGTCAAAAATATGATAATCTTTATTGAATTCCTTATTTTCTATTGATAACAAAATATAACGAGCCAGTTTTTTTTCTTTTGTTTTTGTAGTATCAAATATTCTGGTGCTAAAAGAATATTTAAATGTTTCATCCTCTATATATACTTCTTTTAATTCCTGTTGAATGACCTGAGGTGTTGAAATTTCACCATTATATATTTTTATAGCTATACGATTGTATTCTCTTTCTAATTCATTTGGATTTAATTTTCCAATTACATTATATCTAAAAGTCAATGCCCTTATAATTCTTAAAACATCTTCAAAATATTGATTCATCTTAAAATAAACAGAAAGAAGCAATGATTTATGTTGCTGTACATCAAAAAGCAGAAGTTCATTTATCATTTGCCTTATATTATTGTTATTATGCCATAATTCATTATCTGGATCATCAAGAGCAATATAAATATCGGCATATTGTTCCAATTCATCTATCAGGCTAAATACATTTTCTTTACTTAAAATCTTGTTTTTAATCTCCTTGAATAATTTTTCTGCTCTTACAATTTGGTGTCTAGAATTAATAAAATACCTTAAAAATACAGGAAATTTTCTATAACTTACAGTATTAACTATTTTATTCCATCCTGGATTTAAATTGTTAATATCTATTTCATTATCTAATAATGAGAATAAATAATTTTTCATTAAATCAGTAGTTGTTAATTCGACTCCTCTTGCGTTTAGTGTTTCAAATACAGTATAGGCAGACAAAGTATCATCAACGACTATCTGTATAAATATAATTTTAGTTGAGATTATTGACTCAATAAAATCAATAATAGCCTCTCCGTTTTCTTTCAATCCTATACTTTCTAACTTTTCTATAAAATAATTGTAAGCTTTAACTAATAGCTGATTTGAATCAGGTAGTTTTGATATATTAAGAGGAGTTTTTAATTGAACAAGATAAGAATTATATAAATCTTTATCTGTTTTATTTAAAGTAAGTTTAGATTTATATGTTAAGGCTTTTGGCTCCTTAAATCCAATATATTGATTGATATATATATATCTTTTCTTTCTTTATTTTTTTCTGGTTCATTTCCATTTTTAATTAAATCATCAAGTAACTTTAAACATCCAAGTATAATAATACTTAATGTGGCCAATCTCTGCTGACCATCGATGATGGTAAATGTTTTATTATCCTCTGTTTGAAGTACAATAGTACCAAGATAGTGGGTTGATTCTATATTATCTTTTAAAGCCAGAATATCAAACCATAGATCTTCCCAGTTAGACTCATCCCATGAATAACTTCTTTGAAATCTTGGTACTTTATAAATTTTTGAATTACCTAAAAGTTCAGAAAAATTTAATGTTTTTGTATCAAATAATGGTTTTGGCATATTTTATAACCCCTTTTGACTTCATAAAAACGTTTCAATCAAGTTCCACTACCTTTGTCATATTACCAAAAGTCTCTATGATTCTTTCTTTTAAAAAATCATCTTTTGTCAAAAATATCAACTGCCAATCATGATTATTATAAAATTTTTTAACGATCTGAAGCATTATATTTATTCTTTCATGATCTAAAGTTAAAAATGGCTCATCGAAAATTAAAAATCTTGTAATATTGAATTTTTTTGCAAGTAAAAGCCGAAAAGAAAGCAAAAAAAGATCCCTTGTTCCTGTTGAAAGATTTTCTATTTCTCTTAATTCTCCATTTTTATCATTTAAAAGTAAATCATTGGAATTTTTAAAAGATCTTATTTCAACCTTCTTAAAATGAGGGAAAAATTCACTAAACTCACTTGATATTTCTTCTGATATTATATTAAATTTATGGGATGTGTCTTCCATTATTTCTGAAAGTATCATAGAAATCTTACCATAGGCTTTTTGCTTTTGTCTTATTTCCTCTAAGTTTTTTTCTTCTTCATTTATCTTTTCTTCAATTTTTGAATATTCCTCAAGAAAGGTCACCATACTACTTACCTGACCCTTGCTATGTTCAATATTATTCTTTATTCTATTTATCTCTTCTGATATTAAAAAAACATCTTCTTCTAACCTTTTTTTATCCATATTAAATTTATTGAAAATAGAATCGCTATAGTTTGCATCTACTATTCCTTCATGTTCAAGTTTTTCTATTTTGATTAACATTTCATTCTTTATATTTTCAATTGATCCAGCTTCTGGCATAATTTTTAATATCTTTTCTTTTAATTCTTCCTTTTGATTTATTATTCTATTTTGCTCACCCAATCTTGTACTTAGTTCATTTATGCTTTTACCACCATTTTGAAACAAAAATTCTCTTATCTGATTTTCCAGTATATTTATCTGATCTATTATATTGTTAAATTCTTTTATAAATTGATCTTCTTTTAATTTTAATTCTTTATATTTTTTTTCCAGTTCTTCTAAAGATTTTATCCTGTTTTGTGCTTCATATTCTTTTCTTAAAATAAATTTTTCTATTTCAGCATTATCGTTTACCTTTAAGTCTGGAAATCTTTTTATAAGTTTTGCCTTTAATGTAGAAAGATTTTTATTATTAAAAATATAGATAAACAAAAATATGATACCTAAAAAAAGCAAAATAAGGCTAACAAGAAGTTGCTTGATGAAAAATGCTGGTAAAGATAAAGCTAAAAAAGCAATAAAAGAAAAAAGAAATATTTTATTCAGCCTACTATTTTTCTTTATTAAGCTAAAATCTGTATTAATATCCTCGATTTCTTCTGGTAAGATCTGTTCACTTTTAGACTTATTAATAGCATCTTCTGTTGCCTTTATTTCATTTTTAATATCTTCAATTTGCTGTTTTTTGAAATCCTTTTCCTTATTTAAGCTTAAAAGTTCCTTTTCTTTTTTAGAATAATTATCAACTATCTCTTTATCAACCTGCTTAAAATTTTTTACTTCCTTTTCAAGTTCATTGTATTTTATTATATTTTCAAGATTTTCTTTTGCTATTTTATATTCTTTCTTTTTATTAATAATCTGAATCTCTTCCTCTATTTTTTTTAACTTTTCCTTTTTCTCTTCTAACTCTTTTTCTTTTTCTAAAATTAAACTTGAAAATTTAGTTATATTTTTTTCTGTTTTTTTAATCTCCTCAATTTTATAAAGAAGATTTTGCCTATCATTTTTTAATTTATTTATTTTTTCAATTAAAGATTCTTTTTCTTTATTAAGACTGCAACTTCTATTTGTTGAAGCCTTAAAATCTATTTTTGCCTTCATTTTAGTAAGGTTTACATCACTTGCCATTATTTTGTCAAATATAAGGTTAGAAAAACTCTCTTCTTTAATATCCAATCCTATTTCTCCCGCTCTTATCGCCAAAATATTTTTAAAAATTGTTGATGGGATTGGAATTTTTTCATCATCTATATCTATAAAAATATCTTTGTTTTTATCATATCCCTGATATCTTTTAAATTCTCCTATTCTACCAACATCTGTCATCTTGATAAATAGGCTATCGAAGATTGTAGTTTTTCCAGATTCATTTTTTCCATAAAATACTGTTATTTTATCAAAATCAAAAACCTTGTTTTTAAATTTACCAAAGTTTTTTAAAATAAGCTGTTTTATCAATTTTCTCCTCCACCTATTAAGAATTGACTTAATTCTTCAATAAATAATTTTCTTGCAAGAAGATAATTTTCTTTTTCATCTTCATCTGTTTCATTCGAATAGTAATTTTTCCATTTTTCCATAAATGCCTTAAATATTTCTAAATTATAGTAATTTGTTGCTTTTATAACATTTTCAGTATTAAAAAGTGAAGAATCATCTTTGTTAATTATAGATTTTTCTTCTAATATTTGCCTTATTTTTCCTTTTATATTTTCAATAGAATTATCACTATAAACTATCCCTTTGAAAATAATTTCTAAAAAGCAATTTTTAGGAAGATTTTCGAAAATTGAATTATCAATAAAATAATTATCTTTTTCTATCTCAATATTAATTCTTTTATATATACCACCACTTTCCAGTTTATTGAATATAATTTCATCTGTTTTAGTATCATAAACAATAAAGCCATGGTCGCCATCTTCCCCTTTTCTCCATATCCTTGCAGAACCAGGATATATAATCTTTCTTTCAATTTTTCTTTGATTTAAGTTAGAATTATGAATATGACCTAAAAAAACAATTTTAGCATTTACAAGATTAAAAAACTCAGTATCAAAAAAGGAATTTTCATCTTCCATATCATTTTTAAAATCTATTATACTTCCATGACCGATAACTATTCTAAACCTTTTTGAAAAATCGATATCTTTATTATAAAGAGATAAAAGATCTTTTTGAAATGGAATTATTAAAAATTCCAGTTCCTCTCCATCAAAGCTAACAATAGAATATGGAGTTTTAGTAAAGCAGAATACTTTATTACCAAAATTTATCTTTGATAAATCTTCAAGAGTTCCACCTTTAATATCATGGTTTCCAGGTACAAAAAACACTTTTTCAATAGGTGAATTTTCAACTACCGATACAAAAAAATCTTTAAGCGCTATAAGATCATTAAAACTATCAAAAAGATCGCCGCCTAAAATAAGTATATTTGAAAAATCCTTTGTCTTTTCGACAAGTTCTCTAAGTACATTTAAAGTCCAATCTTTTTCTTTATTCAAATGTAAATCAGAAGCAAAAGCTATTTTCATAAATTTTCCCTATCAATTTTTTAATAATTTTAATTTTCTTTTTATTACTTAATAAGAAAAGAATTGAAGAACATGAAAGTTTTATAAATAAAATAATTAAGATAAA
>ERZ795050.4836-NODE-4836-length-11941-cov-6.767037_pt1 | contig 11941 bp, 9 predicted proteins | sample MGYA00375134_ERZ795050 | MGnify/ENA primary metagenome ERZ795050 (study PRJEB30179, sample SAMN05720221) | activated sludge metagenome | isolation source: Anaerobic digester | place: Japan | collected 2015-05-26 ... | reverse complement strand
GGTTGGACGGGCTGCCAGAGTTTCGGCCCGGCTGCGGGGGAGCCGGAGAGGCTGGCGCCCGAACCGACGGTCAGGGCGAGTGAAAGGAGTAGAAGCCCGAGGCGCGCAGGGGACGCGACAGCGAGCGGACTTCGATTGACACCGCGCTCGTGACGACCGTGAAACATGTTCTCGGATCACAATAGGCCGGGGTGGCGGGGCAACAATCGGTGCCAGGCACGATTCGCGGCCCGGGGAAGGGGCGGAGTTTGGTCCCGGGGAAACCCCGGGCCGCCCGGGCATGGCGAGAGGCGAGGTTGCGGTCGCGGCGCTGGCCGGAGGCGAGCGGGGGATTCGGGCGGTCTGGACCCGGGAACGGGCGTGCTCGAGGGAGTGGCTTTGACTCCGGGCGGGCAACGGGATTAGGGTTGGAGACAATGGTAGTGCATCATAGAAGCATTGGGGCCGGCCTGTGCGCGTTGCTGGCGGCGGGGATGACGGTTTCGTTGGCGGCGGGGCAAATCCGGCTGCTGAACGTGTCGTATGACCCCACGCGCGAGCTGTATCAAGAGGTTAACGCGGTGTTTGCGCGGCAATGGGAGGCGCGGACCGGGGACAAAGTGGTGTTTCAGCAATCGCACGGGGGGTCGGGAAAGCAGGCCCGGGCGGTGATAGACGGATTGCCGGCGGACGTGGTGACGCTGGCGCTGGCGTACGACATTGACATGATAGCGGCCAAGGGACGGTTGCTGCCGGCCAACTGGCAGCGGCGGCTGCCCCACAACAGCTCGCCTTACACTTCGACGATTGTGTTTCTGGTTCGCCGGGGCAATCCAAAGGGAATCAAAGACTGGGACGACCTGGTGCGGCCGGGGGTGGAGATTGTGACGGCCAATCCGCGGACGTCGGGCGGGGCGCGGTGGAATTACCTGGCGGCTTGGGGCTACGCGCTGAAGAAGCTGGGCAATGACCCGGCCCGGGCCCGGGATTTTGTGAGCCGGCTATATGGGAACGTAAAGGTGCTGGACACGGGGGCGCGAGGAGCGACGACGACCTTTGTGCAGCGCGGGATTGGCGACGTGCTCATCACCTGGGAGAACGAGGCCGTTCTTTCGATCCGGGAGGCGGGGGCGGACAAATTCGAGCGGGTAACCCCTTCGATCAGCATTTTGGCGGAGCCCCCGGTGGCGTGGGTGGACCGGGTGGTCAGCCGGCGCGGGACGGCGGCGGTGGCGAAAGCCTACCTGGAGTTTTTGTACACGCCGGAAGGGCAGGAAATCGTGGCCAGGCACCATTATCGTCCCCGGCTGGAATCCGTGGCGGCGAAGTATGCGGCGGATTTTCCGAAGCTGGAATTGTTCACCATAGACGAGGTGTTTGGCGGGTGGGCGGCCGCGCAGAAAACCCATTTTGGGGAAGGCGGCATTTTTGACCAAATCCAGCAGGCCCGGCGGTGAGGGTCATTGAGCGGGAGGGCGGCGGTCCGGGGCCGAGTCCAGTTCGAGCCGGTCGCGGAGACACTCGAGGACCTGGGGAATATCGGCAACCTTCAAGATGTTCAGGTAATCGGGGCCGTCCATGTGGGAGGCGGGCAAGGCGGCCAGCTCGAGGCGGGCGATGTCCGGCTCGAACAGGGCGGCATAAGCGGCATTGACGCCCATGGGGCCGGCGGCGCGCACGGTCAGCGGCGCGCGCTGGAAGCCGGGGAGGGAGCGCAGCGCCTGGACGGCGCAGCGGATGTCCCAGACGCGCATGCTGTCGAGCGTCTGGCCCAGGAGCATGAAGCGGCGCCGGATTTGGTTGGCTTTTTTCTGGGGCAGCGTGGCCAGCTCCCCGGGTTTCACCAGGCGCGGCGCGAAGAAGGCGAGCGCGGCGCTCTCCCGTTCGAGCTGGCCGCGGAGAGCGGCCAATTCGGCGGCCTGCCATTCCCCGCGCAGCACGGAGGCGAAGGGGGCGGCGGTCCAGTCTGCGGTGTCCACGACCGCGAGGATGAGGCGCCGGGGTTTGCGCACTTTGGCGGGTTGAAGGAGGTGGAGCTGGAGGGGCACGTGGTCCTGGCTGTTGAAAGCAAAAGTCTGACATCGAAGGCCGGCTTCCCGCGCCTGGGCGGCGAGCGTGGGCCGGGCCGGGCCTGAGGGGGCCGGCCAGCCGCGGAAGACTTTTTCTTCGAGGGCCTGGATCAGCTCGGATTGCGGGAGCGGGCCCGGGGCTGCGCGGGGGACAAACGTCTCGGCCACGCGCGGATTGATGGCGTCGGCCGGGAGTTGGTCAAAGACCCGCAGCTCGGTGGGGGCGAAGAATTTGACGGCGGCGGTTTCGACGGGGGAGGAATCATTTTTGAGCCAGCGGTTGAACCAGCGGAGGGCGGGGACCTGGAGGTCCTGGGTGTCGGCGTGAGGTCCTTCGGTGATGAGGAGGCCGAGGTTGGTGCCGGCCTGATAGAGCTGGTAGAGGCGGCGGAGCTGGTCATGCAGCCGCAGCACCCCATCCAGGGGGAAGATGGAGTCCTTGTCGGAGTTGCTGAACAGGAGGGGGCGCGGGGCGAGCAACGCGGCGACCTGGGCGAAATCCCAGCGATACGTGTTGACGAAGAACATGCAGTCGCAGTGGCCTTCGACGGCGCCGTCCACGACGTGATTGCGCAAGTCGGTGATGCCGGCGACGGGGACGGCGACTTTGACGCGGTCATCCAGGGCGGCGACCGTCCAGGTGTAGGCGCCGCCGCCGGAGCGGCCGGTCATGCCGATGCGTTCGCGGTCCACTTCGGGGCGGGAGCAGAGGTAGTCGAGGGCGCGGAGGCCGAACCAGGTTTCGACGCCGGCGGGGGAGTAGCCGCGCGAGTTCCACCACCATTGTTTTTCGGAGTAAGTGCCGCGATGGACGCCGGGGATTTCGCCCAGCTCGACGGTGTCAATGACCAAACAGACATAGCCGTTGCGAGCGAACCAGGCGCCGTGGTGCTGGTAGCCGGTCTTGTTGCCGCAGACGACGCCATTGGTGACGGCGCGGCTGTGGCCGCAGGCGTAGAGGATGGCCGGGGCGGGTTTATCCAGATTTTTCGGGAGGTAAAGATTGGCGGTGACATAGAGGCCGGGGGAGGCCTGGAAGTGGAGTTTTTCGACGACAAATTCGGGGTGTTCGAGTTTGCCGGTGATGACGGGATTGAGGTCGGTGCGCGCGGGGAGGGGCCACAAGCCGAGCATTTCCTGGAGTTGACGGCGGCACTCTTGCCGCCGGGCTTTCCAATCCGCCAGCGTTTGGATTTGGGCCAGACCCGCATCGGCCAGGCGGCGGGTTTCGGTCTCGAAGTATTGGGCGAGGACGGGGTCGGCGACGGCCCAGTCGGCGGGGGCGGCGAGGACGGGGTCTTCTCCGAGCGCGGTGATGCCGCCGGCGGCGGTCAAGGTCACGAGAAGTTTTTTCATGCCGGGGAGCATGGGAAGGGGGGGCGGGGAGGGCAAGCCTCATGTTTGACACGAGGCGAGGCGTTACAAAGGCCGGGGCATTTTATAGATGCCAAAGCGCAGCGGGTCAGCGATAGGTTGACACACTATGCGCACGCTGTTATCCATAACTTGGTTTTCACAGTTGGGGTCAGGTGTCGGTTGCAGCCTGTTTATGAAACGAATTCCGCTGCCGGCCGCCGGTTTTGCCCTGGCGGCACTCATCGTGGGCGCGACGCCGTCGTTGGCCACCGAACCCGACGGCCTGGCCGTGGCGATTATTTATGACACGTCCGGCAGCATGCGGGAGACGGTGCCCGGCCGCGGGGGTCAGGCCGAGCCCAAGTATCAGATCGCCAATCGGGCGCTCGTGGCGGTGGCCGGCCAGCTTCGGGCCTATGCGACCAACGCCCCGGCCGGCGCGCCGCGGAACCTGCATGCGGGCCTGTTTATTTTCCAGGGGGCGGGGGCGCGGGCGGTCATTCCGCTGGGCCCGTTGGATGCGGATGCCCTCGAGAAATGGGCCGGCGGATTCACCCGTCCGGATGGGAATACGCCGCTGGGCAACGCGCTGAACGCGGCCGGCCAGGCGGTGCTCCGGTCGCCGTTGCCCCGCAAACACGTGCTGGTGATCACCGACGGCATGAACACCGCCGGTCCCCGTCCCGAGGTGGTTCTGCCCGCGCTGCAGAAGCGCGCGGCGGAGCGAGGGGCCGGGGTGTCGGTCCATTTCGTGGCGTTCGACGTGGACGCGAAGGTGTTTGAGCCGGTGAAGAAGCTTGGGGCCACCGTGGTGGGGGCCGCGGACGAGAAGCAGCTCAATGCGCAGTTGGACTACATTCTGCAAAAGAAAATCCTGCTGGAAGACGAAGAACCCCGGAAGTAAGCGAAAGGAATCCCATGTTCAGAGCCATCAAACGATTGTTCATCTGGCTCGGCCTGATGGCCGAGAAAGCGACCGAGACCGACGCCATCAACCAGGCCGTGGTCGAGCGCGGCATCCGGGACGCCAAGGCCAAAGCCGACAAAGCCCATTACGCCAACGGGCAACTGGCGGGCCAGATTGCGCTGCTGAAGGACCAGATCAAGCGGCAGGAACGGCAGCGGGCCGAGCTGCAAGGCTTGTTGCAGGCGGCGGCGGCGGCCAATGACGAGGCCAACGGGGCGCACTACGCGGAGGAGCTGGCGACGCTCGAGCAGGACCTGGCGGACAACCAGGCGCAGGCGCAGAACCTCGAGCAGCTTTACCAACAGAACACGAGCATCATCGCCGAGAGCCTGCGCGAGATTCAGCGTTTCCAGCGTGAGTTTGAGGCCACCAAGGCCCGGGTGGCCATTGGCCGGTCGCTCGAGAACCTGGCCGGGATGATGAAGAGTTCCATCACCGAGCTGCAGGGGATGATGGGCGGGGAGATGTCGCAATCCATGCAGCAACTGCGGCAGTCGGCCGCGGCGGGGGAGGGGCAGATGCGGGCCACCCTCGACCTGGCCAAGGAAATGGGGTCCAACATCACCCGCCAGCAGGAGGCCCGCCGGGCGCGGGGCGCGATGCTGTTCCAGGAATACAAAAAGAAGATGGGCATGGTGCAACCCGAAGCGGCGGCCGCGCCCACGGCCACGCCGGCCCCGCCCGAACGGCAGAAAATTCCCGAGAAATAAGCGCGCGGCGGGAAGCTTTCACAACGCACAACCCTCAACCTGAGATTGTTTTATGACTGCACGTGGAAAGATTGTATTGACCCTGCTGATCCTGGCTGTCGCCGGCTTCGGCGCCTGGCGCTGGTGGGACAAGATTGCCCCGAAGAGCAAGACCGAGGTCCGGTCGGTGAACGTGGATGAGGTGCGCAAAGCGGTGCAGGCGGCGCGGGAAACGCCGGCGGACATTCCGCTGCTGATCGGGACCAATGTGGCGACGCTGGTGGACCGGTCGGCCATCCCGGCCGTCACCGGCGTGAGCGATTATGTCAAGAACACCAAGGACGGAAAACTCGTGGTCGAGTTCCCGATCAACGTCTGGCCCGGCTGGGCGCCGATCATCCTGGCCAATGCCGGCCTGGAACCGAACGACCAGAGCGTGTTCGCGCGGAAGCACGGTTTTTATGTGCGGCTCAGCGTGGTGGACGACCCGGTCAAGGCGCGGGACCTGTTTGCCAGCGGCCAGAGCCACATCCTGTGGGGCACGCTGGACATGATTGCGCTGTTTGCGCCCGAGCTGGTGAAGGACACGCGCACGGTGCCGGTGGTCTGCCAGCAGGTGGACTGGTCGGCGGGCGGGGACGGCATTGTGGCGCGGGGCGAGATTCGCACGATCAATGATTTTCGGGCGACGGGGGGCAAGCGAAAGAAGGTGGTGCTGGCGCAGAACTCGCCGAGCCACTATTTCATCATGTCTTTGTTGATTGACGCCGGGATTGACCCGGGGGAGGTGGATTTCAAGTGGTCAGCCGACGCGCCGTCGGCGGCGAAGATTTTCGTGCAGGACCCGTCCTTTGACGCGTTTGTGGGGTGGGCGCCGGATATTTATGTGGTGACGGAAAAGCTGAAGGGGACGCGGCTGGTGGTGACGACCAGCACGGCCAACCATCTCATCGCGGACGTGTGGGCCGTGCGCAACGACTTTTTCCGGGACCATCCGGAGATTGTGTCGGGGCTGGTGCGCGGGATTTTCGAGGGCATGGACCTGGTGCGGAAAGACCCGCCCACGGCGGCGCGCGCGTTGTCGGCCGCGTTCAAGATTCCGGAGGAGGACTGCCTGCAGATGGTGGGCAAGGACGGGGGGATTGTCGAGGGCGACGCGCACCTGACGAACTATCGCGAGAACGCGAAGTTCTTCCTGGACCCGTTCAACCCGGCGAATTTCGACGTGGTGTGGAACAGCGCCTCGGCGATTTACAAGTCGCTGGGCACGATCAGCGCCACCGTGCCGGCGGCGAAGGTGAAGGCGGCCAACGTGCTGGCGGCCCTGGCGGACGAATACAAGACCGTGCGCGATTTGTCGCAGCCCACGTTCCGGCCGGATGCGATGATGAAGCTCAGCGCCGAGGCGGGGCCGGGGCAGGTGCTGACCAAGGCGGTGATGATTTCCTTCGAGCCCAACAAGGCGGTGTTGAATCCGGAGTATGACCCGACGATTCCCGCCACGCTCGAGGAAATTGGCAAGCTGGCCGGGCGGTTCGGCAACGCCTACATCATCATTGAAGGCAACACCGACGCCAGCCGGAAGGGCATCGTGCCCGCCGATCTGGTGCGGCAGCTTTCGTATGACCGCGCCGACGCGGTGCGCAAAGCGATCATGGACAAATACCAGTTCGACCCGAACAAATTCAAAGTGGTGGGGAACGGGTGGGACAATCCGCTGCCGGGCAGCACCGACCCGAGCAACCCGGAACACAACAAACGCAACCGCCGGGTGGAAGTGAAGGTCTTCCCGCTCGAGGCCGGGTCCTGAGCGGGCCGGCGACGGTCGGAAGCGTTTTTCAAGACGATGCTCGGATTCCTGATCTTCGCGGTCGCCTTCGTCGGGGTGCTCACCGCGATTGTGCGGGTGGCAAAACTGCGGGTTCGCGGCGAGCTGCCGCTGCCGAAAGCGCTGGGGTTGACGGCGCTGTTTGTCGTGTCGCTGGTTCTGGTGTGGTGGATGGTGACCCGGGGCGAGCCCGGCGAGCGGATGGTGCAGCCGCTGATTTTGCCGAGCCCGGTCGAGGTGGTGAAGGCGTTTGGGCCGCTGCATTTGGAGCAGGGGCTGGTGCGCAGCGCGTTCACCTCGTGGCTGCGGGTGACGGCGGGCTTTTTGCTGGCGGCCATCATCGCCGTGCCGTTGGGCGTTTACATGGCGACGTTTCCATCAGTCGCCGCGTTCTTTCGGCCGCTGGCGCTGGCGGGGGCGTATGTGCCGATTGTGGTGTTCATTCCGCTGAGCATGACGTGGTTCGGGACGGGCGAGACGCAGAAGGTGGGCTTTTTGTTCATCGGCTGTTTTGTGGCGCTGCTGCCGCTGGTGATCAAGGCCATTGCCGATGTGGCGCCGGCGTTTCTGGATGTGGCGGTGACCAAGGGGGCGACGCAGTGGCAACTGGTGCGGCATGTGTTGTTTCCCGTCGCGCAAGCCAACATTTGGGAACATTTGCGCGGCGTGTATGGGGTGGGCTGGGGCTGGATTATCATGGCCGAGGTTTTCGTGCGGCCGGAGTACGGCCTGGGGGCGCTCATTGGCGTTTCCGAGCGCCGCAGCCAGACCGCCGCGATTTTTGCGGTCATCATTGTCATTGTCCTGATTGCCGTCGCCTGCGACCAGCTCTGGCGGCTGGGCGGCGAGCTGTTGTTCCCGTATCGGAGGAAGAAATGACGGCGCCTGAAGCATCCCGGCCGGCCCCCGCGCCGGGCGACCCTCACCCGACGGTCGAGTTGAAATCCCCGGAACCCGGCGTGCCGGCGCCCGCGCCCGCGCCGGGCATGGCCGTGCGGCCGGATGTCGTCGCGTTCAGGAAGGTGACGAAATGTTTTGGGGAGGGGCCGGACGCGAAGGTGGCGATTCAAGACGTGTCGTTTGTGGTCGAGGACGCGCCGGACCGGGGCGAGCTGGTGACCATCGTCGGGCCGTCGGGCTGCGGCAAGTCCACCATTCTCCGGACCATTGCCGGGCTGAAGCCGCACTTTCCGCCCACGAGCGGCGAGGCGCTGGTGTTTGGCAAACCGATTGAGGAGCCGGGGCCGGACCGCGGGTTGGTGGACCAGAAGTACTCGTTGCTGCCGCATCTGAACGTGCTGGACAACATCGCCTTCGGGCTGCGCCTGCGGGGGATGCCGCGTTCCGAACGGCTGGACCGCGCCCGGGAATGGGTGAAGAAGGTGGGGTTGGAGGGGTCCGAACGGAAGTATCCCTCGGAGTTGTCGGGGGGGATGCAGCAACGGGTGGCGATTGCCGCCACGCTGGTGTTGCAGCCGCGCATTCTCCTGATGGACGAGCCGTTCGGCGCGCTGGACCCGGGGATTCGGCTCCGCATGCAGGAACTGCTCATCCGGCTCTGGAACGAGCAACAGGGCACCGTCTTCCTGGTGACGCACTCGGTCGAGGAAGCGGTTTATCTCGGGGACCGCGTGTTTTTGATGGCGGCCAACCCGGGACGGTTGGTGGACGTGTTGAAGGTGCCGCGGCCGGGCGAGTCGCCCGAGGAGAGCCGGCGCAAGCCGTGGTTTGTGAATTTCTGCCAGATGCTGTTGCAGCGGCTGGAGGATGTCTCGGGCGCGCCTTCCGAGTTGAAGGTGTGACGGGGGCCGGGGCGGGCTCGAGCGCGCCGCCGCCGCGCGGGCTGGCGGGTGACATGAATGAATAGACAATCGCCCTGCGGGCAATCATCATTGGCCATCGGATGTCCATGGACGCGCAGACGCCAAATTACCGCCGCGAGTTCTTCCAGAGTCCGCATCACGCGGTGCTGGGTTTGCTCACGCTGGGCGCGGGCTTTTTGAGCGCGCACGTTCTGGGCCTGATTGCCGGGGTCACGGCCTACCTGTTGGGGTGGATTTACCTGCCGGATTTGCCGGTATTCCGGCGGTGGGTGGAGCGGCGGCGGCAGAACGCCGAGCGGCTGGGCGAGGCGCAGAAACTGGCCGAGTTCCAGCAACGCCGCGAGGCGCTGCTGCGCTCGCTTTCGTACCCGCGGCGCGAGCGCTATGCCGCCCTGGCCCGCGTGTGCCGCGACATTGAAAACGCCACGGCGGACAACCCGCTGGCCGCGGCGGACCCCGCCACCGATCCGCGGCTGCGCAAGCTGGATGAATTGATGTGGACGTTGCTGCGGCTCCTGGGCATCGAGGAATCCCTCGAGCGCTTTCTGGAAACCGAGCGCACCGAGAATGTGCCGCAGATGCTCCGGGAGGCCGAGGCCGAGGCCGCGCGGCTGACCGCCGAGGCCGAGGCGCTGAAGCAGCAAGGCAACCCGGCCGCGCTGGAACGGAAACAACGCTACCTCAATTCCCGCCTCGAGCGCCTCGAGGTGCTTCGAAAACGCCAGCAGCGCATTCAGCAGGCGGAGGAGAACCTCGCCCTGGTCGTGTCGGAACAGGACCGGCTTGACCAGCAGATCAAGCTGATCCGCGCCGACGCGGTCGCCACGCGGAATGCGGAAAGCCTGACGGCCCGGATTGACGCGACGGTCGAGCATTTGGACCAGACCAACAAGTGGCTGTCGCAACTGGACGAGTTCAAGGATTTGGTCGGCGACCTGCCCGCCACCGAACAGCGCGTGGGATACGAGGCCACGGTCTCCGCCCCGCCGGCGGCGCCGCCCCCGCTTCCGGCCGCGTCCGAACCGGTTCGTTCCGCCGCGCGTCAACGCCATTCTTCCTAGAACCATGTCCTCTTCCCGCCCTCAGACTTCGATGAGCCACAAGCCCGCCCCCCTGGCGGCGGCGCCGGCCCAAAGCCCGGTGGAATCCGGTTCGCTGCTGCCGCTGCGCGGGTGGGCGCTGGAGCTGGCGCGCCGCTGGAACGGCGGCACCTACTCGCTGTTCGTCCTGCACGGCAACATCTTCGACCTGTTCCCCGTGCAGGCGGGCAACGGCGTCGAGTATGTCGAGCTGCAGCGGTTCCTGGTGCGGCGGCTGTTTCCCCAGCGCAGTTGTCTGCTCTTTTACGATATCAGCGAGGGGCTGACCTTCGGCACCGCGGACATGCAGAAGCGGTTTTTCGAGTGGCTGGAGATTTACGATGCGGTGGAGAACACGCAGTTTCATCAGGCGGGCCTGCCGCGCGAGTTTATCCGCCTGGCCCCGTTGCTGCGGCGGTTCTTTCTGCACGTGGCCGACCACCGGGAGAAGTGGCGCGGCATCACGCTGATCATTCATTTCCCGGAGAAACTCATTCCGGCGACCGAGGAAGCGGGCGCCAGCACCGAGGAGCGGCTCAATCTGGTGACGCTGCTCAAATGGGCGGCGGCGCCCGAGATGGCCACGCTGGACATCGGGATTCTTTTGGTGGCCGAGTCGGCGGCGGAGCTGAATCCGCGGCTGCTGCAGAACCCGTATGTGGCCCAGGTGCGCATTGACCTGCCCGACGCGGCGGAACGGCTCCGGTTCCTGCAATCGGGCTGGGCGGAGGCCCTGGCCGGCAACCGGCCGTGGTCCGAATGGTCGGACCTGACGGTCGAGGAGCTGGCCAACCGCACGGCCGGGCTGAACCTGTTGCGCATCCGGCATTTTGTTGCCGAAGCGGTTCGCAACGGGACGCGGGTGACGCAGGAGCATGTGTCGGCCAGCAAGAAGCGGCTCATCGAGGAGTTTTGCCAGGGGTTGGTGCGGTTCAAGGACCCCAAGCCGGGAGTGAGTTTGGATTGGGTGGCCACGCACCGCGCGGCCAAGGAACGGTTGCGGGAGCTGGCCTGGCTGATCAAAAACGCCAAAACCGATGTGCTGGAACGCGGCATCCTCGTCCCGGGCCGCGTCGGGGTCGGCAAGTCCTTTCTCATTGATTGCTTCGCCAGCGAGTGCGGTTTGCCGGTCATGGAGATGGGCGAGTTCCGCTCGAAGTGGGTCGGGGACACCGAGCGCCAGCAAATGCGCATCCTGCTGACGATTCGCGCCCTGGGACCGGTGATTGTGGTGGTGGACGAGGCCGACGCGGTGTTTGGGACGCGCGAGGCGGAAGGGGACAGCGGGGTGTCGGGGCGGGTGTTTGCCGCGTTCGCCGCGCATATTGGCGATTCGAGCCTGCGGGGGCGGGAGTTGTGGGTGGCGATGACTTCGCGGCCGGATTTGCTGGCGATTGACATGAAACGCCAGGGCCGCTTCGGCCTGTGCCTTCCCCTGTTTCCGGCGCAAGGGCCGGACGACGTGCTCGAGCTGTTCCAAACCATCGCGCGCGTGAAGAAAATCGAGCTGCGCAAGCCGATCCTCAATTACATTCGCGACACGCTGGGCGACCGGCCCCTGACCGGCAGCGACGTCGAATCCATCCTCATCCGCGCCAAGGAGCGCGCGGTGCTGGCGGGGCGCGACGACCAGGTCCAGCGCGCCGACCTGGAAACGGCGGTCAACTCGTTCATTGATCCGCTGGACCCGAATTTGCTGGCGTTGCAGGAGCTGGCCGCCGTGCTCGCCTGCTCCGACCGCCGCTACCTGCCCGAACGGTACCGCGACCAGGACCGCGGCGCGCTGCTGGACCAGTTCAACCGCTGCAAATTGCATTGGGTCCGCTGAGGCGGCAGGCCCGGGGACGAACGGGGGGAAATGGTCCGCCGAGGGCCGGCCGGGTGGGACGGTTGGAACGCCGCGCGCCGGCGCCCCCTCACGGCTTGGCGGTCTCCAACACCTCGATCAATTGCGGCAGAATCGTCTCACGGCCAAACGCGGCGCAAACGCCGGGGCCGGGCTCGAACCGCGCCGGCGCCTCCTGCCGGAACCGCAACGCAGCCACACGATACAATTCGCGCGCGCCGGCCAGATTGGTCTCCGCCACACGCGCCGCGCGGGCAAACACCTCGGCCGCCGGCTCGCCGGCCCGAGCAGATCGGAAGAGCGTC
>ERZ795050.4808-NODE-4808-length-11990-cov-17.392794_pt1 | contig 11990 bp, 10 predicted proteins | sample MGYA00375134_ERZ795050 | MGnify/ENA primary metagenome ERZ795050 (study PRJEB30179, sample SAMN05720221) | activated sludge metagenome | isolation source: Anaerobic digester | place: Japan | collected 2015-05-26 ... | reverse complement strand
TGAGGGGATCCAGGTCTCCCCTCCCCTGCAGTACATCACAAATCCGCTCGGCAAACTTGGGAGCCGTGGCTGTACAAAATGCGGCATTGGGGTGATCATCCCCTGCATTTTCCGCATTAGAGGCCAGAAGATACAAACCGCCTCCCGTTTCAAGCTGCCAAAAATCGAACACATAGATATTATCGCCCTTTTCATCCTAGGTTCCAATAATCCAATCATGAAAAGCTTTAAGCCGTTGCGCCTGTTCTGGACTGCAGTTACTCTGCTGCTCAACCGCTCCGGTCCATACTATAAACCGGTTATTAGGAAAGCTCCGCATCTTTTGCTTTAAAGCAGTATAGGCGGCCTTGTAATTTTCAAGGGTCTTCGTGGGAGAGGCTGGATCGGGATTACCCGAATCTGGTCCTATTTCCGTTACCGGGTAGCAGTGTTTCCAGATGATGAGGGTATACTGGCTGCACAGGGTTTCCAGATTATGTATATCTGGATCCGTAGTGCTGCCCTCGCCTCCAATCCACAGCCGGTAGTAATCGGAGGGATAGTTATCCCATGGCCAGGGATTATCTGGATAATTCCGCTCTTCGATCACATAGTTGGTACCCAACTGATCGTTTCGTACATCCATGGCTGCAGGAACTCCGCCATTCCAGACATAGTTGCCCGTACTGTGATGCAGAAATATGCCCCTGGCATCTGAAGAGACTGGGTTTTGGGGCCCTGTTTGGGATTCACAGGAAATAAAGGACGTTAATAGTAAAACAGAAAGAAATAAAACACTAACTTTTTGCACTTTGATATGTACCTCCTGGGATATAAAATAGCGCAGAGGGGCAAAATAAACAGGATTATAGCCAGCAGTATTTAATTACTCTGCCCCTATTGCTTAAAGGCCTGCTTGCAGCCATCATCGTTGGTTTTGTTACGTCCTCTATACGATCCTGGGTAGACCGGGTGTTTCTGGTCATCATGCTTACCGGCATTGTGGGACTACCTATTGTTCAGGCAATCCAGATTAATCTTATTGTCATTGCCCTGGCGGCTCTGATGGCGCTGATTCGGCAAAGGAAACAGCTGCATGGTGCGGTCCCCCCTGGCTCCCATGAATGGCTCCTTATCACTATCCCTGCCTTTCTGGGAGCTCTGACCGGTCGAATTCTGGCAAGTCAGATGAAACCAGGGCTGCTTCTCGGCCTGCTCGGAGGCTACGCTATCCTAGTGGGACTGCGGATTCTCATCATTAAACCCCTTTCAGAACGGGAAACCAAGGCCCACCCCTCCTGGTTTGTTCCAGTAAGTCTTGGGAGCGGCATCCTCACTGGGCTCATTTCTGCGGGAGGCAAACCCTTTGCGGTTCCCCTCTTTAACAATGCCATGGGACACCATCCACAAAAAGCCTATGCCCTGGCAACGGTAGCGGTAGTCACCGGCGCATGGACCGCCCTGGGGACCCAGTTCGTACTGGCCATGCCAGACTGGACCCAGCTGGTCCTGGCAATATATGAATTTGTTCTCGTAACCCTGGTAGCCCTTTTAGTACAAAAGTTCAGGACCGAAAAACTTGCCAAAATCGTAAACCTCTGCATTGTTCCGATCCTTATCCTTGTTGGAATCCGCTTTTTACTCGTGGCTATAAAATAATAGTTCTCCCAGCCTGCCGCCCTCTCTATAAGATAAATTAGAGAGGGGAGGCTCTTTCAAAACTCATGGAGTTTTGAAAGAGCAACCTTAGATGTATAAGGTTTTTGCAAAAGTAATAGACTTCTGCAAAAACCTCATGGTATATTCCAATTTGCGGGAATATGCCATGAAAAAGTTATTTGCTTTATTAATGCTGATTGCTTTTTTAGCTGCCAGTTGTGCTCAGCCAAAAAGTATCGTATTTAAAGATGGAACCGTCCAGACGGTACCCCCCTATGGGATTATCAACGAACTGCTCAAAGACGGCAAAAAGAACGAAAAGGTTTTATACCAGCTCAGCGTAAAGGACATTACCCTTTCTGTGATATTAAGCGCTACAATAATCGTTCCCATTATTTTGCTGGGCTATAATTTATGGGAGCCCATAGGCCCTATAGATAAATAAATAGTGACACTCTGAAAAATACCAATTCACCGGGGGCGTTGCGGGGGTGTCCCCCGCAGAGGGGGTAGCGGAGGCAGCCAGCGGGCCGGAAGTGGTGGTGCCGGTCTGGAACTGGCCACGGTGCGACCCTGGAGTACCAGGCATAGATAGGCCGGGCGCACCGGGCCCGCTGGCGGCCAGAGCGAGGGGGAGACTTCCCCCTCCATCTGTTTTAGGAATTGCATTCACTCAGGTCCTGTACGAGACTCTAATGCAAAGGAGTTTCTGACCGATGAAAAGGACCAATGATGGGAGTAATAATAGGAAAAACATATACGGCATTTTAAAGGCCAACATTCCTCAGCCCGGTTCAGCAGCGAATGTTACATCTTCGGGTTTATTTCTGCTTCCCGGGGCTACCGGAACTGGCAAGTCCCATGGGGTGTGTCAGTATATCGCCCGGCATGCCCAGGAGTGGAAAGAGCAGGGATGTAAAATATTTTTTACCACCCGCATGCTTAAGAATATCCCCGACACCCATTCGCATGCTAACAAAAAAAGTGACCAATCACCAATTGAACAAATAAACCAGGACGAAGATGATCCGGATTTTTTCTCGACCACAACCCTACGCCGGGCATATAAGGAAGCAAAAAGAGAAAAAGAATATGAAAAAGAAGTCCTCGTACTACGGGGCATGCATACCCATCTTAGCGAGTCCTGGGAGGGGCTTCGTGCCAGAATCGACATAGGGGTCGCTCAAATCGCAGAGGAAGCCGAAAAATCAGATCTCCTGCAGATCTATGAACAATACAAGCGGGAGGTGGACTTTTTTATTAGATATGGTAATGACAACAAATTTAATGAGGCCGATAGTTTCTATACTGCTCAACACCGCTTTCTTGCAGAGCTGCATCATATCCTGGAACAAAAACTTCCAGAGACAAAAGGCCGTACCCATGAGGATGTAATAAAGGAACGGGAGAAACTTATATTTACAAAAGGCTCCCCCTGGGGATGGATTCCTGACCTCTGGCCAGATCACCGCGTTTCCCGGGCTACTGTGATTCTTTTATCCCTGCGGAAATTTTCTCTTCCCCTGATTTCGGTTCTGGAACGGACGGGGCCTGTAAAGGACAGCCTCAGCGAAGGGTCCCTTGTGTTTATCGATGAATTCGATGATGCAAAGAGCGCGTTTCTGGACTTTATTTTAGAAGATTCATTACGACACAAGGTGGATCTCGCAGAACTTGCCCGAACCTTAGGTAATATGGTTATGCAAAACACCTTTCTACCACCCTCCTTTCTGACCCATGCCTCAGGGGATAAAGAAAAAACAGAAAAATGGATAGAAGAAAAAACCACCCAGTTCGAAAAACTAAGAAACGAATATGGTAAAGTATCGAAATACTATCATTTGGAGGCTAATCCTAAATTACGCCGTACAGCAAATGAAAAGAATAATTCTGTTTTTTTATGCCGCTCCTGGCAACCCTACATCTGGAGCGGTAAAGGAACAGAAAAAATAATTAATTATGCTAAGGATGACCAGGTTAACTGGATAGAGGATGCGAAACATGGCGCTACACCTGATACCCCTGCTACACCTGACAGCAAAACAGCTAATCGCAAGGACTCTGCCAAGAAAGACATTAAAAAATTCGTCCAGGACCTTCTCTGGTTCATCAATCATTTCCTGCAGCTTTGTAATGATATTGTCATGAATAAAAAATACTGGCTCAACACTATCCGTAAAAAGTCTACAAAAGAAGACATAATGGTAAACTGGAATCTCGAAGATTATATCTCCAGCGTGGTCAACCACTTTGTACCGTCAAACGCCACCATCGGCGATTACCTCCAGTACCAGCTTGCCAGCCATCAATATGCCGATCCCCAATGGAAGATTCACCCAAACTGGTTCGAAGGGGATTCCTTTTTTACCAGCGGATTTACCGAGTTTTTTCTGGTAGACTCCCCCAAAAACGAAGCCCGCACCGCTATTAACATGATAAGCCTGAGTGCCACACCGGAATTGTGGCTCGGCAATCTGGCAAAGCGGGCTTTTGTGGTAGGTCTTTCTGCCACCGCCTATGTGGATCAGCCAATCACAAATTTCGTTCTGGGCTATCTGCACAATACCCTGGGACCGCAATTTAAAACCATTTCCAAAGATGATATGAACATATTGCGGGATCTCTATGAATCATCCGTAAAAGGTTACAAACACATAACATTCCTGCCTGAGAATTCCGCCCTGGAATACTACGATGAAGCGATACAGAAAGAAACAATCCAGCGCTGGGCCAGCTGGCTTAACGATACTGCAATGGCAGAATTAGTAAGAAATAGCATTGGCCGGTCCTGTAAAACAGATAATCAGGATAATCTTAAGTATATCATACGCCGCTATGATCTTATTTTTCAGGCCATGAAGTATTTTAACAATGCTAAAAAGATGAGGATTATGTATTGCATTACTCCTAATCTTTTTGGGGAAGAAAAAACCTATCCGCTTGAACCTTTAACAATATTTAAAGATGGTCTACTGGCCTCGTCAGGACAAGAGAGTGGTTGGAACCTGGTCAGCATGGATTCAAACAATTATCTAAGCCTATTGGAAACTATTAAAAATGGTTTAAAACAAGGTAAGCGCTATTTTGTAACTACCAGTTATGCTACTATTGGACGGGGTGTCAATCTGCAATACCATTTTGCCGATGCCTTCGCCAGCGACATTGTGTCGGTCCACGAACACCCGAGAAAGGATGAAACAGAGGTCGACATTGATGGGATCTGTCTCATAAAACCCACCAATGTGATAGTCTCCAATTCCGGCCCATTCTTTTCAGAAAAAAACACCTTTCAGCGCCTCGTACAGATCCATTACCTCGCTGCCTCTGGCTATCTTACCGATCAGGAATTCAAAGATTGTATCGTTAAAACTATGTTGGGTCAGCCCTTCTCGCTGGAAGGCACCAGCGCATCAGAAGCGATTGATCGTGCAATCGCATCGATCGTACTGCAGAGCCTGGGAAGGATGACGCGGACGGGGAAACGGATGCCTGAGATACATATACTCTGTGATCCAGAAATTCCGGAATTACTCAAGCAAATCGATCTGCCCGAGGAGGTTATAAAAACTAAAGAGTATCTCCATATTTGCGGTAATACAGAAAATACCCGGAAATCCTATGAAAAAGAAGAGAGGATTGTTGAGAGCCAGACCCTGTCACTGCAGAGGATTTTAAAAATTATAACAGCCAATTTTGATAATCCGCGAAACCGTGAAGATTGGGAAAGACTCCGCCCCTATCTACTCGAGCATCCGAAATGTAACTATATGAATGAAGTGAAATATCAGCGCTGCTATTGCGAAATACCGGGCGGAAAGGATCGCTATTATTTTAAGGCTGAAAATGATTTTGAAAGTTGCCATGTAGCTTTTAACCAGGCTCCGGAAACCGGCTGGTCAGAGGTTTCAGAGGAAAGCTCAGGACTTCCCAAATTGATGAACATAGCCGGATTGGCTGATTTTTTTAAACAGCGGGGGTATGCAACATCCTGGGGTTCCGGGGCCGTATGTATGAACCCTGCAGCCTTTACGAGCATATATCTTGGAGCCCTCGGAGAGGCAGCTGCGGAGTTTTTCTTTAGCACTGCCCTGGGAATTACACTGAAAAAAGTCGAAGAAGAACATTTTGAACTATTTGATTTTAAGTTTACCAATGCTCGACAAGAAGTATGTTATGTGGACGCAAAATTCTGGAAAGTTGGCCCTGGGCTTTCTGACGAAACCGAGCAAGAGTGGATTGCAGAAAAATTACGCCAATGCGGTGGAAGGCGGGCAATCATAATCAACTTTTATCCCATCGATACAGTACCTGAGTATAGTCGGCTCCCCTCTCAACCGGAGCTGGTCATTATTCCCGCGGTGTTTGTCAACAATAAAATATGGCCCGATGCGGTCAAATCGCTCAAAGGAGTACTTGTATGATACAGACTAACAAAATAAAGTGCACCTATTTTCCTGACGCAATTAACCGGGATTTTTATTTCATCAAACTAAACGCAAGAGAACGGGATAGGGATGGCACACCTAAATTTGTAGGCTATGTGGATTTTTATGAAGCCCTCGAGAACACACCAGGAGTGGCCGCCCTTGTGGGGAATGGGAAATACTGGTACATGCTTATCGATAAGCAGGCAGGTACCCAGGAAGGAGTTATCCATTCCCTTTCCCAGCACCAGGAGCTACAAACCATGGAGATACTACCTGCCCAGATTGTAAAAGACGATGAATATGCATCAATAAAAAATAATGAAAATTCATTGTATGGTTATTTTGTGGTCCAGCTTGTGCTGGATCTTCTGGGCTATAGACACTTCAGTATAAAAAAATACCAGTTTTCCAATATCGCTTCGGCCCTGCTTCTGATTCCAAAGGATACCACTCCAGGTACAACCCTCGATGTCTGGTGGATACGGCTGACAAGAAATTGGGGCCTTTCCATTTCTAAAACGCGGATGGTCCGGGGAAAGGAGTTAAAGTACATCCTTAAAAGTACAAATCCGCTTTTTACGATTAATAGTGCCACAAGGACACTGAAAAGTATCAGTCGAAACACTGCACAGCAGCTCATGGATCGGAATGAGCCGGTCTACGAATGGCATAACCCATTTGATACCCGGCCGGTAGTCCCCTTTGCCGATCTGGAAGATCCCCTCTCGGACCAAACCAGAATTGGTATTTTTGCCGATGTGTTTTCGCTTATCGAACAGCAATTGGGAGCTTATGTACATATTGAACATGAAACTTTTGGGCCCTGGCAGATGATCGATGGCTTACAGGTACATAAAAAACCAGCATCTCGTAAAGCGAAACAGGAACATAACTATGAGGGTCGGGCGATTGAGCTTATCGGAGAGGTCAGCCTTTCATCAAGTCCAGAAGACAGGGAAGCCGAAACAAAGCTCGGGGAGCTACTGTCTGCAAAGGGGCTCCGGATTACCAGGAAAGCTGATCTCGGGATTGAAATTGTACCTTCCCCTAAAAACCTGACCGAAGATGATGAGGATCCCTATGAACAAAAACGGGGGATCCAGCATATCACCGATGATACTCTCACCAAAGCAGACCTGGACTCCATTATCACAAAAATTTTGTTTGAACTGGCGGTTAAGAAGGATTGTATGGAGAAGAGGCTTAATTTTGGCAAAGAACTTGCCCTTTCGGATTCCTACCGGGTGGGCCTTTTTGTACAAAAGGCAAAAAAGAACCGCAAGCAAAGAGCTATTCCTGAACTGATCCATATTCCGGTCCTCGATGTATTTCCCGATGGAACAATACAATTCCAGACCCTGTATCACGATGAAAGCCTGTTGATTCAGCTTACCGACTTTGACCGCTATGTCCATGCCTTTACCCAGGCAATCGATCAGAACTTCATGCAAAAGGCAGGATTCGCGCCCCACCAACTGATCGGTTTTGTGGAAAATTCCCGAAAAGAAATTACCCTGCTGGCCCAAACCGATTATTGTTCCCTTATGAATATGGGTGTGCTGCGAAGCAGGGGAGAACAGCTCGCGAGGCCCCTGCCCGAAGCGTGGACTACCTTTGCGGGTATCGGAGCAAAACTTGCGGGTCTAAAGGACGAAGCCTCCCGGAGCGGGGCGTCCCACCATGAAAGGGCATGGGAAGCGGCACGGGAAAGGGTAATCGCATTTTTTACCCTGGACCATGGATCGGCCTGTATTGCCCTGGCTGAACTAGAACGGGCTGATACAGCCAGACCAAAAGTATTACCTGCAAAATTAAAGTCCTGGATTGCCGCTTTCCAGACGGACCCCAGGGCGCCCCTTGATAAGGACACACTCCGTTTCTTGCTCAATGCACAATTCGGAGCCGCTTCCCGGAGTCGGGACTTTGTCCATGAAGTCCTCGATCAGGATGGAGTTCTCCTGAACATGCCCCGTTCGCGGGAGGCAAAGCACAGGGAGCTTTCTTTTAAGACAGGGTTGCAGGTATGTCAGACTAAGATACAAAATAAAAGTGTCCACTATTATTTTACCGGCTATCCTGTAGGAGCAGCTATAAAGACCACCATTGCCCGCGCATCCATAATCCGCATTGCATTTCCGGCGGGCAATCATGAACCATTTTTCGAAGCGCTCGCGCCAACCTTTCTTCCCTGGATCCGAGTTGATGAAGGGACAGTGCTCCCCGGCGCCTTTAAGTACCTCCGGGAATACGCCATTATGGAGGGGGTAGCCCTGAAGGATGCAAATTAGTTGAGGGAAAGCCTGGACACAATCCCTGGCGAACATGAAAAACAAGGCGATTGATTTCATAGCCCAGATAGAACAACATATGGAACGATCCGGGAACTATCCTGAAGCGGTAAGCGGATAAATTTGGTATACTATATCGCACGATTTATTCAATTATGTTATAAATTATAATTAATAGCGTTTTAACTAAGTGCAAGGAGGCATTCTATGACAATGCAGGAATTTAATTTATCCAGGTTATTGCATCAGATACTGAAGCATGACACGGGAACTATCAGTGCCTTTCGGTCACAATATACCCATAAAGAAAATCTTAAAAGAAACAAACAATTATTAGCAAAAGTGTTTTGTTTGGGGTATGATGTAACTTCTGTGGATGGTGTCTACGTGGAGAATTATGGGACGGATAGTGCAGTAGAAGTTGCAAAAGATACCTTCTTCGTAGTAGATACCAAAAATAAGGGAACTTTAGAGCAAGACTTAAGAAAGCTGGGTGAAGAGTATAATCAAGATTTTATCCTGTTTATTCCCCGCCCAGGGGATGAATTTTATCTTTGGGGAACTAATCTAACAGGTTATCCTGGATATGGTAACTGTATTAAATATTCTCATAGTGGCAGGGAGAAAATTGGGGAATTTATGACTAAAAGTAAAGATCGCCCCTTTAATTTTGAATCAATTAATAAGGAACTTGTAAAACCTGATGGCTTAGGTTGGATGGCAGCTGTTTCCATCAGTAAAATGGACTGGCGGGAGATACCGTTATAAGAATCTCCCAATGCTAGTTCGCCCTTTTTTTGTGATATTTATATTTTAGAGAAAGGAATATATTATTTATGGAAGATGCTGGATATTGGTATAGAAATTGCAAACTTTTTAATATTGGGGTGAAAAAGCATATTAATTATATTATTGAATATCCCGAATATTTTGGATTAACACGAGAGTATATAGAGCAGGTATATGCCAGCTTTAATGAAAAGATCGGCTTTGAAGGGAAAGCCCGTGAAGCCCTTATAAAACAAGTATCCAAGGATGGCTGGATACGACTTAGACATTATGTTCGTCCTAAAGATTATTGGTCTATACAATATGATAATTATTCTCTAAGGAAAAGTGACTTAAAAGGTTTAGTGGATTTTTTAATAAAAGAACATATTATGGTCACAGATGATGAAATTATCTTATTAGGTTATGAGGATAATTCTCAATTCATTTACCCCTATAAGGAAAGAGGAGCTTCTACATTCTTAGAAAAAAATGCTTGTATCAAATATTCTAACGTTACTTTAATAGAAGATTTTTCCTGTTTTGCTTCAGAAGAACTTGCCCAAAATAGGGTAAAGCAATAAGGTGAACCATAGAGAACCACCACTGAACGAAAAGAAACGGTATAACGAAGAGGAAAAAGTAGCCGTTTTGCTGGAACTATTTAAACAGGGGAAAAAAGCAAACGACATAGCGCAGAGAAATATTCAGTACATACTACAATGATTATGAGATGGTAAAAACAATTATTCAAAGGTACCATAGAGACATTTGCGATCACCAGGAAAGATATGACTGAAAAAGCTCAAAATAGAAAGATCGAGGAGCTTGAAAAACAATTAGCCAAAAAGGAAATGGTCATAGCTGAACTTGCGACAGAGGATTTGTGTTAACAAAACAATTCTGGCCCGAAATAAAGAAGAGCAAAGCAGATTTTGCTATACGAGAAAGAATTAGTAACGGAATAGGAAACCTCCAAACAAAAACGGGTGTACCACTTTCAGTAGTGCTCTCTGGGGCCGGCATCAGCAGAAGGACATGGACCGATTGGCAGAAAAGGATATATTATGAGATCCAACACAACTGGAAAATCCTGAAAGCTCACTGGTTATTACCAGAGAAAATTAAGACAATCGTACACTAAGCTAGATGTTGAACGGATAAATATTTCAGGGGTATGGACGCCTAACGTGGTTGATGATAGAATAAAATATCGCTTTTACTATATACTTCGTTTGTGCTGGGCCTTATACGAATGCAGAGATATATTTAATTTTATCTATGTTATATAAAGAATTATACATAATTGGGAGGTCAACATGACTACGACTAATGTAAGTTCTGATGTTTCTTTTGAGAACCTCTTTCATGAAAAGCTGGGGGGGAAGTTTAAACATCCGAAAGTTCTTTGGTATGCAAGTGGTGAAATTGATTTCTTCCCCTTGGTTGGATATTCTAAAGGATTTCGAAAAGACTTATCCCCAGCGATTCAGAATATTACCAGCCCGGAACTCTACATCTATACTTGCCTCGGATCACATGTTCCTAAAGAAATAGATCAACTTTTTTTTGGAGGTGACCATATCCTGTATCAGGATAATAAGAGCCGCATCTCCTGCAGCCATTTGCAAAAATTGCACATTGACCGAAATATTTACAAATATCATATAGACGGAAGATACATCGAATTATTTAATCAAGATCCATCCTCTTTTGATCCGCTAAACACGTTAGGGTACGATGCGCTCTATGCAAAAATCAAACTTGAAGACTTACAAATAACATATTCTGAGGAGTTAGATTTTATTTATATACTAGGAGAAAATATCAATTTTTTTAAAGAGGTTGTATTGAATGGATTTGTTGAAGTATTACATTTGTGTACAATCCGTGAAGGTTGCGCATTCGGAGGTTGCCGGAAGAGTATAATAGAATACGTTTATAGAGATCATTCAAGAGTTTTTTTTAGAAACAAGGGCTTCCGACCAGAAACGATAATTTCATTTACTGATTTTACATTTGATATCATTAGAGAAAAATTGGTATTTGATTTTTTTATCGATCCAAAGTTTAATGTAAGTTATCATGCAAATATTCCAGATCATGCCTACATGATCGGAGAAGGGGTTGTGTTGAAAATATTGTCATAGATATTTAGCTTTTCGAAAAATCAATTATAACTGTCAATTATATCCCGTTAGCGGTATAACTGGATTGGCAAAGGTTATGCGGTAGCAGGTATCCCCGTTCTAATTCGGTGCGGCAGAGTGGTAATTGTTCAAAAAGATACGCGAGGTATGCATAGGGTTTGTGGCCATTGGCTCTGGGTATAGGCTATCACTTTACCCAAGAGGGTTTTGAGCGCCGTATTATATTTTCATGAGATAAATCTTAGGAATCAAATCCACAGTTTCCTGGGCTTTCACCAGTTGCTCCATAAATTTATTTGATATAAAATTTTGCTATAATAATTTCAAATGTTTGTTATATTTTTTATGGAGTAAGGCTTTTCAATTTTGTATAGTACGCAGGGTCATCTCGAAGATGGTCGTCTACTATGTGCATATAGAACTCTCGTTCAGAGGGAACTTGCTTATGGGCACTAACATACCGTACAAGCCATTGATAGGTAGCCCTATGTTCCTGCTCAATATGAAAACCAGATTGATATTCCTTTGCGTCTGCCATAATAATCCTCCTTGTACTGGAAAATACTGTTATCTTGTTTTATCCCCATAGGTATCATACAAGAAGTGATACATGTAATAAAGCTTATCAGCTGCGATTTTGGTGTAATAATGCAAAAATGCTAAATCGTAACCGTCAATTACATCCCGTTAGCGGTATAGCTGGATGGGCTAAGGTTATA
>ERZ795050.4799-NODE-4799-length-12018-cov-3.540751_pt1 | contig 12018 bp, 11 predicted proteins | sample MGYA00375134_ERZ795050 | MGnify/ENA primary metagenome ERZ795050 (study PRJEB30179, sample SAMN05720221) | activated sludge metagenome | isolation source: Anaerobic digester | place: Japan | collected 2015-05-26 ... | reverse complement strand
CCATCAGTAGACTCTGAAATATTAGATGTATATTGTTGGCTTCCTTTTATTGGGTCGCCATCAGTAGACTCTGATATTATATCTGTATTAGGTCCTTTATCATTTAAGTTAGCTCCGGTTGCTGTTGAAAGTACATCTGTTTGTTGTAGGGTTTCATCTTGAAGATTTCTTCCATTAGTTGCAGAACTCGGTGTTCCTTCCATAACATATCCAGTATGTTCTAGATCTCTATCAGTTGCCCACGAATAATCATTCACTGCCGGCTCGATAGCCCTTTCAACAATGTTTTTATATTCTCCTTGCCCCTCTACTCTTACTGGGATATTCATCTCCTGCGGGCCTCTTAAATCTGTTGCATAAGATAAATCTTTGACAGCTTCCCATTGCCCCTGATTAGACAATATTTGATTAGCAGCTCTAATAAACTCTAATTGATCGTTATCAGTTGCTTCTGATTGAGCAACACCTATAAGAAATTGTTTAAAAGTATTATCTATTTTTTCATTTAATTTAGATGATGGAGCATTAGTTCCTGATTGAGCTTCTACAATAGCTCTTCGAATCAAACCAAAAACTTGATTAAAATCTTTTGATTCAATAGCCGCAACTGCCTGATTAAATGAAAAACCAAGACCAGGAATTTTCATCATCTTACCTTTATTGGCAGCGGATGTTACAAAGTTAACGGCAAATGATTTTCCAAATGTTATAGCATTTCCAACCCAGGTTGCGGGATCCATTGGATCAGGACTTGTAGTTTCTTCTCCTCTTTGAGACTGAACTAAATAAGCCCCGGGGCCCATTCGTTCTCCGAAGAATAATTGTTTATTTGTTTGCTGATTATAAGGAGTACCAGAAACGTGATTTTCTTGAAAATAAGTATCTCCTTGAGCCTTTTGATCCATATCAGCGTATCGTAGATCTCCACTTCTTGTTGAAGCATAATCTTCTTCTCTTGGAATCTCAACACCACCAACTGTATCAGTGGCGTTTGTTACTCTACCATTTATATCCTTTGTCAATCCCTTTTCTTTCGAACGTTCAAGACCATTTAATCTATAATCATCCATTATAAAATGAGTAAATAAAGGATAAGTTAGAACTTCATTTACATTTCCAATTTTTATTTTAAATTCGACATTAACAGGATTCATCCCCCCTTCACCTGCTGCAGATAATAAATCTCTATATGAAAAATTAAACGAATTTATGTCAAATTCACACATTTGACATTCAATTAAATATGTTGGCAATATTCCGTTTAAAACTTGTAGATAAACTGGTTCGTCAGATTTAGGACTTACCATTGATTGATGGAATGTTCTAAATTCAGTAATATAAAGTTGTACATCAAAAAATCTCATCATATCTGGAAGAACCCATCTTTGATATGTGTCATCCCAGGCTATTTTTCTATATAAATTTAACAAATAACTAACTCTTTGATCGATACCTTCTAGCATTCTAAATGTTAGTCTGACATCTTTTCCAACTCTTTGTCCTCTTTCAGGAACCACTCTTAGCAAATCCGCTAATCCTTCTACAACTTGAAAATACCATTGATAATTATCCTGTAAATCATTCCATAATGTTATGAATTCCTTAAGCATTTCTGCTCTTGTGAATTCATTACCATCTCTTAAATAATCAATAGTAGAATAAACATCACGATTAAATTCAACAACATTTCTTCCACTATCTCCAGATCTTTGTTGGGCGTCTACTTGATCAGGCATAAATAATGGCATTGGCATTCTATCATAATCAGTATTTGTAAGAAGAACTCCATTAAAATGTCTGGACTTTTGTCCAAACAACACGCGAAATGTTGCATATGTTGGTTCGTCATATCTCTTATCGAGATAATTTATTCTCTGATCAACAGTCCCGTATGTAAAATCTACAGGCCCTATTGCATTGTTAACTCCTCTAAAAAACTTATATTGATTTGGTGTATTCGCCATGTTATTATTTTATTTTAAACTTGAACATTACTTGATTGAACAGGAACTGGATCTGTTGGAATTGGTGTGGGCCATTCTCTTCTTGTTAGAATAAATGTTTGCGAAAAATTTGAAATCATCGAGCCAACTGATTCCTTTGTCCATGATAATGAAAATCCTTTCACCATATACCAACCACTATAAAAATCATTTTTGCGATCTCTCCCTTGAGCTTCGGGATTCACAAGTTGATTTTCAACTGGATCCATACCAATTATAGCTATAGGTACTTTATCCCCTCTAATTATGTTCATATTTGCTCCTTGAACATTTATTTCTACATTTAATTTTTCCAATTCAGCTAGATTTATAGCATTATGTATTTGAGCTCTTAAATAGTTTGAATGATGATTTCCTGTCCATTTAAGGTTATCTTCTTCAGTATTTGCTGCGGTATATTGTATTCCCATCCAGGGTGCTCTTTGATATAAATTTGTATAATCATAATTTGCCTTTGCTAATTCCCCTTCATTAATTGAAGGGTCATATTTAGCTCTTCCTCTTAATAAAATATGACTATTTAATTTTTCTGGATCATACGCCGGAGATATTTTAAAATTCCAATATTTTGTACTCTTAGGATCTTTATAAAGCGAATTCATATGTTCAAAGAATGATGCATTCATTGATGTTCCATATGTAAACGTCATTGCAGAAGATTTGTTGATGGGTTTCCATTCAGTGATATAAAATGATGTAGTTCTATATCCTATGTAATTTGAAAATACTTTTGGCATTGTGTTAGCTTTATCTTGAGAAGTTTCAGACCCCCAAGTCCATTGAGCATCTATGTTATCTAATGAAATTCCTTCATCTACATCATCTTCAGCACTTAATAATTGTTTTTGAATGTTTACAAAATTTAAATTATAATAAATGTCAATCCAAGAATCATAAAAAGAATTTTCGTCCTTCCAAGTTCGAGCAGTTAAGTGATTAATGAAATCTTCAGGAGAATCTACAGAAAACCATATTTGAGAATCATCAGTATCTTCATCATTTGTGTTAAATCCTAAAGACAATTCTTTAGCAACATTCTTCATAACTTGTAAAGCAGTTCCCTTAAAAGCTTCAGATCCAATATAACTTCTTAATCCTGGGACAAACAATTCTCCAAAAAATGTTACACTTACCGGTCTGGTTCCTGAAGCGGCCCTGCGTCCTGGGGTGACTCCAGTGATAACATAATCATTTCTTATAATATTCAATGCATCCGACTTGCTTCTTATCGCAATGGAAATAACATCTCCATCTTTTGGCATCTCTTTATCCATGAATTTGTCACTTATGAATGTCACTTGTAATGTGATTGTTGGGAGAAAATTTCGGCAATCGATGTTCATAAAATCTAATTCCTGATGAGAAATAAAATAATTGTTTATCTTGATCAGTGGATATTCCATTGACGCAATATCTTCCATCTTTTTTGAATCACTATCTGTGCTCTTAGGAAGTGATAATTCATCTAATACAATTGAAGGTTTAAATATGTTATAAATACGATATTTAATCCCCTTTTGAGAATTAGATGGATTAGCTGTTAAGCTTTCCTTTGATGGCGGAGTATATATGTAAGTAGGTGTTGGCATTATGAAATATGGTCTTTAATATAACTTTCAACTTCTTTAACTGTTTGAACTGTTCGATTATGATGAAAAACTCCCGAAATTTTATCATCTGCGTGTGATGTGTCTAAATAAGATATTTGTGGAAATTTGTGATGGTGGCTTTGTGATAAAAGAAATCTTCCTGATTTTCCCTTATCTGTCACAGTAAAAAATACTCTTGAATCGGCCCATCCTTCTCCCATATCTAATTGATATTCTTGATCAGGAAAGAGGTGATAAAAAAGCTTTACAAATACTGGATAGGTTTTTTCAAAATGTTTTCTTATTTCTTTTTCAGGTTTTGGTTTTAAAACATCTGAAATGGATTCAGTAATAGATTTTGAAATTGGGTTATTGCAACTTGGACATAACCATTCTTTTTTTCCAAATATTGCAGCTAAAACAATTTCTGTTTTGCAATGTGGACATGTAACCTTATAATGAGGCCATGGATATGATTTTCTATTAGGGTCATAAATCATAGCAGATTGCATTTTATTCCAAATTCTACGACGTCCAGGTATTAGGTCCTTTATTTCTTCTTTCGATTTTGGTTTGAAAATATCTTGAGTACTTTCGACTAATCCTTTATGCTCCATACCTAAATATTTTCTTAAATCTTCAATATCTTCTAAGTGATAATCAGACCCAGCATTTTCAAAAATAATATAGACATCATTTTCTTCAGCAATGAAGCCTAGTGTAAATTCTCCAATTTCTCCTGTGTGATAAATGGATTGTTCCTTTGTCATTGGAAATTTTGTTTCGAACTGAAAGCCAAACATGCCTGACATAAATCCTAAATCTGATACAATATCATATTTACCAGAAGAACGAACTAATTCGTAACATTCTTCCACAAATTTCATTTTGTCTTGTGGAATTGCCTTAGTTATTTCATCTGTTGTTTTAGGCTTTAAAACATCACTTAAGGCTTCATTTATTGTTTTAGCTTTCATTATACTTTACGTGATTTTATGACTTTAGTTAAAAATTCACTTGAACTCATTCCATTTTTTAAACATGCACTTTCCCCAATCCCTTCACCAAAATAAACTCGACCATTTCTTTCGACAATTTGTGATACTCCCTCTTGTGCAATATTAGGTGGAAGAGCGCCCTCTTGGATTGTTTTACTTAAATTTCTTTGACTAAATTTTGTTTCATCAATATCCTTTTTGGGAATTTTTGTAGGATCGATATATTTATAAGCATCTCTAAGTTTCTTAGATGGATCATCTACAGAACTTCCTTGAGTTCTTACATTCTTCTTAGCACTTTCAAGGTTTGGAATTAAAATTACGTCTCCCTCTTGAATAGAGAACGGATTTGAAATTCCATTATATTTCAATATAAATTCAGCATAAAGAGTATTATTATAAACAGCCTGAGAAATTAAATCAGGACGCATTATATAATCTCTTGACACTTTAAATGCATTGAACGAAGTATAATTGTTAGAACTAAAATCAAACATCGATTTAGTAAGGTCTCTAACTATTGTACCATCATCCCTTTTAAATAGGGGTTTTTTATCTAAGGAGTTTAGGAACATCGTGAGTTTTTATTTTACTTAAGAAATCATTTATATCTATGGGTTCATGAGCAAATTCTCGTTTTTGTGTGGAAATTTTTCCAGTTTTTGTAATCAGAACACCTTGTAAAGAATTAATTAACGCGCCAAATTTTGCATATGAATATGGAAATGCAAATAACGGAATGACTTGATTAATTCCTTCTGTTTTCCAATTATTAAATTTTGATGTATAGTAACTATTTTTCTCCAGCCATCTTATCATGTCATCAATATAATACACCTTATTAAATTTAATTCCCTTTGATTCCCAATATTTCATACATGAATTCATTAATTCAAATTGTAATTTAAATTTTGGATCAAGTTTCATAGAACTATAGAGTTCTTCGGCAGATTTTGGCTTTAAAATACTTGATGTTTCATTTACGTTTTTTGCTCTCATATTACATTTTAATAGTTGAAATTCGTTGTAAGTTTTTAATCATGTTATATCTTTCAAATCCATAATAAGATCTAAAAAATAGATAAACATTCCACGTTTTTCCTGAAGCTAATAGAAAATCATGATGGCTTTCTTCTTCAGGAACCCAAGCATCTTCGGGATATGGTTCTATTTTAATGTTGTAAAATCTAGCAGCACGATCCAATCTATGTTGATTATAATCTGCTACAGGTTTTCTTATTCTTATAGACAAGTCAGGACCAAAACCATATTCTTTAAAAATATCTTCAAGATATTTTTCGTCTTTTGGTTTAAGAACATCACTTAATGCCTCATATACTTTTTTAGCTTCCATTATTTAAGTGATTTTAATGCAACCCAATCTACAGCTCGATATGAACTTCTAAATAATGGATTGTCTCTAGTTCTTAATATTTGATCAGAGTTTGGAGATACCGCCGTATATTGCATTCTATTCCAAACGCTAACGTTCCCTGCCATTGCATTATCAACAACTTTAGATGTACCATATTTTCCTCCAACAGTCCCGCTATTTGCAATAGGAACTTTATAATAAACAGGATTTCTTCCTGTTGCAGGCGCATTGCCTGTAACGTTATCAACTTTTGTTTCGCCTTCGGCAGAACCTCTAAAGCTATCTGGAAGATCATAGATTCTACCCATACCTCTATTAAATATCGATTGAATGGCATCTCTATCTCTTGCCATTCCATGAGATAATTTAACTGTAAATCTCATTTCTAATGGAAAGTCATCAGGCCCCAATTCATTTCCAAATTCAACCTCAACTGACTCACAAACTAAATTACCAATCATTGCAATTGGGTTTAATGGGTTTCCAATTGTAATATGCCATTCTCCAACAGGTTCTCCAATTAAAAGAGCCTTTAATGTTTGTAGGTAAGGAATTTGTCCATTAGATTTTTCGGCTGCATATTGTTTTATTAAGTTTCCTGGAATTGGGCTAGAATTATACGCGCTCATTAAACTTCCATATAGATCACCTGTACAACCAGGCTTACTAAACATTGAGTTAAAGAAATTCTTTGCTGCTTCAAGTAAATCACTTCCAGCGGTTGCTCCCTTTCCTAAGAAATCGTGAATAGTTGTTGCACCCCACTCAAGTGGCTTACCAGAATACCATTGTTGAATACCCTTATCACCTCCTAAGAATGGATATGTTTGAGGATTACCCATAAATCTATGTTGACCTCCCCAGAATACTGCTGATGTAGATCCTAAAATTAAAAAGTTTGAAAGAATATCTAATAAGACTGCTTTAGAGTTTACTCCACCAATAGGGCGTGCAACATAATCAAATTTTAATTCAATATTATTCATTTCAAATTTGATTCCAGGCTTACGTTTTTTAACTTTTGTAATACGGTTTACAGGTCCAATAATTCTATTTTCGTATGGCCCATCAACATATGGATCAGGCGGTAATTGTCCTTTATTAAGAACTGCATCCTGATTCCAGTTGCCAAGGGCAACGTTTAATGATTTAGCTAATGATGTAAAACCTGGCCAAAGATTACCTGGTCCTTGTTCAGCATTTGGAGTTTCTGTAGGAGTTACTTTAAATACGTCTGCTTCGGCTTCATCCCATTCAAATCCTGTTGTAAATTTTAAAATATCTCCAAGTTTATTATCTGTTTCATCTCCAAAATATGTTATGGCTGTCGCCATTGGAGGAAACATTATTTTTTTAGCAGATCCTCCGTCTTGAATTCCACTCGCAGTTGTTTCAATAACATTTCCGTTTTGATCTACCCTTGGTTCGTTTCCATTAGATTCAAGCGCCGCAGGAGTTCCAGGGGATTGAGTTCCATCCATTCCTGGGAATTTTAAGTTATCAACTATTGGGGCAGCATATCTTCTTAACGTAATTAAACGGTTATTTGGAACTTTATTCCAATGTTTATTAAATACAAAATCTGTAAAATTGTATGGGGTTCTTCCATAAGGATCACCATTACCCCAAGATATAAGAGAGGATGTAGTTGGATTCTGCGAAAAGTTTAAAATAGATTCTGGACCAACAGTTTGATCAACCTCATACCATTTTCTCTTTCCCTTTAGGTTTACGAGGTATCTTCCTCCTTTAGATCCGTATAATTTAACATATGCATAATTATTCATTAATGCAGGAACCCCAACAAAAAAGTCATCATTCTGCATTTGAGCAACATCTTTTCTAACCTTATCTATAAGTTCTTGTTGTTTTTGAACTTTAGAACTGCGTATATATGCTTCTGAAACTGTATATCCTATTGTTCCCGCTTGTGCATACACTGTACTAACAGGAATAATACCATAAGCGTTATCACCATCAATAACTAATCTATCTAATCTTCTATCAAAAGGAGAAATAAATGGGGTTTCTGGATCAGGCAAGTCAGCCGTTAATTTTCCGTAATCAATATTTGGTGTTCTATTTTGTAACGTTTTATTTTTTCGTAAGCAATCCTCTAAAGCCTTTTGAGCTTCGGCTAACTTACTATTATGTACCATTATAGGGGCCAATAAACGCAAATCTTCGGGTTTTATAGCCTCAGCTTTACATTTTGCATGACAATCTCCAGTTCTTGCAAATTTTTCAAGTAAGTAAGCTTTATAAAGCATATTTACCTTTCCACGGAAACATAAGTCTTGAATGTACCAATATTCAAATCGTGCCTTATCAACAATACTCGCAACTACTTTTTTAACCTCGTCTTCTGACGGTTTTAAATCGTCGACACCCTTCTTTAACCCCTCAACCAAACCTTTGCCCTGAGCCCTCATATCTTGAATCTTATCCGATACTTGATCTCTTATAGATTCTTTTGGATTTGTGGTTCCACGATCATTATCCTTTTTATAGGGATTCTTTCTAAATAAATAAATGCGATCTTCCTTTTTATCCGGCTTTGACATTCTAATGGATTTTTATTTATATATTCAATAGAATTTATAAGTGTGCTAAGGATAAATAAAATAAAAAGTCAATGAAACTTGTCTGTGAATCTATAGAAGATATTTTAAAACCAAAGGATTGATTTAACACAAAAATGGCTATGGACATTTAAACATTCCACAAGTGATACTCATGCTATGAAAATTTATCAAGAAGCTAAAAAACAAGGAGTAAAATTACCCGCAAAGGAAGTACTAGAATTTGCTCATAGAATAAAAAATTTATCTTTATTTAAAGAAGCTGTAGATAGATTAACAACAAATCCTGATAAAAAATTAAATCTAGCTGCGCAATATGGTGATTTAGATTATTTTAAAGAGATAATTAATCAGGGCGGACGTGTTAGTTTCGCTTTAGTAAAAAAACTTTCTAATGATTATCACTATAGTCGTTCTAAAAATATACAAGAATATGTAAAACGAAATATAGATTCTGTAGTTAAAGAGGAAGATGTAGAAAAAGTTCACGACGCATTAGATGCAAAAGATCAACCATATAAAAGTTATCCTAAAGGTTACAAACAATATAGAGTATTAAAATATATTAATGATAATAAAGTAAATAGACGTTTAGAACTTATTAAATTAATATATGAAATGGGCTATGGACCTGGATCTTTTAACGAAATAAGAAGCGCATCGTATTGGAGTAATTCCTTCAGACCAATAATCGGCCAATACTACGATGTAGGCGAGGATGGTTTTTTTGAATTAAATAATGCAGGCAGAGAAAAATTAAGAGAACTTGAAGCTAAATTTGCCGGCAAAAAATAGACGTTTAAAGTTTCCAATCAATTTTATCCCTAATTGATTTACATTCAATCAGTCTTATCTTTTTAATAGAGGGAAAGAATATTATCTCCGTAAACATTGAATAATATTGTTGTAATCTAGGAAGATTATATTCGTCGATTAAAACAAATTCTGTTATTTTAGGATTTTTTTCAACCCTCTCTCGTAAATTTAATATAATAGCCTCATTTAAATTTGGGTTTGAATATATAATGCCTCTAATACGTTTAGATCTACTATAGTTTTTTATTTGGGACATAATGGTTTCATTTACAATAAATGAACCATATTCATCGATATTGTTATAATTATAACCACAATCCAATATAATCTGTTGGACGTTAATTATCGAAAAAAGCTTCAAATTTAAAAAGGAGCGCTTAAGTTTAGGCACCCCCTCTATAGTAACATAAAATTTCAAGCAGCTATGATTTTAAATTTACAATTTTCACCATGATATTTAGCATAATTTTGAGCGTCAACAATTTTATTACAAAATATACATGTTTTATTATTCAATTTTCGTTTTTTTCCAAACATTGGATTTTTATTCCCGCGATGGTCTTTAACGATCTTATTATTTTCATAGGCCATTTTTAATCCAACACTAATATTTATTTTGTGTTGATCACTCAATTTAATATCCTGTTTTGTTACTTTTATTTTTCTAATTGTTTCTTCTGAAACAACGTGGCCTTTTTTGGAATTACTATAATTTATTTTTGATTCTAATGATCTTTTTTTGCCGATATTTCCTATTCTTATTTTTTCTACAACACATTTATTTTTTGATGGATTCAAATCCCCCATCATAGAACGACTAAAAATATTCTTTGCATAATCGTAATCTCTAGATGAAATATGATATTTTTTACTAGTTGACATTCTATGAAATGCACAAATAATTTTTCTATTGTTTGTAAAAATAAATGTTAATAATTTATGACATATAAAATGTTCCTTTGGAGTTAATAATACGCGATTAATTTTATTATTATTACCTCCTAAACATTTTGGCAAAATATGATGATCTTCATAGAAAATTTCTTGGTTTTTTATTCTATTAGATTTTCTTGCATTATCAATTATTTTATCATAAATTTTTTGATAATTCATTCTGCTGCCTCTAATTCTTTTTGATAAAGTTCTTTTGCTTTTTCAAGCGCATCAATGTATGACATGCCTTCTTTAATCATTAAATCTGTGGCCATTGATGCAATTTTATTATTATCTACTTTGTCTTTATCACCTCCTTGCATAACACGAACTGTTTCTTTCATTTCCTCTTCTTTCTTCTTTCCTTCAATGATATTCTGCCTAATTCTTTCGAATTTTTCTTCGCGTGTTAGAGTTTTCATATGTTTTTGCAAACCTAATCTCTTTTCTAAATTTCTTCTTTCTCTTCTATTCATTTTTGTTTTGATTTAATGATTTAACATAAAAATAATTAAATAAACGTAAATATGCAGCTAGGAATAAGATGTCGTCTGTTTGAATAACTTTAGCAGTGTCCATTAAATTGAACATTTTACGTTTTTCTTCTTCTTCAACAGTTTCTTCAGTTTTTATTTCGATATTTGTAATATCTACAGCATAAACTTTTATAGGAGAATCTGACACCATGTTGCTAAAAAGATCTCCGAGATATAACCATAAGTCTGCATCAACAATATTAACCCCAAGAACTTCGAATAATATCCTATTAGCAGCTACAAGGTCTGTTTCGTCATCGTCATAAACATAATCATTTAGAAGTGTTAATACTTTTTCTTCTTCAATATAATTCCAGTCCTTTATAACTCCAATTTTATCCAAAAGACCATTAGTTGCAATTGTATAAGGAAGAACACAAATTTTATCTTTTTTATCTACAAGATAGTAATGTTGTTCTATCTCTATAATATCCTCAAAGGGGCCTTCAAGGACTAATTTTTTATTGATCTTTTTCTCCATCGTTTTATTTATTTATTTTCTTCTGCACGAGGCTCCCCAACTATAGGTTCCTCAACAGTTTCAGGAGTATAATATTCACCAAATGTAGTTGTCTTTGTAGATGTAGGTACATTATAAGTGGATAATAAAGCTTGACGTAAGCTTTCTTTTATTTTAGTATCATCAAGATTGTCAATTATGTAATCAATAACTTTTTTACCACCATCTTCAAACGATTCGTTTGCAACATCATATAAAGATTTTGTGGGTAATGAAATAACTAGTTCTAAAGAAACTGGAGTATCAAATTTCTTAGCTTTTTCCATCATTAACCACACAGGATCACTTGTATTTTGTTGTTTTTTCTGTGGTGTGTTCTGGACTGGTTGATCTAAATCTGACGAAGATATTTTTCCAAATGCATTTCTGGTTGGTCTTGGAGGAATCAATTGAATCTTTTTTAATTTTGGTCTTGGTTTAACTGCTCCCCCAGTTCCAGTTAAATCTGCATTAGCTATTTCATCAGCTGAAGGAATTTCGTATTCTTCTTGTGTCTCCCAATCTTTTTCAATTCTTGGTCGATCCTCTTCAGATTTTTCTTCCTGAAATTTCCAAATATTACTGGGGCTTTCTACCTCAGCCATCATTTTACCTGTAAGATCACGAACGTTTATTTCCGCAACTAATTCAGAATTTATTCTGGAATTGTCTTTAAAAGCTAAATAA
>ERZ795050.4776-NODE-4776-length-12067-cov-5.285798_pt1 | contig 12067 bp, 11 predicted proteins | sample MGYA00375134_ERZ795050 | MGnify/ENA primary metagenome ERZ795050 (study PRJEB30179, sample SAMN05720221) | activated sludge metagenome | isolation source: Anaerobic digester | place: Japan | collected 2015-05-26 ... | reverse complement strand
AATTCTTTTTTGATTTTTAATTCAGCAATTTTTATTAAAATCAATAATTACTTTATAATACTGGTATATAGAATTTTACTATTTCTTGTAATTCTTTTTATTTTATTACTATTTTTTGGTAATCAGCAATATAAAATTATATATCAATATACGATCCTTTTTTCAATATTAATATGGAAAATTATAATAAATTTCTCAATAAATAAAGAAAATGTGCAAACAAGTTAAATATCTTTATATAACATTTTTTATCCATTTTTTATTAAAAAATCTTATCAATGAAAAGATAACTTTGACTATTTCCTCAGAAGAGATTGCTAAAAAAACCAAGGGAACAGATAGTTTAAAAACAAAAGCAGCAAGAAGACCAAAAGGTATTCCAAAAAACCAGACAGCTCCAGCATCAACAATCAAAGAAAATGTCGTATCTCCTCCGCTTCTAAAAATACCTACTATTAAAAGTACATTCATCGCTCTTAAACAGACAATAAAACTATAAATAAAAATAATTCCTTTTACTATTTCTTTAACTTCTAATGAAACTTTGAAAAGGATTAATATAAATGGTGTTAAAAAATAGATAAGCGATCCTATCAAAATACCCGATATAAAAGAAAATATTAATCCTTTATTTGCAAGATCTATTGCGGTTTTATACATTTTTTTACCTATAAAATTACCTATAAGGACTGCGCTCGCATTTGCAAGACCTATAAATATTACAAAAGCAAATCTTTCAATCGTTAAAGCTATATTGCTTGCAGCGACAGCTGAGGTACTTATCCTTGCATAAATAACAGTATAAATTGTTACCCCTAAAGACCAGAGCATTTCATTAAAAATTACTGGAAGACTTATTTTTAAGAATTTACTTAAAAACCCTTTTTCACTTTTCTTAAAATGATCAAAATTTATGGTGCAGGGAAGATTTTTGATATAAATAAATATAACTAAAAACAATAACTCTAAAAATCTTGCTATTATAGTGGCTATGGCTGCTCCCTGAACATTTAGTCTTGGAAAAACCCATATACCAAATATTAAAAAGTAATTTAATAATGTGTTAGAACCAATACCAATAATACTTGCAAATAAAGACAATTTTACAAAATGCATTGTTCTTAAGATAAAAGAAAAAACAAAACTAATAGACATCGGTAAAAAACTAAAACTTACTATTCTAAGATAGCTTGCACCAACTTTGATGACCCTTTCATCTTTTGTAAAAAGGCTAATTAAAAAAGATGGAAATAAAAAACAAATTATCTGAAATAAAATGACAAAAATAAAAACAATTTTAATAGCTGTAGCAGTCGTTTTCTTTATATTTTTAATATCTTTTGCTCCCCAATATTGTGAAGTAAATATAGCAGTAGCACTTGTTACACCAAAAACAAAAAGGTTTAATAAAAAATATATTTGATTTGCTATACCAACGCCCGCAATTGCAACATCTCCAAGTTGGCCAACCATAACTGTATCTATAAGATTTAATGCATTCAATAAAAGATTTTGTAAAGCAATAGGAATCATTAACTTGAAGATATTTTCAAAATATGATTGCATAGTAAACTTTTCACCCGAATCAAATAAATAATCTTTTTCCATATATAACCTTATCTAACCTTATTAAAATTTTTATTAAATTAGATTTAATTTTTTCATTTAATCCGAGAGGATAAAATCTAATTTTATGTTTAAATAATCCGATTATTTTTTTAATATCTTTTTATTATATCTTATTTATATCTTTATCTTGTCTTTTAATCTTTCATGGTAAATAAAGATTCTTTTAAATAAATATTAAAAGACTTCTTTCTACTGAGAAAATATATTTATTTTAAATCACTAATATTATAGAAATATTATAAAACTATTTGTTAAAGACAAAAAACATTTTAATATTTACCATAGATATGTTTACCGCATTTAATGCATTTTCCATCTTTTATACCAACAATCTTTGTATCAAAACCATGCCTTTCTATAAGTTTTTGTCCACAACTACAATATGTAGAATCATCTTTACTCCAGACATTTCCTGCATAAACATAATTTAATGATTTTTTTGCAACCTCAACAAGTTTAAAAATTGCAGCTTCATCTGTTGGTGGAATTGACATTTTATAACATGGATAATATCTTGAAATATGAAGAGGCAAGTTTGCATCTATTGATGCAATAAAACTTGAAATAGCAGACATTTCCTGTTCGCTATCATTTAGGGTTGGAATAACAAGAGTTGTGACTTCAACATGAATATTTTTAGCAGAAGTTTTTATGGTCTGAAGGACTGGTTCAAGTTTCCCTTCACAGAATTTAACATAGAAATCATTTTGAAATGATTTTAAATCAATATTCATCGCATCAATATAGGGAAGTAATTCAATCAAAGGCTTAGAATTTATATAACCATTTGTTACAAGTACTATCTTTATTTCTTTATTTTTTTCTTTTATATACTTAGATATATCATAAACAGTCTCATACCATATCAAAGGCTCTGAATAAGTAAATGCAAGAAGATTTATCTTTTTTTCATTTAATATTTTTAATATAAATTCTGGGTCAATCTCTTCAAGATGAATATCTGTATATTGAGAAATAGAGTAATTCTGACAAAAAATACAATGAAAAGAGCAACCAACAGTTCCGATTGATAGAATTTTTTTACCTGGATAAAAATGGTACAAAGGTTTTTTTTCAATTGGATCAATAGCTATAGACGATGCCATATTATAAAAAAGTTGATATAATTTCCCATTTATATTTTGCCTTGTCTTGCAATTTCCTATCTCATTTTCTTTTAATTTACATAAATTCGGACATAAAATACATTGTATATAACTTTCATCAATTTTTTGATAATATTTAGCCTCTTTTTTCATATCAACCTTCTAACTTATAATAGCATCAATATAGTTACAAATATAAATAATGCTTTTACTGATTAAGATTTTACATTATAATTTTTTGTTGTAAATTTTATTCTTTATTAAAAACAATATTGATGGAGAATATTTCATAGATATTATCCTAATTTTTTAAAGAAAATTTAATTTTTTTTAAATATTATATTGACATTAAAAATCTATTTGATATATATCAATTAATTTTATTGACCATTTAGTTAGTTAAAAAAAGTATTTTTATTAACCAAAATCAGATGAAAAAGAAAAGATTGGGGGAAATTAAAATGGGCGCTAAAATAACTGGACTTGGAATGCATTTGCCAGAAAAAATGCTTGACAACAAGTATTTTGAATCTTTTTTAGAAACATCTGATGAGTGGATTACAGAAAGAACAGGAATAAAGTATAGATATTTTAGTTCTAAAGATGAGTCTGCAAGCGATCTAGCCTATCCCGCATGTCTTGAAGCTATTGAAAATGCAAAAATTTCTAAAGATGAGATTGAACTTATTATAGTTACGACTGTAACACCTGATTATATGTTTCCAACTACAGCTTGTGTTTTGCAGGATAAACTTGGATTAAAGCCAACTGCAGCTTTTGATCTTTTGGCAGGATGCACTGGTTTTATATATGGAGCAGAAATAGCTCGAAATTTTATTGAAACAAAAAGATATAAGACAATTTTAGTAGTATCTGTTGAAGAATTATCTAAAATACTTGATCTACAGGATAGAAATACCGCTGTTCTATTTGGTGATGGTGCAGCAGCTGCTATATTTCAAGATGTTGAAGGTGAAAATGGTATCCTTTCTTCATATATTAGTGCTGATGGAAGTAAACATCAAAATCTAATAATGCCAGCGGGTGGATCTAAAAACCCGACTTCACTTGAAACAGTAAATCAAAGAATGCATTATATTAAAATGGATGGAAAGGCTGTTTTTAGAGATGCTGTTTCAATGATGATAAAAGCAACTAAAGAAGCCCTCGCAAGAGCAAATCTTAATAAAGAGGATATTGATCTATTTATCCCTCATCAGGCTAATATCAGGATAATTGAAGCAATTGCGAAGTATTTTGAAATAGATAAAAATAAAGTTTACATTACTGTTGATAAATACGCCAATATTTCAGCCGCGACTATACCTATTGCCCTATATGATGCCCAGAAAAATGGAGTACTAAAAAAAGGAATGAAAATTCTTCTTACTGCATTTGGAGCTGGTTTTACTTTTGGAGCAATGGTATTGGAAATTTAAATCTATTTCTTATTTATAAATTTAAGTTAAAAATTTTTAATTAGATTTTTTATATAGTTTTTTAGAAAAATTTTTAATTAATTTTTTTTATTTAGTTTTTTAATAAATTTTTAGGTGATCTTATCTTTTTATATTTTTTTCATTAAAAACTTAAAAAAAGGAGGTAAAATGCTTGATATTAAAGAAATCGAAAAGATACTACCACATCGATATCCTTTTTTAATGATCGACAGAATCGAAGAAATAGTACCACTTCAATATGCCAAAGGTTATAAAAATATTACTTATAATGAAGAATTTTTTCAGGGTCATTTTCCAGATGAACCAGTTATGCCAGGAGTTTTACAGATAGAAGCTATTGCACAAGTTGGAGCTTGTGCTATACTTTATCATGATGATTATAAAGGAAAAACTGCTTACTTTTTATCAGTTAATAAGGCAAAATTTAGAAAGAAAGTAGTTCCTGGGGATAAACTTGTAATAGAAACCAGAATGACTCATTTTAGCAATGGTCGTGGTATTGGTGAAGGTAAAGCATATGTAGATGGAGAAATTGCCTGTGAAGCAGAAGTTACCTTTATAGTCAGATAAAATACCAGGAGTTTTCATGGGCAGAACTAAAGGGAAAAGAGACGAAAGACTTGTTAAATCAAGAAAAGTCAAGATAATGATTGCAACTTACTTAACAGTAATAGAACTAGGGCTAGTCAATACTAGAGCCAGTGACATTGCTCAAAAAGCTAATGTCTCACAAGCATTGATGTTCTATTATTTTAAATCAATGGAAAATATATTTATTGAGACACTTCATTGGGTAAATAACAGAATTGCCCAAAGACTTATTAAAAAGGTTGATTCTGTAAGTGATCCTATTTTGCAATTAAAAATCAGAGTCGACGATTCATTTTTATCTACAAAAGAAAATAGAAGATTTTATCTTTACTATCTAGATTTTTTGAGGGAAGGTGCACGATCTGAAATATTTAGAAAACCAAATCTGGAATTTAATAAGACTGTCTTTGAAAAATCACTATCCTATATTCAGAATGGTATAAAACAAAATTATTTCAGAAATGATCTTGATATTATGACAGCAGCTTCTATGATAAAGGCAAATATCGACGGATTTATGATTCAATGGCTTTTCGACTCCGAAGATACATTTCATATCTATAGAAAAAGGTGCCTTGATGTTATTTTCCGTTATATATTAAAAGATGTTAACCTGATAGAAAAACTTGACCTTCTTGTTTAATATATTGCTTGTATTTATATCATTTTCTTTTAATAAAATTTCCCTTTAGTCATAGTTTAGTTATAGTATTCATTTTTGATACTTAAAAAACAAATAATTTAACGATAAATGAAATTTAAAATTGGAGGAATCAGATGATCGATTATCAATTGACAGAAGAGCAAAAGATGATTAAAGATCTTGCAAGGCAGATAGCAGAAGAAAAGATCAGACAACATAGTAAAGAATGGGATGAAAAGGAAGAATTTCCACAAAGTGCCATAGAAGCACTTGCAAAATCAGATATGAATGCAATCTGCATACCAACTCAATATGGTGGTATGGGGGGTGGGGTTTTTGATCTATGTCTTGCAGTTGAAGAGATTGCTAGAGTTGATGGAGGTGTAGCTACCTCTTATGCTGCAACTTTTTTGGGGATGTTTCCTATACTTTTAAATGGAACTGAAGAACAGAAGCAAAAATATCTTCCCGATATTGCAGCGGGTAAGAAACTTTGCGCATTCGCATTAACAGAACCAGAAGCAGGTTCAGATGCTTCTAATGTTAAAACTACCGCCACAAAGGATGGCGATTATTATATTTTAAATGGAACAAAACATTTTATCACAAATGGTGGTGTTGCTGATATAAATGTTGTAATAGCTGTTACAGATAAATCAAAAGGTGCAAGAGGTGTCTCTGCTTTTATTGTAGAAAAAGGAACTGAAGGTTTTACATTTGGTAAAAAAGAAGAAAAACTAGGTATTAGATGCTCTCCAACAAGAGAACTTATCTTCCAGGATTGTAAAATACATAAAAGTCAACTTCTTGGAGGAATGGAAGGCTTAGGATTCATCGCAACAATGAGAACTTTTGATTATTCAAGACCTGGTGTTGCTGCTCAGGCTGTTGGCATTGCACAAGGGGCTATGGAACTTGCGATTTCTTATGCTAATAAAAGAATTCAATTCAACCAAAAAATCACAAATTTTCAGGGAATTCAATGGATGATCGCTGATATGGGAACAAAAATAGAAGCTGCAAGAGCTTTAGTATATGCTGCTGCAAAGGCTGCTGATGCTGGACAAAAGAATATTGGTGCTGCATCTGCTGCTGCTAAATATTTTGCTTCAGATGTTGCAATGGAAGTTACAACTAACGCTTTGCAATTATTTGGTGGTTATGGTTATATTAAAGAATACCCAATAGAAAAATATTTAAGAGATGCGAAAATAACTCAGATTTATGAGGGAACCAATCAGATTCAAAGAAATATAGTAGCTCTTTCATTAATAAAGGAGTTTGGGAAATGAGAATAGCTGTTTGCATTAAACAGGTGCCAAATACAACCGAAGTAAAAATAAATCCTAAGACAAATACACTTATAAGAGAAGGCGTAGAATCTATTATTAACCCTTTCGATATGTATGCCATAGAAGAAGCAATAAGGCTTAAAGAAAAATTTAATGCCGAAACTTTTGTAATAACTATGGGACCACCTCAAGCTGAAACCGCATTAAAAGAAGCAGTTTCAATGGGTGTAGATAATCCCATATTAATTTCAGATAGGGCATTTGCGGGATCTGACACATGGGCTACAAGTCTTACTCTTGCAAAAGCTATAGAAAAAATAGGTAATATTGACTTAATTATTTGTGGTAAACAGGCATCTGATGGAGATACTGCTCAGGTTGGTCCTGGTATTGCCGCACACTTAGATATTCCACAAGCCACATATGTGAATCATATAAAAAATATCAATCTTGAAGAAAGATGGATTGAAGTATCAAGGCTTTTGGAAAATGGATTTGAAATAATAAGAGTCGAATTGCCCGCATTGATTACAGTAGTTAAAGAGATAAATGAACCAAGAACACCATCCTTAAAAGGAAAGATGAGAGCTAAATCAATTCAGATTCCTGTATTTACAAATAAAGAACTTCAAATACCAGAAAATATGGTTGGATTAAATGGTTCTCCGACTCAGGTAGTTGAAATATTTACTCCTTCTCATAAAGTTGGCGGTAAAATTTTTCAAGGAGATCCTGAAGTTATAATCGACCAATTTATTAATGAGATAAAGGATATATTATGAGCGGAATCAAAATAGATAAGGAAAAATGTATTGGTTGTAGCGCTTGTGTTGGAGTTTGTCCTGTTAGTGCCATTTCGATGTTGGATGGAAAGGCTATAATCGATCTTTCAAAATGCACTCTTTGTATGTCCTGCGTTTCTAGCTGCCCTGTTGGTGCTATTGAAGTTATAAGACAGACAATAGTCAGGGATCTTGATTTGAATTCATATAAAGGTGTATGGGTTTTTGCTGAAATCGAAGAAGGTAATATCGCTTCAATTACTTATGAACTTTTGGGAAAGGCTCAAATTCTTGCAAATGATTTAAATACCTATGTTGGTGCTATTTTACTTGGAGAAAATGCAAAAAATCTTGCTCCAAAACTTATTGAAAGAGGAGCTGATAAGGTTTTTATTGTTAACCATCCATCATTAAAGCATTTTATCGCTGAAACATATGCAAATACAATTATTAGTCTAATAAAAAAACATAAACCAGAAATTTTACTTGCAGGTGCTACAACTCTTGGTAGAAGTCTGGTCTCAAGGATAGCCATTGGAGCTTATGCAGGTCTTACTGCTGATTGTACTGGTCTTGATATTGATAAAGAAAGAAAAATACTGATTCAAACAAGACCGGCATTTGGTGGAAATATTATGGCAAGAATCATTTCGCCAAATTTTAGGCCCCAGATGGCTACTGTAAGACATAAAGTAATGCCAGAAGCCAAGATAGATCCAGATCATAAAGGAACTATTATTGAAGAGTATTTTGACGAAAACTTTATCGAAAAAAGAGTTAAATTCATCGATTTTATTAGAGAAGAGACAAGTAAAGTTAATCTTGCAGAGGCAAATATAATTGTTTCTGGTGGAAGAGGTCTTAAAAGCCCCGAGAATTTTAAACTTTTAGAAGAACTTGCAGATGTCCTTGGAGCAGCCATAGGCTCATCAAGAGCATGTGTTGATGCAGGTTGGATTCCATACTCTCATCAGGTAGGACAAACAGGTAGAACAGTCAACCCAAAAATCTATATTGCTTGTGGTATTTCCGGCCAGATTCAGCATCTTGTCGGTATGCAATCAAGTAAAGTAATTATTGCAATAAACTCTGATCCAAACGCACCAATTTTTAAGGTTGCAGATTATGGCCTTGTTGGAGATCTTTTTACAATAGTTCCTGCATTGACAAGGAAGTTAAGACAACTAAAAAATAAGGGTAATTGAAATTGGGTTGATTAATAAAATAAAATTGATTAAAAAAATATTTAATAAGATAAAGTTAATTTACGAATTAGAATAAAAGATTAAGAAATAACTAACAAAATAAAGTTAATATATAGTTCATAATAAAAATATTAAAATTAATTAACAATAAAGTAAGGATTTTAACTATGATATTAAAAGGTAAAAAAGGAATAATTTTAGGACTTGCTAATTCCCATTCAATAGCCTATGCTTGTGCTAACTCTGCTGTTGAAATGGGAGCTGAAATTATAGTTTCATACCTTGATGAAAGATTCTTAAAATGGGTAACTCCTCTATGTGAAAAATTAAATGCAAAATATTTCCCTCTAGATGTCACTAAAGATGAATCTATCGATAATTTTTTCAATGAAGTTAGTAAGATTTGGGATAAAGTTGATTTTCTTGTCCATGCAATTGCTTTTGCAAAATCTGAAGATCTTGAAGGAAGGTTTGTTGATACTTCAAGGGCAGGATTTTCCCTTGCCCTTGATATTTCTGCATATTCTTTAGTAGCTGTATCTAAAAGGGTTGCAAGTTTAATGAAAAATGGTGGCTCTATCATAACTCTTTCTTATTATGGTGCTGAAAAGGTTGTTCCTTCTTATAATGTTATGGGAGTCGCAAAAGCTGCTCTTGAATCATCTGCTAGATATCTTGCATCAGATCTTGGCTCTGATAATATTAGAGTTAATGCAATATCAGCAGGTCCCATTAATACGCTTTCTGCAAGAGGGATATCGGGATTTACCAAGATTTTACATCATGTTCAGGCTAAGGCTCCATTAAAAAGAAATGTTTTGGCATCTGAAATAGGTAATACTGCTGCATTTTTAGCTTCTGATCTTTCAAGTGGAATAACGGGTGAAACTATTTATGTCGATTGTGGTTTTAATATAATGGGAAGTTAATTAATTTTAACTAAAGTGAGATAATTTATGGGCATTATTTTATCCGGACTTATTGGAATTTATTCATATCTATATCTTTTATTTGAATTAATAATCTTTTTAGTATTTTTTTGTCTAATAATATTTATATTCATCTTTTTATTATATTCTCTCGCAAAAAGCTACTTTTTTAAAAAATTTAAACCCAGGAAATTTAACTTTGAAAAGGATTTATATATTCTTGGACATAGAGGAATCCCTGTTTTAGAACATGAAAACACTTTAGAATCTTTTGATCTTATAAATAAATATGATATTGATGGAACTGAATTCGATGTAAATATAAGTCTTGATAAGAAACTTTATGTTTATCATGATTATAATCTTTACAGGCTTTTCGGTATTGATAAGAACTTAAAAGAAGAAACTTCGCAAATTTTAGATAACCTTAAAATCAGGTTGTTTCGATCGAAAATTAATGAAAATATAGTTGAATCTAAAATACCAGAGCTTAAAGAAGCCTTTGAAAAATTAAAAGATTGTAGATTATTAAATCTTGAAATAAAGTCAAATTCACTAAAAAATATTGGACTTGAAAAACAGGTAGCAGAACTTATAAAAGAATTTAATCTTGAAAATAAAATAGTTATTTCTTCTTTTGACCCTTTCTGTCTTTATAGATTTTCAAAATACCTTCCACAGGTCCCAAGAGGGCTTTTAGTTTCCAAAACAGGTCTTGCAAAATATCTTCGTGATATGTGGTTTTTAGCCTTTTCAAAAGCAGATTTTATTCATTTTGAAGCTGCTTTTATTGGTAGTAGTATAGTTCAAAAACTTAGAAATAAAGGCTATTCTATTGTTTTTTGGGGTGTAAATAGCGTTCAACTTTTCGAAAGAGCATTAAAAGATAAACCAATTTTTATAATTTCCGATATACCTCATATATTAAAAGAATATTTTGAAAGATAAATATTTATTCTTAAAATATAAATTTTATTTAATTTTCCAATTTTCATTTCGTTATTTATCAAATTTATATTTAATCAAACTAATATTATTTAAATTATTAATTTATTTCGGTTGAATTTTAAATAAAATGTTTTATTTATAATTTGTATATTTAATATTTTATTATTTTAAAATTTTATTGGAGAATCATCATGAAAACAAAAATTAAAATTTTGCTAATTTTTACTTTTTCTTTTATCTTTCTTTCTATGCAACTTTGTTCAATTGTACTTGGTAATAAACCAGTTGTTACCATAACTTCTCCTGAGACTAATCAAACAGTAACAACAACAAAAATAGATGTTGAAGGTACAATTCGAGATCAGGATGGTGATCAATCTAAAGTTGAAGTATGGATAGAAGATAAAAATATAAAAGCTACTGATTTTACTGTAGATACTGGTATTTTTGATGTAGAACTTGATTTATCTAATCTGACTGCTGGAACTTACAATATAATGGTCCAGGGATATGATAAAAATAATAATGTAAGTGAAATTATCTATGTGCCGATAAAATATGATATCAATCAAACACCATCAGGCACTATAATATGGAACAAAATAACAGTTCCAGGAGCTAGAAACTGGAGAACAATCTCAACATCGGATGATGGAAAATACATTGCAGCAGCATATAATGGTGGATATATTTACATATCTAATGATTACGGAAACAGTTGGTCTGAAAAAGCATATCCTGGAGAAAAAAATTGGCTTTGTATCGATATTTCTGATGATGGCAAAATTATTATGGCTATTGAAAATGGTAATATTTGGGTTTCAAATGATTGGGGACAAAGTTGGGATATGAAATATACTTCGGCTTCAAGTTTTTATTCTTTATCAACTTCATCCTCTGGACAACATTCAGCTGTTGGAACTAGCAATTCCAAGATATTGTTTTCAAATGATTATGGCGATAGTTGGGTAGAACTTAATAATTCGCCAACTAAATCATGGTATGACATCTCAATATCTGCTGATGGATCAATTATAGTCGGTTGTACTATTGATGATTATATATATAAATCGGATGACTATGGAAATAATTGGACAACTTTGACTTCTGCGGGTGATAGAGAATGGAATACTATTTCAATTTCATCTGATGGATCAAAAATAGCAGCTGGTACAAATGGAGGATATATTTATACTTCAAATGATTCTGGTAGTACATGGAACGAGCAGATTAAAGCAGGTACTAATTACTGGTCAAAAATAGATATATCAGATGATGGTTCGATAATAGTTGCGGTTTCAGGTAATTGTATAAAAACAACTATTGACTCTGGAGCAAATTGGTATGATAACACAACTGAAGAAATAACTGGTGCCTCGTCAATTTCGATGAACTTTAATGGGACTAAGATTTATATATGCGTTATGGGCGGTTATATCTGGTCTGGTACTTTTGAATGATTTACTATATACTAATTCAATT
>ERZ795050.4761-NODE-4761-length-12090-cov-8.292730_pt1 | contig 12090 bp, 9 predicted proteins | sample MGYA00375134_ERZ795050 | MGnify/ENA primary metagenome ERZ795050 (study PRJEB30179, sample SAMN05720221) | activated sludge metagenome | isolation source: Anaerobic digester | place: Japan | collected 2015-05-26 ... | reverse complement strand
AGAATTCTCCGGTAACCGTGGTGGCGTTCATCATCACGCGCGCGGCCTACCGGGCCCTCAACGTGGAAACGCTCAATCGCCAGGCGATGTTTCACGAGCTGCGCGACACGTGCCAGGATATCGAGCAGACCATGGGGCGCCGGCTGTTCCACAAGGTCGCGACTGGCCGCCTGCCGGGCATCGGCGACCTGCTGGACGAATATGCGCTGGTACACCTCAAGCGGATGATGTACGCGATGCAGCGGCAGACGCTGCCCACCATCGTCACGCACGACCTGGTGGATGACACGCATGACCCGGTTTTGCAACACCTGCGCAGCGCGCGCCTCTGGAACCGTCCCGAAGATCGCGTCAAGGTGATCTTTCATCCCGAGTTCATGAGCAGCACCAGTCCGCTGCTGGCAATGGATTACGACCAATTTGTGCGCGGCTGTCATTTGGGCGTGTTTCCGTCGTACTACGAGCCGTGGGGCTACACGCCGCTGGAGTGCGTCGTACGTGGCATCCCGGCCATTACCAGCGATCTGAGCGGCTTCGGGCAGTACGTCATGGAGAACTTTCCCGACCACGACACGGAGGGGATATTCGTGGCCCGCCGGCGCGACGTGAGTTTCGCGGCGACGGTGGCGCAAGTGGCGGGTTGGATGCACAGCCTGACGCGCATGTCGCGCCGCGAGCGGATCGCCCTGCGCAACCGCGTGGAAAGCCATGCCGAGGACTTCGACTGGAGCAGGCTGGAACAGCATTACGCCTCGGCCCGCCGCCTGGCCCTGCAGTTGCACTACCCCGGCCCGGACCGCGTTCCCGAAGCGCAGAAACAGACTTGAGAAACCGACTTCGAGGCGGTGGCGACGACCCCGGCTACAGCCTCGTCTCCCGCTGGAACTCGCGCTCGCGCTCCTGGCGTTCGCGCGTCGCCTGCTCCAGGGTCTGCCGTTCGACGTAGCTCAGGCTTTGCACCCCCTGCTCGGAAACCTTCTTCAAAATGCGGTCGATCTCCGCCTCACGCCGCTGCTGCTCGCTCATCTTGGCATCCCAGGCGCCGGGATTTGGATTCGGCGACGGCCGCCCCTCGGGATATTCGATCGGCGAGTGTGAACGCCTTCCTCGCGAACGCCGGCCAAAGAGCCGCTTGAACAAGCCGGGCCGGTCCGCCGGCTCGTAGACCGTAAACCGGTCGTCTTCAACCAGCATGCCGGCCTGCGCCATACGCAAGCGTTGCCAGCAGGTGAGCCCGCCAAAGATCGCGATGAAGAGCAGCATGCCGCCGCCCTGCAAGCCGCGCACGCCCAGGTATATCGCGCCTGCCAGCCCAATGTAGCACGCGATTATGGTTGCGCGCTGCAGGCCTACAAACGGCCAGACGATCGAATGCAGGATCTGCCCGCCGTCGAGCGGATAAATCGGCAGCAGGTTGAACGCCAGCAGGAAGTAATTCACATGATAGAACATCGCCAGCACTTCGACCCACACCGGGGCGAGGCGGCTGATTCGTACCGCGCTGAATGGGTTGATTGAGAACTCCACCGGCCCGCCCACCGTGGCGAGAATCGTCCCGCTGATCAGACACAGCAGCACGTTCACCGCCGGACCCGCCGCAACCGTGACAAACTGCGGCCATGGCCGCATGGGCGCGGCCGCGTAGGCCAATCCGCCCAGCGGCCACATCATGATGTCGTTCGCCTCTCCGCCCATCATTCGCGCGCCAAAGCAGTGTCCCAGCTCGTGGAGCAGCACGATGCCGAACAGCATGCCCCAGAACAACCCCTCGGAAAGCCGCGCCTCGGCCGGAGCGGTCAGCAGGATGTACCCGATCCAGATCAGGAACAGCACATGGACGCGCAGATTGATGCCGAAGAGCTGCCCGATTCGAATAGAACCGCCGAGAAAATTCATTCATCCAGTCCTTGCCCAGCGTTGGCGGGGCGCCGCGGCGCTGCCCTACCGGGTCGGCGTGCCGTGGTACTGATGATAGTAGAGCAGGGCCACTATGGTCTTGGCATCGACAATACGGCCGTCGGCCACCGCCCGCAGAGCCTCCGCGTATTCCATCGGCTCCAGCCGGATCTCCTCTCCCGCTCCCAGGGCCTGCGGACCGGGGCGAAGGTCGCGGGCCACAAAAACGTGCATTTGCTCGGTGCAAATACCGGGCGTGGAATAGAACGCAACCAGCGGGGTCAAGCTGTCGGCCTGATAACCTGTTTCTTCGGCCAACTCGCGGCGGGCGCACTCGAGCGGCGCTTCGGGCGGATCGAGCGTGCCGGCCGGCAGCTCCAGCAGCTCGCGGTCCAGCGCGATCCGATAGTTCGAGATCAGCACCACGCGGCCGTCGTCGAGAAGCGGTAGAATTACCGCCGCGCCCGGATGCTCCACAATCTCGTACGTGTGCAGCTTGCCGTCGCGTCCCGGCCTCTGCCGCCGGCGAACGACAAATCTGCGAGCCGTCAAAACAATTTCACCCGCGTCCAACGTGTGCTCCTGGTTTGGATGTTTCGCCGGACGCCCCGCCCGACGCTGACCGTTTCGCGGCCTGACGTGACACTCCGGAGATTTGGCCTGTACTCAAATATCCAGATTCTTTACGCGAATCGCATTGTCCTCGATGAACTTCTTGCGATCCTCCACGTTCTCGCCCATCAGAATGCTGAACACGCGGTCAGCTTCGGCCGCATCCAGCTCGGACTGCTCCGGATCATCGGCCGTTTCGCCCACGATCACGCGCCGCATGATGCGATTGGCCGGATTCATCGTGGTTTCCCACAGCTCTTCCTTATTCATCTCGCCCAAGCCCTTGAAGCGCTTGATCTCGCGGCCGCGCGCCCCGACCGAGCGCACGGCGGCCGGCAGCTCGAGCAGATTGTTCAGCTCGACCGGCGGGCCGCTGGGCGGAACCAACACGAAAATGGCCGGGCTCAACTCGCCGGTGATCTGCTCTTCGCGGCGCAGGAAGAGATCTTGTGAGTCGCAGCCGAAGTCGGCCAGGCGCGCCAGGCTGGCTTGCAGGGCGGGGACCTCGGTCAGCTCGTTCTTGACGACCGAGAGGCCGCGGGCCAGGTGCTCGCGGCGGTAAGTTTCGAACTCTTCCTCGGCATAGAAATAGCCCTCCAGGCCGTCGGCGTGGGCGCGGATCAGCGGCAAGGCGCCGCTCGCGCTGCGGCGCTGCATGAATTGCCCCAGACTGATCCCGCGTCGCGCCAGGATGCGCGCCTGGGCTTCGATTTCCTCCACCAGGCGCAGTAGCTCAGCCAGCCGCTCGGGCGGCAGCGTGCGGACTTCCTGCTGCGGGCGGCGGATTTCCAGGGCTGCGCCGGCGCGCCCCACGCGGGTCAGCAGCGCATTGAGCTCGCCGTCATCGAGCACGTACTCGGCTTTCTTGCCCTTGGAGATTTGAAAGAGGGGCGGCTGCGCGATGTACACCACGCCCTTGTCGATCAGCGGCCGCAGGTGCCGGAAAAAGAACGTCAACAGCAGCGTGCGGATGTGCGAGCCGTCCACGTCGGCGTCGGTCATCAGGATGATGCGCCCGTAGCGCAACTTGGAGGCGTCGAACTCCTCCGCTCCGATGCCCGTCCCGAGGGCGCGAATGATCTCGAGAATCTCCTCGTGGCTAAGCACCTTGTGCAAACGGGCCTTTTCCACGTTCAAAATCTTGCCGCGGATGGGCAGAATGGCCTGCGTCTTCGCGTCGCGGTAGCCTTTGGCCGAACCGGCCGCCGAATCCCCCTCCACGATGTACAGCTCCGTGGAATCCACGTCGCGGCTGGAGCAATCCACCAGTTTGCGTGAGAAACCGCCGCCGGACATGGCTGATTTGCGGGCGGTCTCGCGGGCCTTGCGGGCGGCCTCGCGGGCCAAGGCGGCCTGCACCGCCTTGGTGACGATGCGCTTGGCGTCGGCCGGGTGCTCCTCCAGGTACATGCCCAGCATCTCGCCCACGACCGTCTCGACGAACGTGCCGACCTCGCCGTTGCCGAGCTTGGTCTTCGTTTGCCCCTCAAACTGCGGCTCGGGCACTTTAACCGCAATCACGGCGGTCAGGCCTTCGCGCGTATCGTCGCCCGTGGGCGTCGGGTGATGCGGCTTGAGCAGGTTTTCCTTGCGAGCATAGTTATTCAAGGTACGGGTCAAGGCGCTGCGGAAACCCGACAGGTGCGTTCCGCCCTCGACCGTGTTGATGTTGTTGGCGAACGAGAGGATGTTCTCGTTATAGCCGTCGGTGTACTGGAACGCGATCTCGCAAATCAGCCGCTGCTCCGGGTCCTCGCGGTGGAAGTACACGGCCGGGTGCTGGGCCTGCTTGCCTTCGTTAAGGTGCTCCACGAACTGGCGGATCCCGTGCTCGAAGAAGAACTCCGCCTGCTTGTCACTGCGCTCGTCCGTCAGCCTGATGCGCAGCCCGGAATTGAGATACGCCAGTTCCCGCAACCGCTTTTCGAGAATGTCGTAATGGAAGTCGGTCTCGCGGAAAATCTCGCGATCCGGCTTGAAGTCCACGCGCGTGCCGGTGCGGTTACTGCGGCTAATCGCCTCGAGGGGGCGCGTGGTTTGGCCGCGTTCGAACCCGATGACCCAGACATGCCCGTCGCGCTGTACCTGCACTTCCATTCTTTCCGACAGCGCATTGACCACGCTCACGCCCACGCCGTGCAGCCCGCCGGAAACCTTGTAGGCGTTGCGGTCGAACTTCGCGCCGCCGCCCAGTTTGGTCAGGCACAGCTCGACGGCTGACATGTTGTATTCTTCCTTCATGCCGACCGGGATGCCGCGCCCGTCATCCTCGATGCTGACGGTGCCGTCCGCCTTGATTACCACGCTGATGTTGCGGCACGCCCCAGCCATGGCCTCGTCGATTGAGTTGTCGACTACTTCATAGACCAGGTGGTGCAGGCCGCGCAGGCCGGTATCGCCGATGTACATGCTCGGCCGCTTGCGGACATGCTCGGTGCCCTCCAGCACCTGGACCAGACTCTCGTCATACGCCGGCGCCGCCTGTGTGAGCTGCACGCTAGGGCCCTCAGCCAGGTTATTGTTTTCCAGACCCATTCTCGTCCAAGACAATCCTTATGGCTCGCAAGTGTGGCAGTGTGCGCCGCAGCCGCTGCTGTAGCTTTCGCCGCTGTCCCAGCAGTGAAAAGCGCGTCACTGGGTCATCGACCTTGACGCACAAGACCCCGCCGGTGAAGGTCTCTACCCGCGTCGAATGCCGCACGCTCTCCGGGACCGCCTCGCGCCAGGCCTCGTGCACCAGCGCCTCTTCGCACGGTTCCGCAGCCGGCCCCGCAAAGAACTCGGCTAGCGCCGCACCCAGTGGCTGCACCTTGTACTGGCGCCGGTTCGCAACGGCCCGTTCGAACTGGCGCTGCCCAATCTCGTAAGTTGGCCTGCGCGTCATCACGCTAGCGAAACCGGCATGACCACGTATAGGAACTCGTTCTTATCGCCGCCTGTGATTACGCCCGGCCGGAAGGGCTCCTGCATCTCTATGTGTACCTGCTCAAACGGCAGGACCTTAAGCGCGTCGCTTAAGAAAGCGGGGTTGAACCCGATCGCGATGTCCTCACCCTTGAATTCGATCGGTACCTCGATGCGCGCCTCACCCTGTTCGGGCGATTGCGATGAGATCACCAGTTGCTCGCGACTGAAGGCCAGCCGCACCGCCCGCGAGTCCTCGGTCGTGAGCAGCGCCGCCCGCTTAACGGCTCCGTAGAACTCCGCCCGGTCCACCACCGCCTGGCGATTACCTTCCTGCGGAATGACGTCCTCGTACTTTGGAAAACGACCCTCAACCAGAGCAGTCGAAAGCACGCTGTTAAGAGAGTGGAGAATCAGTTGATTAGGCGTCACCTTGACGTCGACCAGCCACTCATCATCCGTCTTTGGCGAAGTGAAAACACGCTCAAAGACGCTCAGCGCCTTAGTCGGGACGATTACGCTGAACGCCGCGCTATCCGACTTGCGAACATTCCCACCTGCCCGGGCCAGCCGCCTACCGTCCGTGGCAACCATGTACAGCCGCTTGGCCTGCTTGTCCCACAACACACCATTGATAGCGTACCGGCTGGTTTCGCGCGCCGCCGCGTAGAGCGTCAAGCCGATCATGCGCCGCAGCTCCCGCCCGTCCAGCACGACATCCGGTTCGTTGTCAAAGCCCGCCACCGGTGGGAAGTCGGCCAGGTTTTGCATGTAGATTTTGAACTCGCTGCCCTGACCACGGATGATGCATTGGCGCTCGTCGGTCTGGAGCGTGATCTCCACGTCGGCGAGCTCGCGAACGATGCTTAGCAGGCGTTCCGCGTTTACGACCACCTCGCCAGGAGTGTCGACCTCCAGGGCTGAAATCCCAAGGCGCAAAGCGGCCTCGCCGTCCGTTGCAGCCAGTTCCATGCCGTCGGCCGTAGCACTGAGCTTGGTGCATGCCAATATGGGCTTTGGCGAACGTCCGCTGGTTAGCGAGCTCACCGCGGTCAAAGCGTCTAGGAATTCCTGTCGCTGGAGCGTCGTTTTCATGGTTTAAACCTGCCGAAACGGTATCAAGGCCTCCGCAGCGAACGCCGGCTTGCACGGGTGGGCCGCTACAAGATCTGGTCACCCGCTCGGGCGGCTACCCCAATATTTTACGGTTTTTGCCGCAGGCCGCCAGCGCTTGGCCGGAGTCAGTGAAAGCGCCGAACATCAGGAAATTGATGTTCGCACCGGATACTGTTAATTACCTTCTCAGCAAGAGCTTCGTAGTCGTAACCGTATGAGCTGTCAATCCTGTTATCAGGCAACGTGAATCGCCGTAAGTCGTGTCCCGAACTAATTTTATGCATGGCAGGTCGGTATTTCACGCTGTTAATCCGGCGTTGGTTTCTGCGTCACTTAGGTGCGTGAGAGGAGCTGTTTGGTCAGAATCGCCAAGGTTTCCTGTGTGGCGCTGTCGCGTTCGCTTTCCTGCTGGATGGCTCGTTCCGCGTGTAACACAGTCGAGTGGTCGCGGCCGTCAAAGTGCATGCCGATTTCCTCGAGGCTGAGCATCGTCATTTTTCGCGCCAGGTAAATGGCGATGTTTCGCGGGTAGCTGACCGAACGCGTGCGGCGCCGGCCGAGGAGGTCCTGCAAGCGTATGCCGAAGTGTTGGGACACGACTTGCAGGATGTCGCTTACCTGCAGGGGCTTCGTTACCGGAGCCGGGGGTGGCAGGACTTCTTTGGCGGTTGCCAGCGTAAGCGGCTTGTCGCAGTGCTTGTGCTGGGTGATGAGCTTGGTCAGCGTTCCTTCCAGCGTGCGAATGTTGGAATCGACGTGCTCCGCCACGTAGTCGATGACGTCCGCGGGTATTTCGTAGCCGCGTAGCCGGGCCTTTTTCTGGAGGATTGCCTGCCGGGTTTCGCGCGTGGGTGGATCGATTTGCGCGACGAGGCCCCAGTTGAAGCGGCTAACGAGGCGGTCTTCGAGGTTAGGTATATCTGACGGCGGCGAGTCAGCCGAGAGAACGATTTGGCGTCGTTCTTGATACAGGGCGTTAAAGGTGTGGAACAGCTCCTCCTGGCTGGACTCGCGATTCGCGAGAAACTGAACGTCGTCTATGAGTAGGGCGTCCGCCTGGCGAACGCTGTTCCGGAATGTATGCAGGTCGCCCGCTTCGATGGCGCTGACGTACTCGCTCACGAACGTATCGCACGCCACGTAAATCACGTTCGCATCCGGCGACGAGCGAAGCAGTTCAGCACATATCGCCTGCAAAAGGTGCGATTTGCCCAAACCGGACGCACCGTGAATGAACAGCGGGTTGTACAAGACGCCGGGCTGGCTGCAAACCGCCAGGCCGGCGGCATGCGCGAGGCGATTGGACGGACCGACCACGAACTCCGCGAACGTGTAATCCGGATTCAACGGCAGCCGCCGCAACTGGCGCTGCTGGCGCACCGGGTCATCCAGGACGCTCTCCTCGCCGCTCTCAAAGCGAACAGAAACAAGGTGCCCGGTCAGCTCCATGGCGGTGTGCGAAAACACCTGAGCACAGTGCTCTCGCAGGTAATGCAACCACGCCGGATCCGCTACGCTCACTCGGAGCTCCCCGCCGATCAGCCGCCCTGGTTCAAGCGATTCGAACCATGCACGGTATAGCGTGGGGTAATCGGTACGCACCGCTTGCAGCAGCGCGCTCCAATCAAGAGGCTCATCTGACATGGTGAAATCCGTCTGCGCAGCCGCCCGCCCAGCACCCGCTCAGCCGGCTTGCTCCTCAGTTCCGTCCAAATCGTCTGCCGATGGGGCGCGCTCGGCCTGCGAGAAAAGTTCGCGCAGCAGGCACGTGGCGTAACAGCCCGGCGGCAGTGTGAAACGTAACTCAAGATAGGGACCGCCGTCATCCGCGCCAAGCTGAATATTGCCCATTTCGGGGCGGAAGCGCAGCGGCCGTCGACCGCCCTGGCTGCGGCCCGGCCCCGTGCTGAACGCTGCCGGTGGCAATCCCTGCGCGGCCAGTACGCGCGCTTCCATTTCTGCGGGGTGGCCCGACGGACTGGACATGCGGTTTCCGAAGAGCGGGCCGGTGGGGCTGATTTCGAAGGCGTCGGCCCGCGGCTGTTCGACGACGGGGTCTAAAACCTGGAAGACGGCGCCCTTGGCATGGATCCAAGCCAGGTCGCCCTCCCAGAGGTGGTCGAGGCCATGTGGGAGCCGCTGGGCCACTACTTGGTTGAACAGGTAGGACTGGTACGCGGAGAGATAAAAGAGCTTCGTGCGCCTGCCGACCGCACCCCAGGCCCGGCGCCGATTACCCGTACGGGCCAAGACGCGTAGCGCGCGGCGCTCGTCGGCGAACACGCCCGGCCACTGCCGGACGGCATCAGCATACTTGCCGAGATCGTAAAGCTTCCGCGCGCGCCGGATGGCTCCGTGGTCGGCAGGGGTTGGGCGTCCAAGCAGGACGTCCAAGGCCCTGTCCGGTTGGTTCTGTACGATTGCCTGCCCAATTTCCCACGTCGTCCCACGAGTTCCGAAGCGTTGCGGGCCGAAGTAGTTCGGCACACCGCGGCGCGCCAGCTCGTCGAGCGCCGCCTGGACCTCTGAAACCCGCTGCGGTTCCGTCTGGCGCACTTTGACGACGAAGCGATTGGCGCGCAGGTGGCCGAGGCGAAGCTTGTTTGTGTGCCGCGTCACCTCCAGCACTCGGATGCGCGGTAATTCGAGACCCTCAATAATTTTTGGGGCTACGTGTTCGACCGAGAGCCACTGCCGGGCCACGGCGTGGGCGTCTTTCATTCCAGCGAAGCCGATGTCGCGCCGGCCGACATTCAGGGCGGTGGCCATGACATTCACGGCCTGGAGGGTGCTTATGCCGCTCTTTTCAATAAGGAAGTAAGTGTGTGTACCCTCACCGCTGGGGGTGTAGAGCGGCTCCTCGTGGACCACGAAGTCGCTGTGCTGCGCTTTAATCACGCCTGGCAGCCGGCTGAACCCGTGCAGGAGGCACGGAAGTGCGAAGCTCGTGTCCGTTTGTGGAACATCTGTTTCTGGCACGGTGTGAGCGTACGCGAGAACCCAGCCGGGGTCTAGAAGTCGGCGATCGGGTTAATCATTAGGCGGGCGGGCTCGGCAATCAGATATCGAGACCTTTAACTCGCCTAATCGCTCCGTTTCACGTGGAACGCTCGTACGCCGGCTTGACATAAACTAAGCGCGGCGTAACCTGCCCAATAATTGGAGGTGAACATGTCCAAGCCTACCGCTCGGCTCGGTAAAGGATTGAGTGCTTTAATCACGCCGCGCGCGCCCGTCTCCCAACCGACCGTGGCACGAGGCAGCGAACCGGCCACCACAATCTCCGTTGAGGCGATTCGACCTAACCCGCGACAGCCTCGAAAAGACTTCGACGACGCGGCCATTACGCAGCTCGCCAATTCCATCCGAACCAAGGGCGTTCTCCAGCCCGTGATTGTACGACCTGCGCCGGACGGCGGGTACGAGCTCGTCGCGGGCGAACGGCGGCTTCGTGCCGCGAAACTGGCCGGCTTGACCCAGGTGCCCGCCATCGTCCGGGACGTGAGTGACGCCGACTCCGTTGAGATCGCGCTCATCGAAAACCTCCAACGCGAAGACCTCAATCCGCTCGAACGAGCCGCGGCTTACCGGCAGTACCTCGATACGTTCAAGAGCACCGTCGAAGAGCTGGCCAGCCGCCTGGGCGAGAGCCGGCCGAATATCTCGAACTACCTCCGCCTTCTGGACTTGGCCGAGCCGGTGCGCAAGCTGCTCGCCTCCGGTGAGTTAAGCATGGGACACGCCAGAGCTATCGCCTCCATCGAGAACCCCGAACGCCAACTGGCCCTGGCCATGCTCTGCATCCGCCGCAACCTGTCCGTCCGCCAGCTCGAAGTGCTGGCCAGACAGCAAACCAATACCGTCACGAAGGTTGCCGAGCGGGTTCCCCTTCAGAACCGCCACATAGCAGAAGTAGAGCAAGCGCTCGCGCGCGGGCTCGGCTTGCCGGTTAAACTCCGTCCGGGACGGAAAAAGAACTCGGGACGCGTTGTCATAACGTACCGGAATTTGGATGAGTTCGACCTGATCGCGAATAAAATCGGCGGCCACTGCAAACTGGAGTAGGACAATGCCGCTCCGACTACCGATCGCCGCGGGGCGTTTCTATCCCAGCGACGCCCCCGAATGTGTTGCGCTGTTGAACGAAATGCAGGCTAGCGTCGAGCCGGTCCCGGCGGTAGGCGCCATCGCACCGCACGCGGGCTGGATTTACAGCGGCCGCACGGCCATGCGCAGCATCGTGTCACTGGCAGCCAAGTCCCCCGAGACGGTAATTGTTTTCGGTGCGGTTCACGTCCTCACACACGCGGACGCTAGCCTCTTCAGCGAAGGGACTTGGCAGACGCCGCTGGGTTTAGCGGCCGTCGACAGCGACCTGGGCGGGCTTATTAGGCGCATCGACCACGTGCAAGATGACCCGGAAGCACATCGGTTCGAGCACTCGATTGAAGTCCTGCTTCCCATGATCCAACACGTTCTGCCGGAGGCGCGTATCGTACCGTTGATGGTCAAGCCGGGCCGGCGCGCTGAGCAGATCGGGCGTGATTGCGCCCGCGCGGCCAAGGAATCCGGGCGACGCGTTGCGTTTCTGGCGTCGACTGACTTGACGCACTACGGTCCGGCCTTCGGTATCGAGCCGGTCGGACGGGGCGCAGCGGGCGTGAAATGGGCCAAAGAGGTCAATGATCGCCGGCTGATCAAGCTGATAGCGGTGGGACGTGCGCTGGAAGTGCTGGCGGAGGCGGAGCAGAGTCGCAGCGCCTGCGGTGCGGGGGCGGTGGCGGCGCTATTGGGCGCGATGGGCGAATTGGGGGCGGTGGAATTTCGGGAGCTGGAGCACACCAGCAGCGCCGAGGTGGAGTGGGCGGCGGGCGGCGGGGCGGCGGTCAATTCGGTGGGCTACCTCGCCGGCGTGTTTTTGTAGAACTGCTAGGCTCCAGATTCTAGAATGACTAGAACACCGCTCGGAACGCACGCCGGCGAGCCGCCGGCGCCGCGCGGGTATCCTACAATAACTAGAAACTTGGGACGGCAAGCTGCGCCGGGCGCTTTATGGACATGCGCAGCAGCCGCACGCGCCGCCCGTAGGGCGGTAAGTAGTGCACTTCCCAGCCATCCTCGCGCAGGCCAGCCCGGTAATAACAGGCGCGGGCCGCGGCATTATCGGGAAAAACCACGAGCGTGACGGCCGCCGCCGCGTAGTGCGAAAAGGCACGCTCTACTAGAGCGCTGGTGAGCGCCGCTCCCACGCCGCACCGCCGTCGCTGCGGGGCGACCAGCAGATGTCCCAGCCAGTACAGGCCGCGCTGCTGGTCCAGTAGGTTCAGCTCTCCATAGGCGACGGGCAGGCGACCGCGAGCCGGCACGAGTTGGAGCTGCTCGTGACCGGGCCGGTTCCAGGCGCGCACGTCGGCGGCCGTGACGGGCGGCGCGGTTTTCGGGGCCAACCAGTACGCCTCGTGCGCGTCGCACACCCAGGACGCTACCAGGGCCGCCTGTGACGGGTCGAACTGCTCGAGGCGATAAGGCTTTGGCCGAGCACTTGCGCGCCCGGGTTTGAGG
>ERZ795050.4755-NODE-4755-length-12096-cov-5.165352_pt1 | contig 12096 bp, 15 predicted proteins | sample MGYA00375134_ERZ795050 | MGnify/ENA primary metagenome ERZ795050 (study PRJEB30179, sample SAMN05720221) | activated sludge metagenome | isolation source: Anaerobic digester | place: Japan | collected 2015-05-26 ... | reverse complement strand
CGGCGCAGCCACCCCCGCGACCCCGACCCCAGGGTCGGTTCCGCCACCGCGCGCACGCAACTTGGGTCCCTAAAATAGAAATGTCTGTATCCCTCACCGCCTGTTCCCTGAATCCGAACCCCATGTTCCGCCGTCTCAACACAGCAACACGGAATCACTTACGCCGATGCCGGATGTTGTTTGTGCGGTGCTGAACACTTGGGTCCCATGTGTCCGTTGTAGACGGTGCGACGAGTGTGGAGGTGATGCTGTGGTCCCGGGGACGTGGGGTGTGTTTGTGGTGGAGGATGTGGAGTTGGGTCCCCGGTTGTGTGGGATGGTGTGCTGTGTCTGAGAGGTGTTCTTGGGGACAAATCAGCAGCTAGTGGACTAAGGACGCGCGCGCGAGCGCGTGCGTGTGAACAGTTGTTCGCTGACGAAAGACGAACAGTGAACGAGTGTTCAACAGGAGATGGTGACACGAGGTGTGTGGCTGTAGATGCCGCTGCACGCCTACGCTAGTCTGCCCGTAGGGGCAGGCTACGGCTAACTGCGGACAGACCTTCGGTAAGGGTTCTCGGCGGGGAGCCGTCCGGGTGAAAGCCAGGGGTGGGTTGGAGTCCCTGGGAACTGACCGGATTGGAACCAGTTATCGGCGAGAGTTGGTCACACTTTTTTAGATGGGTCTCGCTGTGACCGCTGGTCCCAGAGAGCGCGTCCCGGTTGTACGGGAGGAAGGTGGTATCTGGGGGAACCGTCCTGTTTCCAGGAAGAAAAGTCCCAGACCTGCCAACCAGCGCCACTCGACTGACTCAGCCTCGGCACGAGTCTCCCTCACTTCTGTTCCCGAGGATCGCTGGCTCGCGCTGCGCTTCGAGGGATGACCAGGGGGAGTGTCGGAACTCCGTGCCCCTGGTGGAGGGCTATGTTGCTTGAGAAACCGACAATCGGTGTGATACCGGGAAGTGGTTGGAACGTTCCGCTGGAAATCGAGGAAAAAAAGAAAGGGCCACGCGGATGGTGAATCCGGTGGCCCTGGGGTGAAGTTGAACCGATGGTTCAGGAGGGGTAGATGAGGCCGCTGACGGTAGGGAAGGCTTCGGCTTGGTGACCGGCATCCCGGAAGCGGAGGATGGTGACCGTTTCCCCGGCGTGGTAGAGGTTCCATGCCTTGATGAACATGGCGGCACGCTCGCGGCGGGTTTTCGGAGGGTGTTGTGCTCCCTTCTCAACGCGGCGACGGAGCATGAACACAGGGGAATCCGACTTGAGTTCCAGCCCCGTGACAAGCTGCCGGACGAACGAGTCGAACAGAAGCCGATCTGCCTTCTTCTCGGCGTGCTTGTGGAACAGCCACGTCAGCGCCCCGCCGATCGTGCTGCAACCGAGCGAGACGAGTTGGTTGCAGTTGACGCGAACTACGTCGTAGATCGAAGGGTTGTCCATCGCCCACCGGATGCACTGCGACGGGGACGGAGTAGTCTGGTTCTGGAGGCAGAGGTGCATCACCCCACGCTCGAAGTTCCGAATGACGCCGATGATCGCGGCAATGCGGTTGGGGTCTTTGAACCCGTTGATCGCAAGCAGGTCTGCGGAGCGACGGCTTCGCCCGGTGTCGATGGACTCCATCGCACCCTCGTCTACGCCGCTCACCACGAGCATCTGGATCGGCTTTTTCGCCTGGATGCAGGCGTGAAGCCGGTGCTGGCCGTCAAGCAGACGACCTCCACGGGCGATGATGATGGGCTGACCGTTCTCTTGCCACTTCCCGCCGATCATGTCCTCGGCATATCGGGCGACTCGATCCCAACTGATCGAGCGGTTCGCGCCGTTCTTGTCGAGGATGGCCTGCGCCTCGGTAGGCGTGATAGTCTTGATGCTGTAAGATACGCCGTTGTTAGCTGACATCCTTGTCTCCGAAAAGGATCGCAACCTTTGACCCAAGAGCCTTTGCGATCTTGTTGAGAGTCGAGAGTGAATGACCGTGGTATCGCGGACTCTCCAGCCGCGAGATCACGGAGCGAGACGTTTTCATGCGATCCGCGAGCGCTTCCTGAGAGATTCCAGCCCTCAGTCGTGCTTCGCGGATTGCGCGTGAGATGTGGTTGCTCATACGCGCCTCACCTTACCAGTCGCAACAGTGCGACGGAAGCAAAAATGCGACATTTTAGGCATGATGACGACGACGAGGACGGATTCAAGCAACGGGCCTGGGCGGTGGAACGTGGCCGGGACAAGGACCGCGAGTGGCGGGATCGGACGGAGCGGTTGATCCGTTCGGCGGAAGCCAAGGCCAGGAACCCGAAGCTGCGGTTGGACGTGGCGAAGCCTGCCGACTGGCAGGTGGAGGCGTTGGTCAAGGCGGGTGCGTGGCCGAGGCGGGTGTCTGCGGCTGAAAGGGAGTGGCGGGGAGAGTTCGTCCCGGTGCTGGAGCAGAATCAGGTTCAGCCGAAGAAGCGGCAGGACGAGATCGTGTTCCGTCCCAAGCACCTGCGGGCGTCGTAGATTTTCTTTCAAAACCACCGGCAAATCCTGGGTGGTGGTCCCGTCTACTGGTATTTGTGACGCGCGAGATGGGTCGCCCGGCGGTCATGACGGTCCTGGCTGCCGGGCTTTCTTGAGAGGGTACACATGGACGACGCAAGCAGGCTGTTCTTGGCCGAGGTTCAGATTCTGAACGCTGCCAGGATGGAGAACCGCGAGCAGCGGCTACTGGCGATAGAGGTCGCAAAGCGGCACATCGACATTGTTCGGAAGAACCTCCCGAAGAAGCAGATCGACAAGGTGATTCGGAACAAGAACTTTTGGATCTGCGGCGACTACTGGCCGTGCAAGCACAAGGACACCGAGACGATTGAGTCTCCAACTGGTCGCCCGGAGACGGTTACCGCCTGTACGTTCTGCGGGAAGAAGGTCGGCGAACCTGAGCCTTGGACCGTAGACGCGAAATGACCATCGGCGATGCGGAAGCACGCGGTCTGCTGTCAGCGGACCCGGAGCTTCGCTATGTGGACGCGCACGCGGCATGGGTCCGCGACGGCAAGCCGTACCGTGGTTGGCGGTCGTACCTGGGAGTCCCGGTGGGGTGCGGGTACAAGGACCCGTCTACCTGGAAGGCTCCCCGGAGTCCCGTGTCCTGGGCGGATAAGGACAAAGCGAAACATGACGGTGCGCTGATCGCGGTTGTCCGCGAGCGTGCATGGGTTCCATTCTGAGAGCGGTTTTGCGGTTCTACCCTCCCGCGACCGCTCGCGCCTCCGGTGGACGGCCTTATCCACCGGTGGCGTTTTTCTTTTCAAGAGGACGAGAGAGCGTTATGTTCCGTGCGCTGCGCTGGTTGGGTACCGCCTCCATTCTCATCTTCATCTTCGCTCTGCCAGCGCAGCATCTACTGGAGAACAAAGCGATGGCCGTGCCTCCGTTCATGAACATTTCGGGCGCTGTGACCTTGGGTACCGGAAGCGGCGCGTCGAACGGCGACGTGAACGTGACGGACTACAACGACGACTTCGGGATGGCGATGAACGCCGCTCTCAGAAGGGGTCGAGTTGTCTGCGTTCTTCCTGGCAACTACACCGCAAAGACCGCCGCGACGATCGCCGCGAGCAGCGTGCATGTGTTTGGCTTCGGTCGCCCTAGCGTTGCGGTGAATGCCGCGAACGTTTCCACGCCAGCGGTGTTCAACATCGACTCGGACAACGAGGTTGTGATCGAGGGGATCACGTTCACCCGGGATGTGTGGGTCGCCAGTCAGGTGCTCATCGACATCGCGCCCGCTACCGGGACGACCGCGTTGAACCATGTGGTCCGCGACTGCGTGTTCACGAATAGCAACATCACCGCCACCGGGTTCTCGGACGGCAACGAGATGTTGGACATCCTGGTCACCAACGGTGCCGGGTGCGAGGTCACGGACAACACGTTCTATCCCGGAATCGGGGTGTCGAACGTAAAGCTCGTGACCGGCAACATGAACATCATCTCCGGGAACAAGTTCCGCAACACGCTGAACTCGGGGATCGCGGAGCTTCCGACGACTGCCCGCCGCGCTGTTCACCGCACGATCCATCTCGACAACGAGGAATGGACGCAGATCGTCAACAACTACTGGTGGGCGCTCGGCATCGCGGAGACAAACCCTCCAGGCGTGTTCGACGGCTACCGCGTCACCAACCTCATCTATTATCAGGGTCCGACGGGCGGGACGGAGGAGCGCGGTCACCTCGTCATTCGCGGCAACACGATGGCGGTATGTACCACGCAGACGACTGCGTGGATTCAGATTCGCGGATGCGACTGGGCGCAGATCGAGGGCAACTTCCTCTGCTTCAACCCGCTCGCGGACACGATCGGCACTGGGTTCATCGTGATCGAGGGATCGTCCGGTAAGACCGGCGACGACTCCACCAACATCACGATCCAGGCCAACCACATCCACAATCCTGGCGGCACGAGCACCCGCCAATGCTCGGCGGTCTACATCCGCAAGGCGACGGACGTGAAGGTCCTCGCCAACGACTTCAACGAGTTGTACTGCGAGCAGGCGGTCCACGTCGATTCGAGCGTCGGAACTGGCGCTGCGGTCAGCCGCTTGTCGGTTCTCGGCAACACCTTCAACTGGCCTGCGACCACGCCTGCCATTACGCGCGTTCCGATCCTTCGCAACTCCAACAACTCGGCGCTCGCGGATGTCCACTTCGGCGGCAACACGGTGAAGCAGGGCACTGCACACTACTCGGGAACCGCGCCAAGCGGAAAAGCGATCACGAACAAGGGCATTTGGGATACGGCGGGGTCGGCTGAAACCGCGTCGGCAATCTCGATCAACGTGGACTTCTAACTATGGGCGACACGGTAGATCGGATTGCGGAGCAGATGCCGCAAGGCCCGAACTATGGCAGTGTCAGCGAACTCAACCGAAAGAAGGTTCGTCGCGGGTACAGGATGTTCGGGCTGGAACTTCCAGATGAGGTTCCAGTCCCTCCTGAATCCATGCGGAAGTGGCTGAACGGCAGCCCGATCATCACGTCCGCGTCCATCTCCACGCAACTCGTTGGGAAGGTGACGGAGAAGCGGCTGGAGCAGATCAGGACGTTCGCATTCCCGGATGAGAAGGAATGCCTACTGATGTCCAGCTTCTTCGGCGGCTACAAGCCGGAGTTCATCTTCCTTGTGGTGTTCCGCCACCATCTCAAGATCGCAAAGCGCATCCTCCGCAAGCACATCGTTGACGTTCCGCGAGCAAACGCAAAGCGGTGGAACGGTCGCGTTCTGTGTCTCGTGGATCGCCAGACGGCGACGAGAAACAGGTATCCGATGTTCGAGCTTCGGGTCAACGGAAAGGTGATGCGCGAACTGTTCTCGGAAGTAGATCCGAACGAAGTGATGGACGATGACCTTCGATAGAGACGAACTTCTAAAGCTCCAGAAGAAGCTCGTTGACGCGGACATGCGTACCCGCGTTGACGCTGACGGGAAGCTGCACAAGTTCTTCGAGTTCAGGCCACTGGATACCGGCGTCGAATCGACGCCGATGGACCAGCGTGCTTTCATTACTTCCGAGGCAAAGACGCAAGCGTTCTGCGGAAGCAACCGCAGTGGGAAAACGCTCTGTGGGGATCAGAAGGAAGTAATATGGGTTCGCGGAAAAGACCCGCTGCGGCCATCCTGGCGTGCGCCGAAAGTGTCAGACCGCGAGTTCGTGGTATGGCATTGCGTACCTGCGGAGTTCACGCGGGAAACTTTGCGTAACATCGTCATGCGTATTCCGCCTGACATGCCGCACAAGGTCTACCGATCGCATGGTGACGAGCACGTCCGGTTCCCACCGTCCGAGCTTCGGCCACACGGCGCTGTCATCCGCATCAAGTCCTACGGCATGTCCCAGGACCACTTCCAGTTCGAGGCCGTGGACATCGTGCGGTTCGACGAGGAACCTCCCGAGTACATCTGGGAGGAATGCGAACAGCGCCTCGTGTCCACGTCCGGCATGTTGTGGCTCACGCTGACCCCGAAGAACGGGACGACGTGGCTCTACAAGAAGCTCTACAAGCTGGACTCGGACTACCGCTGCGCTCAGTCGGGGAAGTTCGCGTGGTTCAAGGCTTCGCAGTTGGCGAACCCGCACCTGAAGCGCGAGGACATCGACCTCCGCTCGGCGGACTTGTCCGAGGACTCGTACGCGATCCGCGTGCTCGGCGATTACGTCCTGCTCCAAGGAAGCCGGTTCTTCGACAAGGACGGGTCGGTCCTCAAGTTCATCTACAAGAACTTCGTGAAGGACCCGGAGTGGTACCTGACGTTCGACGCCAAGGGCGTGGCGAACTTCGAGCCGTACTCGGCGAAGTTGAACGGCGGATGGGATGTCTATGAGCAACCCGTCCCCGGATACAAGTACGTCATCGGCGCTGACGCCAGCAAGGGGACTGGCGGCGACTTCTCAGCGGCGCACATCCTCTGCGCCAACACGAACGAGCAAGTGGCGGTCTTTCACTCCAACCGGATCGAGCCGATCGAGTTCGGGTTCGAGCTGTTCCTGGCTGCGAAGTTCTACAACTACGCGCTGGTGGCCCCGGAAGTGAACTTCGACGGGTCCGCGCTGCTCCACGGGCTGAAGCAGAACGGCTACGGCAACATCTACCGCAGGCAGTCGTTCGGCGGTCGGATCGACCAAGCCATGAACAGCCTCGGCTGGTTCACGGACAAGCGGAGCAAGTACCCGGCGCTGGAAGAACTCCGGGTCGCGCTTGCCCGCTCGGTGGATCGTCGCCCTGGCGGGATCATCGTCCACTGCGCCAAGACGCTGAAGGAACTCGACAACTACGGGCACCTGAAGGAACACCGGCAGGGTTCGTACGGGTTCGGGGCGCTGGACGGACACGACGACTTGGCGATGGCGCTGGCAATCACGATCCAGGCGCTTCACCAATCCCCGATCGCCAACTCGGACGACGTGCCGGAAGGGTTGCGACGTGCGAAGCGCGGGTTGTTCGACGACGCGATGGAACATGCGCGTAATATGCGGGATAGAAAAGAGGCGTTTGAGGAGTTAGGCTCTGAGTCAGACGCCTACTTCCAGGACCGATTCTGAGGAACACGCATGGCTGGCGAATCAGAGATCAACACCGCAACTCCACCGGCATTCCCGCGCAAGTATCGCCCGCAGACCGCGACGTTCGAGAACACACACGAAGCGGTCCAGGGTATCCCGACGTACGCAGATGCGTCTGTCTACGACGCGCTTACGGCGGCGCAGATCAGCGGTAGCGGAACTGCTGCTGCTGGTTCGGCGATCGACCTTGCCGGGTTGCTTCCTGGCGGTCTGTACGAGTTCCGCTTCTTCAACAACGCCACAAAGACCACGAGCCAGTTCCCGTCCACGAACGTTTGTTTCAAGTACGGGACCACGGCAACCACCTCGAATCAGATGCTTCTGATCCGCGCGGAACCCGTGATCCATCGCCGGATGCCTCTGAATCAGACCGGCATCTCGTTCATCTCGGCTGACGGCGCAACAGTCCTGTACATCGAATACACGCTTCTCGGATAACGGAGGGTTTCTCTGGTGTGGGCAATCTCTGAGCGCGATCTTCTCGTCATCGTCGTCCTGACGATCGTGGTGCTTCTCGTGGCCGAGCGCGTGTTCGGCATTCGGCAGACCGTGAAGTCGATCGAGGCACTTGGAAAGCAGTGGGACCGCGACCGCGCGGAGTTCCACGAGCGAGAGAAAGCGAACTTCGCCACGAACGTCATGCTGCGCGAAAAGCTGCAAGAGATGTACGAGGTGATGAGTCAGAGCGCCGCGAAGCCGCGCGCTCGCCAACGCCAGATTCCGTTCCAGAGCCGACTCCACCAGGAGAACGGTCACACGCTATCCCGCGATCCCGGCAAGATTCTTGAGGAGTCGTGATGGGACTCTACGACTACAGCAACGACCCGTACACGGACACGCTTCTTCAAGCGGTGTACGGAGCGAAGGTTGAACCGATCCAGCCTGCGGGGATGAACGTCTCGTCGCCGTCGTATCCGGCAGTCGCTTCCGCCAGCTCTGGCGGCGGCGCTGACCAGGACATGGCTGACGCAGGCGGCGGCATCGGCTCCATGTTCGGCTCGTTCATGAAGGGACAGGCCGATCAAGCCGGTGGTTGGTCGAAGATCCCAAGGCTTTGGGGAAGCAAGGTCGGACTCGCGGAACCGATCGTGAAGCCAACGCCGACGATGATGCCGAGCGCAAGCGACCCGATCGGTGCGCTGGAAGCGATGAAGGGCGGCATCTCGAACGGGACCACGCCTTACGGTTCCGGCCAAGCCGGAAGCTGGATCAGCGGACTCATGGGTGGCGCTGGTGGCGCTGGCGCATCCGGAGCGATGGGTGCCGCGATGCCTGCCGCCGCGAGTGCGGTCACTCCCGCGCTTGGTCCGGCGATGTCGCTGGCGCAGGGGAAGAAGAAGGCCGCGATGGGCGGCGCACTTGGCCTTGGCGCTGGCGTGGCACTCGCCCCGTTCACTGGTGGACTCTCGCTTCTGCTCGGTCCTGCGCTCGGAGGTTTCCTCGGCGGCATGGGAGAGAAGTGATGCAGTGCCGTTGCGGAAAGCAGTTGGAGGCGAAGCAAGGCGTTTCAACGTGCTCGTGTGGATCGCGCAACAAGATCCACCGCAACGGTGACCTCGGATTCATCCTGACGACGCAGAAGGCCCGCGCCGGATTCCGCGTTGTGAAGAATGGCGAACTCAGGAAGCGTTGATGTTCACCTACGAACCCGGCAACCGAATCAGCGTTCCGCTTGAGGCCGAAGGCGAGGACATCGACCGCGCCGCACTCACCGCCGCGAACGAGGATGCGCTGTCGTTTGCGCGTGACGTGTTCGAGTCGCAACGCGACCAACTGAATCAGCTTCACGCGGAGTGGTACAACCAGATCATCTTCGCGCACGGCAACCAGGACCACGCGATCGACACGGTGACCGGGACTCCGGTGCGCCTCCCGCAGAAGGCGTATCGCACCTACGACTTCACGCTGCCGATCCTGCAGCGCGTCATCTCCAAACTCGGTTCGGTGCCGACGAAGCGTGAAGCACACGCGACGACTACGGACACCACGGATATCGAGGCCGCGCGCACCGCGACCGACATTCTCTCGTGGGCGCACGAGCACTTCCACTTCGACGAACTGAACGCGGAGCGTCTGGACTGGAAGGTCAAAACCGGCAACTCGATCGTCTACCTGCCGTGGATGCCGAACGAGGGACCGACCGACCAGGAAACCGGGCGACCTGCTGGTATGCCGCAGATGATCGTGGACCCAGGATTCCACTGGATGTGGGACCCGCGAGCCACGCATTACCGCCGCGCCGACTACGCGGCACGCATGACGCTTCAGCCCGAGGAATGGGTCGAGCGCAACTTCCCCGACACCTACCACCTCGTCCCTAAGAACTACTACAACGAGGCGTACTCGTCCGACTTCTTCCAGCTTGCGCTGATGGGGATGAACGGGTCGCGGTCGAGCTACGGACTCACGCAGATGAACTTGCCGAAGGGCAAGGGACTCGTGCGGATCTTCGAGTTCTTCGTGAAGCCGTGCCCGCGATATCCGCAGGGCCAGTTGATCGTGTGTGCGGGAACGTCTGGCGGTCCAGGCGTCGTCCTTCACTCCGACATCAACGTGTACGGCACGATCCCGGCGATCCACTTCGGCATGATCCGGGTGACCGGGCGCTTCTGGTTCGACTCCATCACGCAGTACTTGATGGACCCGCAGACGGAAGTGAACCACCGCGTTCGCCAAATCTCGCGGACTGCGGCGCGCACGTCGAACCCGCAGCTTGCGATTCCGAACAACGGTCCAGCGAGCGAAGCCGTCACCGACAAGATCGGTGGCGTCGTCCGTTATCCGCCCGACTCGAATCCGCCGAACTACATCCAGCCTCCGCAGTTGCCGGACCCGGTGTACCAGTCGCTTGAGTTCTCGATGCGTGCGATGAACGAGATCGCAACGCCGTTCGGCATGGACTCGATGGAACGGGCGAGCAAGGCGACGAGCGGTATCCAGCTTTCGCTGTTGGACGAACGCGAGACGGAGATGGTCGCGCCGATGGTGCGTGACGATCAACTCGGCATCAACGCCATGTGGGAGATGCTGCTGAACAACTTTCGGTTGTTCGGCGGTGCTCGCACGATCAACGTCCTCGGCAACAACAACAAGTACAAGGCGCGGCTCGTCAGCGGCGCGATGTTGTCGCCGAACATGCGGATCATCCTCACGGAGAAGAACGAGCTTCCGAAGTCGAGGACCGCGACGTGGGCGGAAATCATCGAACTCGCCAAGGCGCAACTGATCGACCTGAATGACCCGATGGTCAAGCAGCGTGCGCTGGTAGCGATTCATCGCGGGGACTTGTCGGTCGAGTTCCGCGACGGTGCCGCCGACTTCAAGAAGGCGCAGCGCAACATCGTCAAGGCGATCTACTCACAGGAAGTCCCGGAACCCGCGCCGTTCGACGACCTCTCCATCCACATCATGGCGTACACGGCCTACCTCAAGACCGACGACTTCGAGGAACTGCAAGTCACCGATCCGGTGGCGGCAGCCCGTGTGGCGGCGATGGTCGATGCGTTCAACGAGGCCAGGATGTTCCTGCTCCAGCAGGCCGCTGACCAAGCGGCGGTCCAGGCTCAGAACGCGATGCCGCCCGCTGGAACGGAAGATGGGAAGAAGATGACTCCCCAACAGGGAGGCGCTGCGGCACCGCAGGGTCCGAAGGCGACTCAGGGTATGGAGCCGCTGAACCCGATGGCGGATAACGGTGGCGCTCCTTTGCGCGGAAGATGAAAAGTATTTGACAGGCGTTTGACAGCTTTACAGGATTGTGGGCACAGGAGATCAACATGGCAGCGAGATTTTCGTTCTCGGCGATTCCCGACGTTGGCTACGACAGCGTTGGCAAACTGAAGCTGGTGAAGGGAACGCTGACGATCAGCGAAACCCCGACGGCTGGCGGTGACGCTCCTGCTGCCAGCCTCTTCAACCTGAACACGATCTACGACATTCAGTTCAGCGGCGTTGCCGCAGTCGCCAACGGCGCGACTGGCGTTCCACTGCGCTTTGTCCGCTCCAGCGGGAAGATCCAGGGCTACACGTCCAACGGCGCAGCCGCTGCGTCTCTCGCCGAAAAGACGGATGCGTACTCGGATACGCACACGGTCGAAGTCACGGTTTGGGGCACCTGATGCCAGTCGTCGGCCAAGGAATCCGCAACCTGCCGTTCTACCTGCTTGCGAAGCGCGTGACGCTGAACGGGTCAGGCGCGAACACCAGCGGTACGGAGACGTGGCCCACGGCTTTCGATTCTGTCCCGGTCACCGCGATCATTCCGCCGCAGGCGACTGCCACGGACGGAACGTGGGAACTTCAGAGTGTGACTGCTTCTGGATTTACTTGGAACATCTCGGGGCAGAGTGCCCTGGCAAACCAAACGGTCGAAGTGGGCGTATTCGCTCACCAAAAGTTGTGAGGATGGAACATGGTTGACGTTCTTGCTGCCGCAGTTTCCGCCAAGAAGATCTCGGTGAACTACGCGACCCCGGACAGCCAGCGCCGCACGTCGGCCCCGGAGATCGAGGTCATCGCCGACGTGTCGGTTGTCATCGCTTCCGGCGAGACGTACGAACGCGACACGGGCATCCCGCTCACCAACCTGTTCACCACGGCCAACGCCAGCGACGTTGGTTTGGACGTGAACCAGCCGATCACGATGATGAACGGCTTGGGGATTCTGCGTAAGGCGGCTTCCGACTACACGGTCGGCTACCCGTGCGCGATCAAGCACACGGCTGGCTCGGCTCCTTCGCTCATTCTGTTCAACGCTCCGGCGAACGCTGCCGCGATTGCGCTGAACGAAGTCGTGGACGATGCCGACCTTACGGCGTTGACTGTCGCGTTCGGTGCGGCCACCACGGCGGTTGCTCGCCTCGTGCTGCGTGGCACGTTGCGTCCTGGTGTTTCGATCGAGGACCTTGGCGGTCAGAAGTGAGGGATGACGGATGACTCAGGATTTCAACCCGGGTGCGTCGGCTGAGGAGTTCGCAAGCGGTCTGAACGGACTCGTGAGCGGGGAC
>ERZ795050.4752-NODE-4752-length-12104-cov-3.624782_pt1 | contig 12104 bp, 7 predicted proteins | sample MGYA00375134_ERZ795050 | MGnify/ENA primary metagenome ERZ795050 (study PRJEB30179, sample SAMN05720221) | activated sludge metagenome | isolation source: Anaerobic digester | place: Japan | collected 2015-05-26 ... | reverse complement strand
CCGGCCCCAACATGTTGCCCCAGTATTTCCCGTCGCGGTCGCCCTGCATCTCCATCCAGTAGGCGTAAAGGAACAGGTAACCTGGCGGTGTGAGGCGTCTCCAGTCGCACCACGGCTCGAAGCGGGCACTGAAACGGTCGTCTCCGCGCGGCCGAACTCCGGCCAAGCCCATGCCCTCCCAGCGGTTGTTGCCAGCCACCGCGGCCAGACTGCCGCCCGTGTGGTTGAGGTTGCCTTGGTCGTAATCTTCGGCGTACCTGATGTAGAGCCGCAGGTAAACCCGGTCGTGCCCGGCGTCGCCCAGCCAGCCCGTTACTCCCGCGCCGGATTCTTTGCCGTCACGCGCGACAGCGGTGAGCTGAAGCGCGCCGTTGCCCCTGCGTGCGAAACCGGGCTCGGCCACCCGCTTGACGCGGCCCTCTTTGAGGCCGCGGACTTCAAAGTAGTTCTGGAACGAAGCATCGCTCTCGAAATCGTCGCGGAAGAGTACCTCCCCCGGTTTCTGCAGAGTCGCCAGCGCGGCGGGGTCAGCGCGCGTCGCGGCCGTCATGAGACGCGGCGCGTGCGCTTCGTCCGACACAGCGATGACGGGCGTTTGAATCAGGACGAAAAACCCCATTCGCGCAACGGTCAGTCCCAACAGATGTTTCACGGCGCCTTCTCTCCTTTTCGGCAGGCACAGTCTACGCTGGGGAGCGTTCTCGCGTCAATGGCGAGTCGGCTTTATCGATCAGCAAGACTTGAGCGAACGCAATGTCAGCACGGTTCGCAATAACCTCGTCGGCCCTCCCGCGCTGGGCTTGGTAACGTGTTGTTGCGCGTGACGGGCAAGCAATGATACAGTGGCACTGTGGCGGACGCGCTGCAAGCCGTTCTTGCCATCGGAGGCCATCGATGAAACAGACGTGCGCGATACTGGCGGCAGCGGTCGCCGCCGGCTGGCAGGCGTCGGCGGACGCCGCCAAGCCCCAGCGACAAACTCAGGAAAGGCCCAACATCCTGGTGATAATGGCCGACGACCTCGGCTACGGCGACGTCTCGTGCTACGGGGCTAAGGGAATTGAGACGCCCAACATCGACCGGCTGGCCAGCCAGGGGCGGCGCTTCACCGACGGCTATTGCTCCGCCTCCACCTGCACACCCACGCGCTATTCGTTCCTCACCGGTACCTACGCCTTTCGGCGCAAGGGCACCGGAATCGCGCCGCCCAATGGCCCAGCCTTGATCCGTCCCGGAACCGACACGCTCCCGGCGATCCTCAAGCGAGCAGGCTATGCCACAGCCGTGATCGGCAAGTGGCACCTCGGCCTTGGCGACCCGGCTCCGGATTGGAACGGCGATCTCAAGCCGGGCCCGCTCGAGATCGGTTTCGATTACTGCTTCTTACTGCCGACCACCAACGACCGCGTGCCGCAGGTCTTCGTTGAAGACCACCGCGTCAAAAACCTCGACCCCGCCGATCCGCTGTGGGTGGGCGACGTGAAGCCATCCCCTGATCATCCGACCGGTCTGACGCACCGCGATACGCTGAAGATGGACTGGTCGCACGGCCACAACCAGACCATCCACAACGGCATCAGCCGCATCGGGTTCTATACCGGCGGCATGAAGGCGCGTTTCCGCGATGAGGACCTCGCGCACGAGTGGATCAAGCAGTCCGGCGCGTGGATCGCGCGGCACAAGCAGGGGCCGTTCTTTCTCTTTTTCGCCTCGCACGACATCCACGTGCCGCGAGTGCCGCACGAGAGTTTTCAAGGCAAGAGCCGCCTGGGCCCGCGCGGCGACTGTATCCTCGAGTTCGATTGGTGCGTCGGCGAACTGATGAAGATTCTCGAACGCGAAGGCATCGCCGACAATACGCTGGTGGTGCTCTGCTCGGACAACGGACCGGTGCTGGATGACGGCTACAAGGATTTCGCCGTGGAGAAGACGGGCGACCACCAGCCGGCGGGACCGTTCGGCGGCGGCAAATACAGCGTGCTCGAGGGAGGCACGCGCACGCCCTTTATCGTGCGTTGGCCCGGACGCGTCAAACCCGCCGTGTCGTCTGATGTCGTGTGCACGATCGACCTGGCGGCCAGTTTCGCCGCGCTGACCGGTCAGACGATCGCTGAAGACCAATGTCTCGACAGTCTCAATGTTCTGGGCGCACTGCTGGGCGAGCCCGGCGCCAAAGGACGCGACCATCTGCTGCAACAGGACAATGGCGGCTCAGGCAATTTTGGTTTGCGCGCCGGCGAGTGGAAGCTGGTCCGCAGACCCGCGCGCGGCAAGCCGCAAGCGGTGGTTACGAAACGGCTTGAAGCCGAGACTAAAGGGGTGGACGCGCTGTACCGGCTGACGGACGACCCCGGCGAGACGCGCGATGTTTCGGCCGAGCGCCCGGAGGTGTTCAAGCGCATGACCGACTTGCTGGACAAGCTGATCAGCGACGGGCGCAGCCGATAAAAGCTTATCTCCGCCGCGTTAGGAAAGAACGGCGGGACGCAGTTTCATCACGAAGGAGAAATCATGATTACCGCGCAAACCAGGCGAACGATTGCGAGCCTCGTGATTGCTTCGTCGTTGTCGATCGGTCTTGCGGAATCGTCCGGCCGCAAACCCAACATCCTCTTTATTTTGGTGGATGATTACGGCATCATGGATGTCGGCATCGAAGGCAGCGCCTTTTACGAGACGCCGAATATCGACACACTGGCGCGCAGCGGCATGCGTTTCACACAGGGTTATGCCTCCTGCCGGGTGTGCAGTCCGTCGCGCGCGAGCATTCTGCTGGGCCGGGCGCCGGCGCGCCACGGCATCACCGACTGGATCGGGGCCGGCACGGGCGAGGCTTTCGCCCGTCAGCGCCGCACCCGGCTGTTGGTGCCCGAGTACGTCCGCGCGCTGCCGGCGGCCGACACAACCTTGGCCGAGGCGCTGAAAGAGGCGGGCTACGCAACCTTCTTCGCGGGCAAGTGGCATCTCGGCGGCAAAGGCTCTTGGCCGGAGGACCACGGTTTCGACATCAACAAGGGCGGCTGGGAGTCGGGCAGTCCGGCGGGCGGTTACTTTGCGCCGTGGAACAATCCCAACCTGCCCAGCGGCCCGGACGGCGAGTCGCCCACCCAGCGGCTCGCGAGCGAGACGATCCATTTCATCGAGTCCTCGAAAGACAAGCCCTTCTTCGCCTACCTCTCCTTCTATGCGGTTCACGGTCCGATCCAAACCACGAAGGAGTTGTGGAGCAAGTACCGCGACAAGGCGGCCCGGCTGCTGGCGCCGGCCGAGCGCTTCAAGATCGACCGCACCCTGCCCGTGCGCCAGGTGCAGGACAATCCCGTTTACGCGGGACTGGTCGAGAACATGGATACGGCGGTGGGCCGCGTGCTGCGGCGCCTCGACGAACTGGGGCTGGCCGACAACACGATTGTCTGTTTCACGGGGGACAACGGCGGCGTCGCATCGGGCGACAGTTTCTGCACGTCCGAACTGCCCTACCGCGGCGGCAAGGGACGGCAGTGGGAGGGCGGCCTGCGCGTGCCCTTCTACATCCGGGCGCCCGGCGTGACGAAGCCCGGCAGTACCTGCGGCACGCCGGTGATCCACGCCGACTTCTATCCCACGCTTCTGCAATTGGCGGGTCTGCCGCTGCGGCCGCAACAACATGTCGACGGCGCCAGCCTGGTGCCCCTGCTGGCGGGCGGCTCGATCGAGCCGCGCGCGCTCTACTGGCACTACCCGCATTACGGCAATCAGGGCGGCGAACCCTCCTCGGTGATCCGCAAAGGCGACTGGAAGCTGATCCACTACTGGGAGGACGGCCGCAACGAATTGTACAACCTTGCGGACGACATCGGCGAGCAGCGCGACCTCGCGGCCCGGGAGACGGCACGCGCGGCTGCGCTCTGGACCGAACTGGAGGCGTGGCTCGCGTCGGCCGGCGCGCGCCTGCCGCATCCCAACCCCGAGTACCGCGAGGAGTGGGCCGAGCAGCAGCGCAAGGATGCGTTGGCGCTTAAGGAGCGCCTCGAAAAAGAGCACGCGGAGGTGCACAAACCTGACTGGCAGCCCAACCCGACCTGGTGGAAAAGCCTCGTTCCGAAAAACTGAAAAGATCGCGAGGCGCAAAATGCGATGAACCGTAAAGAAAGGTGTATCCCATGGTCAAGGGTCTATTGACGCTCAGTCTGTTGCTGGCCGCGACCGCCCGCGCCGCAATCCAGCGTCCCAACTTCCTGCTCATCATTGCGGACGACCTGACGTGGAGCGATCTCGGCTACGAGGGTAACCGCGATATCCGCACGCCCCATCTGGACCGGCTGCGCACGGAGGGCATGCATCTCACGCGCATGTTCACACCCGCGACCACCTGCTCGCCCACGCGCCACGCGCTCTACACGGGATTGTACCCGGTTCGGTCCGGCGCGTATCCCAATCACACGCGGGTCTACGATGGCACAGCCAGCATGTTCACGCAGCTCAAGACAGCCGGCTATCGCGTGGCGTTGCAGAACAAAGAACACGTCGGTCCCAAAGCTTCCTTTCCCTACGAGTACATCGCCGGAGCCGACGACCTGACGCCGACATCGGCCTTCATCCGCCGCGACCCGAAGCAGCCTTGGCTGTTGGTTTACGCCTCCAACGATCCGCATAGTCCATGGACGCGCGGACCCCGGGAGCTGTACAACCCCGCGAAACTCGCGGTGCCGCCCTATCTGCACGACAACGCCGAAACGCGGCGGCAGCTTGCGGCCTATTACGCCGAGATATCCATGCTGGATACGCAGGTCGGCAACTTGCTCAAACTGCTGGACGACGCACGGCAGCGCGAGGATACGCTGGTCATGTTCGTGAGCGAGCAGGGCAGCAGCTTTCCATACGGCGGCAAGTGGAGCGTCTACGACACCGGCATCCGCGCCTCCGCGCTGGTGCGCTGGCCCGGACGGGTTCAACCCGGCTCGACCAGCGACGCGCTGGTGCAGTACGTGGACGTGCCGCCCACCTTCCTCGAAGCGGCGGGCGTCGATCCCGCGGGCATCGACACCGGGTGCCCCGACGCGGCCGGAGCAAAGGGTTTCGACGGCCGCAGCTTCCTGGACGTGCTGACCGGCAAGGCCGCGCGCCTGCGCGAGGTGGTATTCGCGCAGCACACCACGGTCGGTATCGTCGGGTACCGGGAGCCCTATCCGATGCGGGCCGTGCGCGACGCGCGCTACAAGCTGATCCGCAACCTCGCGCCGGAGAATCGTTACCATATCAGCGGCATCCATGACGGAGAATTGCTCGCCTCGTGGCAGGCCGACGCCGCGAACGATCCCGCGCTTGCCGCGCGCGTCGCGTGGCTCTTCAAGCGGCCGGCGGTGGAGTTGTACGATCTCGAGACCGACCCCTATGAGCTGAAGAACCGCGCGGACGATCCGGCGCTGGCCGAGACGCGGCGCCGGCTCGAACTGGCGCTCGATGCCTGGATGGCGCAGCAAGGCGACAAGGGCCTGGCGACCGAACGGGTGGCACACACCCGACAGAAACCAGGAAAGGCCGAGCGGAATGATCCGGCCGCGCGCGGCCAAGCTCCCGCACCGCAGAAAATGGGCCAGAAAAAGAGGAAGGCCGAATAATGAACCCTTTGCGGCACGCGCGGTCAAATCACGAACACTATGCGGTATTGCGCGTGCGCCTCAACCTCCGCATTGCCCTCGGTCGGCATGAGGGTGTATAGTACGGCTCACGGCAAGGACAAGCGATGCTGACGAAACTGATCATGCGGAATTTCAAGCGGTTCGACGCCGCGACTGTGGAATTGGGACAACCGGTGGTTTTTGTGGGCCCCAACAACACCGGCAAGACCACGGCTCTGCAGGCGCTGGCCTTGTGGGATGCAGGTTTGCGCGCATGGGTAAGCGAGTACGGGACGAGTGGCAAAGTGCCGAAGAAACGTCCCGGCGTGACGATCAATCGTAAAGCGTTGATGGCGTTGCCCGTTCCGAGCGCGAATTTGTTGTGGAAGGATCTTCATACCCGCGTGACAATCCGAGACAACGGCAAGCAACGCACGGACAATGTGCGTATCGTTATCGCGGTCTGCGGACGATCGGAAGCGCAGCCCTGGGAGTGCGGTTTTGAGTTCTACTACGCAAACGAGGAATCGTTCTACTGCCGTTTGCGGCCGTTCAACGACGAAAACGAACTGGAACAGATGGTTGTCCCCGATCCCGCCCTGTCTCATTCAATCGCCTATTTGCCGCCCATGTCGGGCTTGACGGATCAGGAATTTGTCAAGCAGCCGGGGGAAATTAGCGTTCTGATCGGCCAAGGCCAGACCGCGCAAGTTTTGCGCAATCTGTGTTACAACGTGAGCCGGTCAACTGGCGGGGCCTGGCAGCAGGTCGTCGATCACATTCGCCGTCTCTTCGGCGTGAGTTTGATGGCGCCTGTTTTGAATCCGGTGCGCAGCGAAATCACGCTCGCGTATCGGGATGCGTGCGGGAAAGATTTGGATATCTCCTGTTCCGGCAGGGGCCTGCAACAGACCTTGCTTCTGCTCGCATACCTTTATGCGAATCCGCGAAGTGCGATTCTGCTCGACGAACCAGACGCCCACCTCGAGATTCTTCGCCAGCGGCAAGTCTTCAATCTCCTTACGGAGATTGCGGAATCGCAAGGATCTCAGATCATCGCGGCGAGCCATTCCGAAGTCGTGCTGAACGAAGCCGCCAATCGCGGCTGTGTGGTGGCTTTCGTGGGGCATCCGCATACGATGAACGACAAGGGTAGTCAGTTGCTTAAGGCGCTGACGGAACTCGGGTTTGAACAGTTCTATCAAGCCGAGCAGAAAGGCTGGGTTCTCTATCTGGAAAACACAACCGATTTGGATGTTCTGCGCGTGTTTGCCGAGCGTCTCGATCATCCCGCGCGGGAGCATCTGGTCGCGCCCTTCCTGATTCCTGTGGCAACCAATCTGCCGCAACGCGCGCGCGATCATTTTTTCGGGTTGCGCGAAGCTAAACCCGATTTGGTCGGTATCGCGATCTTCGATCGGCTTGACAAGACGCTTCAGCATGGAACGCCGTTGGCCGAAGAGATGTGGCGAAGGCGGGAGATCGAAAATTACTTTTGTCATCCGGAGGCGTTAGAGGCTTACGCCGCGGCAGAGGACTCGGATGACCTGTTCGGACATGCCGCCCGGGAAAAACGGCTCGATGCCATGAGAAAAGCGATCGCGGAAGTGTCCTCGGCGTTGAAAACGCTCGGCAAGCCGGATCCGTGGTCGCCAGACATCAAGGCCACGGATGATTTTCTTGATCCGTTGTTCAAGACGTTTTCTGATAAGTTGGGGGTGCCGCTCGTGCTCCGAAAAAACGAATACTACAAACTCGCGCGGTTTTTGCCCCGGAATGCGTTCGATCTCGAGATCGCAGAAAAGCTAAACGCGATCGCGTTGGTTGCTTCCCGGGCACGGCCTGCCACCGCGAGTCGTGAAGTGTGCGCTCAATGACGCGGCGGATTGCCGTTTTGCGGTATGGACGAACAAAGGATTGTGGATATGACAATGCGTAATCATGTGAAAAGGGTTTGGCGCTGCGGTGTTGCGGCGCTGCTGCTCTGCTGTTCGGGGGCGCGGGCGGCGGAGAAGATCAAGACGCTGATCGTGGACGGACAAAACAACCACGATGTCTGGCCGAAGTCGACGATCATGATGAAGCACTACCTCGAGGAGACGGGGATGTTCGAGGTCGAGATCGCGCGCACGCGCTTCCTCTGGAAATCCGAGCGCGAGGCCGCCTTCCTGCCGTTGGCCGGACTGGCGGGCGTGTTCGAACCGCTCAAGGAACCCAAGCCCGATCCGAACTTCAGGCCGGACTTCAAGAAATACCGGCTGGTGGTCAGCAACTTCGGCTGGAAGGCCGCGGACTGGCCGGAGGAGACGCGGCGCGACTTCGAGGCGTACATGGCCGAAGGCGGCAGTCTGGTGGTTGTGCACGCGGCGGACAACAGTTGGCCGGATTGGCCCGAGTTCAACAAAATGATCGGCGTGGGCGGCTGGGGCAACCGCACCGACAAGCACGGGCCGTACGTCTACTATAACGCGGCGGGCGAGTTGGTGCGTGACCCGCGGCCCGGCCCCTGCGGCAGACACGGCCCGCAGAATGAGTTCGTCGTGACGATTCGCGACCGCGAGCATCCGATCACCAAGGGACTGCCCGACTTCTGGATGCACACCAAGGACGAGTGCTACTCCTTCCTGCGCGGACCCGCCGAGAATATGACGGTGCTTGCCACCGCCTGCGACACGCCCGAGCTGAAGGCCGCCGGCCGTCACGAGCCGATGCTGATGGCGATCCGGTACCACAAAGGACGGGTCTTCCACACCACGCTCGGCCATGACGACTACTCGATCGAAAGCGTCGGGTTCATCACCACGTTCCTGCGCGGCGCGGAGTGGGCCGCCACCGGCGCGGTCACCCTGCCGGTGCCGCCGGATTTTCCCCGTGCCGACAAATCCGCCTCCCGGCCCTTCCCGATCAAGCCGCCCAAACCGTGAGAGGGGGATGACATACGTAAAAGGGGGACGATCATGCGTAGGCAAACTGCGGGTTTTCTCGTTGGGCTGAGCTTGTTTCTCACGATCGGAACGACGCGCGCAGCCGAGGCTCTGCCGCGCGAAAGGCCCAATATTCTCTGGTTCGTCGTGGACGACATGTCGGCGAACTTCTCGTGCTACGGCGAGACCGCCGTGAGCACGCCGCACGTGGACCGGCTGGCGCGCGAGGGCACGCGCTTCACGCATGCCTACGTCACCGCGCCGGTTTGTTCGCCCTGCCGCTCGGCGCTGATCACCGGGATGTACCAGACCAGTATCGGCGCGCACCACCATCGCAGCGGCCGCGGCGCGCTGAAGATTCAGTTGCCCGAGGGCGTCGAACCCGTGCCGGCGCTCTTCCGCCGCAACGGTTATTATACCTGCATCGGCAGCGGCCTGCCCGGCAAGGACCACTGCGGCCGCGCGATCCCCGAGCGCGACAACAAGGGCCGGCCGGTGAAACGCAATCCGCTCGGCAAGACCGACTACAACTTCGAGTGGGACCCCGCGATCTATGACAGCCACGATTGGGCCGGCCGCCGACCCGGCCAGCCCTTCTTCATGCAGGTGCAGCTCCACGGCGGCAAGCTGCGCGAGGGCTCGCCCGAGGCGCGCGCGCGGTTTCGCGAGCGCGTGATCGCCGAACTGGGCGGCGCCACCGACCCCGCCGCCGTCACGCTGCCGCCTTACTACCCGCGCGACTCTGTGCTGCTCGACGACTGGGCGCTCTACCTCGACTGTGTCCGCCTGACCGACCGCCACGTCGGCGATGTGCTCGCGCGGCTGGAGGCCGAGAGCCTGCTGTCGAACACGCTGGTGATCTTCATGACCGACCACGGCATCAGCCATGCGCGCGGCAAGCAGTTTCTCTACGACGAGGGCACGCACATCCCCTTCATCATTCGCGGTCCTGGCGTGGCGGCTGGCGCGGTGCGCGACGACCTCATCGAGCATATCGACATGGCCGCGCTCTCGCTCGCCGCGGCCGGTATTCCGATTCCGTCAACGATGCAGGGCCGCGACATCTTGGCGTCGGACTATCGGCCGCGCGAGACGGTCTTCGCGGCGCGCGATCGCTGCGACGAGACGGTCGATCGCATCCGCAGCGCGCGCGACGGCCGCTACCTCTACATCCGCAACTTCCACCCGCAGCGGCCGCACCTCCAGCCCAATGCCTACAAGGACGGCAAGGCCATCATCCAAAGGCTGCGCGAGCTGCACACCGCCGGCCGCCTGGATCCCCTGAGCGAGCGGCTGCTCTTCAGCCCTGTGCGCCCTCCGGAGGAGCTTTACGACTGGACCGCCGACCGCTGGCAGACCGTGAACCTGGCAACCGATCCCGCGCACCGCGCCGCGCTCGAAACACTGCGCGGCCGGCTCGACCGCTGGATGGACGAGACGCGCGACCGCGGGCCGGAATCCGAGGCGATGTACGACAGCGACATGGCGGAGTACCTGAAGCGCGACAATCCGGCAGTTGTGCGCAACATCGCGCTCATGAAGCAGTGGGCGCGCGAAGGCAAATAACGCCGCGCCGAGCGGCGGCTGGGAGGCGCGAGGATGATAACGAGGAGGGCGGCGCGGGCAGCCGCATTCGGGTTAGTTGCGCTGGCGGCATTGGCCGCGCGCGCGGCGGAAGCGCGGCCCGCGCGCCCCAACATCGTCTGGCTGACCACAGAGGACAACTCGTGCGGCTGGTATCGCCTCTATGACGCGGCACAGGGCGCGGCCATGCCCAACATCGAGCGGCTGGCGCGCGACGGCCTGGTCTTCAACCACGCCTACTCCTGCGCGCCGGTCTGTTCCGTGGCGCGCAGCACGATTATCTCCGGCTGCTACGCCTCGCGCCTCGGCGCGCAGTATCACCGCGCCCAAGCGCCGGTCCTGATGCCTGCCGGCCTGCGCCTGTTCCCGTGGTACCTGCGGCAGGCAGGCTACTACACCTCCAACAACAGCAAGGAGGACTACAACTTTCAACCTTCGGAGCGGCAGGACGTGTGGGACGACTCATCCAACCGCGCGAGCTACCGCAACCGCCGGCCTGGCCAACCCTTCTTCCATGTTCAAAATTTCGCCGAGACGCACGAAAGCCAGCTCTTCAAGGGGTTGCCGCCGGGCGAGGCGTGCGCGTCCGATCCCGCCGCGTTGCGGCTCTTTCCGTATCATCCCGATACCCCGCTCTTCCGCCAGAAGTACGCCGAGTATCTCGCCAGGCAGACGCTCGTCGACCGCCAGATGGGCCGGATGATCGCGCAGTTGGAGGAGGACGGGCTGTTGGACGACACCTTCATTTTTCATTACGGCGACCACGGCGGCGTGCTGCCCGGCAGCAAGGGCTACGCGCGCAACGACGGCCTGCAGGTGGCGCTGGTGGTCTACGTGCCCCGAAACTGGCAACATCTCTCGCCCGCGCCGCGCGGGTCGCGAATCGACGGTTTCGTGGAGTTTGTCGACCTCTCGGCCACCGTACTGAACCTGGCCGGCGTGGAGCCTCCCGCGGGGCTTGACGGCCGGCCTTTTCTCGGCGCGGGAGTGTCGCTCGACGAGCTGAACCGGCGCGACACGGCCTTCGCTTACGCCGAACGTTTCGACGAAAAGAGCGATCTGGTCCGCTGGCTGCGCAAAGGGCGTTACAGTTACCAGCGCAACTACCAGCCCTTCAACATCGACGGCCTCTACAACGAGTACCGCTACCGCCAGCCGGCTTATGTCGAGTGGCGCGAACTTTTCCGGCAGGGCCGGCTGGACGAGCGGCAGGCGGCCTTCTTCCGGCCGCGTCCGGCCGAGTGCCTCTACGATCTGGAGTCCGACCCGCACGAGACGCGCAACCTTGCCGGGGACCCTGCGCACGCCGCGGCGCTGGCGGAGTTGCGCGGCCTCTTGCAGCGGCGGCTGCGGGAGATGCCGGACACGGGCTTCGTGCCGGAGCCGGTTTTCGCGGCCGAATCGCGCGGCGACGGCGCGGCTTTCGGCCAGGCGAACCGCGCGCGGCTGTCGCGGCTGCTCGAGATCGCGGACCTGCAGCTTCTGCCGGTCGAGCAGGCGCGTCCCGGTCTCGAGCGCGCTCTTGCCTCGGAGCAGCCGCTCGAACGCTACTGGGCGCTGATTGGCTGCTCCGCGTTCGGCGAACGGGCGGCGGGGTTCGCGGAGGCGGCGCGCGCGTGTGCCGCGCGCGACGCCGACCGCCTCGTGCGCGCCCGCGCCGCGGAATTTTTGGGATTGATCGGCGCGGCCGACCCGCGGCCCAGCTTTGTCGAGGTTCTGAACGCGACCACGGACCCGATCGAGGCCGGCCTCGTGTTCAACAGCGTCGCGTTGCTCAAAGACGCGCGCGGACTGGCGTTCCCGCTCGACGCCGTGCGCCAGGCCCCTTGGTTTGCCGATCCCAAAGTTTGTCGCGAGCGGCGCGCGTATCTCGCGGAATAACAGCGAACGCTTGCATCCCATAGACGGTACAAATCGCCCTTTCTCCTGAAAACAGGAAACGAACAACGGTGTTTCCTTTTTGATCGTTGGAAATGCCGCCGCGAGGCGGCGCGGA
>ERZ795050.4741-NODE-4741-length-12131-cov-6.447665_pt1 | contig 12131 bp, 10 predicted proteins | sample MGYA00375134_ERZ795050 | MGnify/ENA primary metagenome ERZ795050 (study PRJEB30179, sample SAMN05720221) | activated sludge metagenome | isolation source: Anaerobic digester | place: Japan | collected 2015-05-26 ... | reverse complement strand
GGCGGCAGCAAGGTGAAGCTCAAGGCGTGGAACCAGCGCAAGGGCAAGAGCATGGGCTACGAGGCCCCGGAGGGCAAGCCCGTCCCGCTGATCGACCGCATTCACCGCGTGATGCACCTGTGGAAGGAAGGCGACGTCCAGAAGGTGGACGAGTACCTCGACCAGCACGCCCTGCGGCGGAACGAGCTGTTCAAACGCGTGGTGCAGTCGCTGATCGAACTGTCCAGCAACAGCGAGCGGTCGCTGCTGGAGAGCATCAGCAACCATATCGGCGCGAAGGGCGCGGTCAGGGACAAAGGGCCGACGCTTTTCGCGGATGGGCCAGTAGATGAGGAGTCGTAAATGAGTACGGACGGGTACGACATCACGCCGGACAAGCGGCCGATCATCGGTCTGGTACAGCAGGCCTACGAAGGCAAGGCCTGCCTCCCGAACTTCCAGCGAGACTTCGTCTGGCCTCGCGAGGGGGTGGCGGATCTTCTGCGGTCCGTCCTGCGGGGCTATTACATCGGGGCTCTCCTGCTGCTGCGGTCGGATCCGCAGGAGCCGCCTTTTGCTCCAGTGTTCCTCCGCGGCGCCAAGCCGGCGCACCGTGACCCCCGACCGGAACTGCTGATTCTCGATGGCCAGCAGCGGCTGACAGCATTGCTGTATGCCCTTACGGCGCCACAATTACCCCTCAAGGACTCATCCCGGCCACGGCGTTTCTTCACCGATCTCCAGCTCCTGCTGGAAGAGCCGGACAACGACGGCATCGTGTTCGATGTTGCCGAGAACGAGCTCAACGGCCTGGAGCACGAAGAAGAGCAATACCGCCGCCGCATATTGCCCTGCACCACGATGTTCCGTCTCGACGATTTCATGACTTGGCGGGACGGTCTGGACGACTGGCTTCGCGAGCAAGAGCCGGAGAACCACAAACGCTTCCGCGAGGAGTGGCGAACGCCGTGGACGAAGGCGGTCGGGGCCTTCCAGAACTTCCTGGTCCCGCTGGTCGAACTGCCGCAGGTTCGCGATTCCGACACCTTTGCGATCGGCCGCGTGTGCGCCATCTTCGAGAAGCTCAATTCCACGGGGGTTGACCTGTCGGTGTATGACTTGTTGACCGCCCGCCTCTATCGGCACCGCATCCGGCTGCATCAGTTGTGGAAGGAGACCTGCCAGCAACACAAGCGGATCGCCGCATGGTCGGGTGGAAAGGCGGACACGAACAAGCTCGGCGTCCTGGTGCTTCGCACCCTTGCACTGCTTCGCGGGCTCGAGCCGAAGCCCCGTATCCTGATCAATCTGAAACCCGAGGGGTTCGAGGATGACTGGCGAAGAGCCGCCGCGGCGATGGAGCGGGCCTTCGAGCTCGTGGAACACGTTGGCCCTGACGGTTTTGGCGTCTTCCACCAGAAATGGTTGCCGGGTTTCGGCCTGATTCCCGTGCTGGCGGCGCTCCGGGCGGAGATCGAGGAGCGCAATCTGGGCGAGGCGGCGCGCGCCGAGCTGCGTCGCTGGTACTGGTGCAACGTCTTCCTGGAGCGATTCTCCAGCGGCGTCGAGAGCAAGTCTCGAAAGGACTACGCCGAGTTCCTTGACCATTGGCTGAACGACAAACCGGAGCCGGCCGTTTTCGCCGAGGCCCGGGCACGAATCGGGGCAGCCGGATACTCCATACGGGGGTCCGCCAGTTATGCCAGCGCGGTGTACTGCGGCGTTTTCTGCCTGCTGGCCATTCGGGGAGCTCGCGATTGGTCTTTGGGCGAGAGCATCCAGCTCCAGAAGCTGAACGACCATCACGTGTTCCCGCGGGCGTACCTGCGTGAGCACAAGATCACGAAGAAGCCGGTGGTAAACTCGATCGTCAATCGAACGCTGATCAGCAACATGACCAACAACAAGATCAAGGCGAAGCGTCCTTCCGAGTACCTGGCCATGCCGGAGATCGTGCCGCCGCTTCGGGGCGATGCGGTCCTGGAGCCCCATTTCCTCGACGAAGCGTCGCGGGCTGCGCTTCGTGCTACTGTACCGTCGCTCTCGAGCGAAGAGGTCGCCGCGCAATACGAGGCGTTCTGCACCGCCCGCGAACGCACGATCATTGCCGAGATCCGGAGAGTCTGTGGTATCGATATGGATGTAGAAGCCCCAGGCGGAAGGTGAGCAACGCCTGGATGAGTGAGGACTGAACATGGCTACAACGAAACTGGCGTGGATGCCCTGGCACCGGGTGGTGAAGCTTCGGGAAGACCTGAAATCGGGCGATCTACCGCTGCACATGTTCGCGGCGGACCTCTACGAGGTCATGATGGGCAGCGGCAAGCGGCCGATCTACGAGAAGCCCGAGGAGTTCTTCGCGCTGACCTTCCCCACGCACAACCTGCGCGGTCTGGTGCGGGACGTCGTGCTGCGCCTGGCCGGGAAGAACGACAAGGCGGTGCGGCAGCTCGAGTTGACCTACGGCGGCGGCAAGACGCACACGCTGATCACCATGCGCCACCTGGTCAACGATCCCGACAACTTGCCCGACCTGCCCGCCGTGAAGGAGTTCACCGAGACCATCGGCCAGACGCCGCCGAAGGCCCGTGTGGCGGCGCTGTGCTTCGACAAGCTGGATGTCGAGACCGGCTGCGACGTGCGGTCGCCCGATGGCGCGGTGCGTCGGCTCAAGCAGCCGTGGAGCCTGCTGGCGTATCAGATCGCCGGGGATGAGGGGCTGAAGCTGCTGCACGCCGACGGCAAGGCCGAGGAGCGGACCACGCCGCCTGCCGAGAACACGCTGTCGCAGTTGCTGTCGCTGCCGCTGAAGGAAGGCATGGGGACGCTGATCCTGCTGGACGAGGTTTTGCTCTACGCGAAGGTGCGCTGCCACACCGAACCGGGCTTTCTGGACGTGTTGATCGGGTTCTTCCAGTATCTCAGCCAGGCGGCGGCGAAGGTGGAGAAGTGCTGCATCGTGGCGTCGCTGCTGTCGAGTGAGCCGAAGGACCAGGCGGACGCGCTGGGCCGGAAGATCGTCTCTGACATGTACGACATCTTCCAGAGACAACGCGAGGAAGCGGTGCAGCCGGTGGAGAAGGACGACGTGGCCGAGGTGCTGCGGCGTCGGCTGTTCGATCCCCAGTCGGTGGAGCTTCGAGGGCAGTGGCCCCAGCACGTGATCGCTGCGCTCAAGGGCATCTCGGCCCTCGACGACCAGACAGCCAAGCAAGGCGGTGCGGCCGAGGAGCGGTATCTCAAGAGCTTCCCGTTCCATCCGGAACTGACGGAGGTGTTCTACACCAAGTGGTCGGCGGGCATCGAGCGGTTCCAGAAGACGCGCGGCGTGCTGCGGACGTTCGCCCTGGCGTTGCGCGAGGCAGAGAAGTGGGATGAAAGCCCGTTGATCGGCCCGGCGGTGTTCCTCAACGCTGCCAAACAGGAAGGGCTGTCCGATTCGGCGCGCGAGCTGGTCGCGGTTGCGGACACCATCGTCACCGACGGCCAGGCGACGAAATGGACGGGCATCCTCGAGACGGAGCTTTCGTGTGCCCGCCAGGTGCAGTCGGAATCCGTCGGGCTGAAGCTCCGCGAGATCGAACAGGCGGTGATGGCGACGTTCCTGCACTCGCAGCCGACGGGACGGAGCGCGAAGGCACGCGACTTGATGCTGCTGATCGGGCCGTGCCGCCCGGACAAGATCGAGCTGGAGAAGGGCCTGGCACGATGGGCACGGAGCAGCTACTGGCTCGATGATACGAACCTCCCTGAAAAAGACGGGCAACTGCCCAACGAGTGGCGGCTTGGCAACCGACCAAATCTGAACCAGATGCACGCCGCCGCGGCGGCGCAGGTCTCCGACGACGCGGTGAAAGCCCGTCTGGTGGAGGAAATCGGCAGGACCAAGTCACTGACCAGCGGGGCGTCGGCGTTGGGCGTCCGTGTTCACACCTTGCCGACCAAGCCCAAGGACATCGAGGACGATGGCCTGTTCCACTACGCGATCCTGCCGCCCAGCGCTGCCTCGGATTCAGGGAAACCGAGCGCTGAGGCAAAGCGATTCCTCGATGAAACGACCGGTGCGGAGAAGCCGCGCGTGTTCCGCAACGCCGTCCTGCTGCTCGCACCATCCCGTGACGGCCTCAACGTGGCTGCCGCACGGGTGCGCGATCATCTGGCGTGGGAAAAGGTCATGGACGACCTGGTGCCCAAGAACGAGGACGAAAAGAAGCAGAAGGGTCCGGTCGACATCGCCCGCTTGCAGACGCTCAAGATCAACATCGACAAGGCCAAGGCGCGCGTTCCGGAGGCGATCCGCCAAGCCTACTGCATCGTGGTGACCGTTTCGGACAAGGACGACGTGCAGGCATTCAAGATCACAGTCACCGACGAAGCGCACTTCGAGACGATCAAGAACGACCCACGGTCGCGGGTGCAGGACAAGGCGGTTACGGCCGAGGCGCTTCTGCCCAACGGCCCGTACAACCTGTGGAAGGGCGGCGAAACCAGCCGGCGCGTCAAAGACCTCGCCGGCGCATTCGCGCAGCTCCCGCACCTGCCGAAGATGCTCAAGTCGCAGGCGATCATGGAGACGCTAGTCGACGGCTGCGTGCAGGGCACGTTTGTGCTGAAGCTCACGCGCCCGGACCGTACGTTCCGTACTTGGTGGCGCACGCGGCCCGACGATACGGCGCTGGCCGATCCGGCGCTTGAGCTGGTCCTTCCCGAAGCCGCCGAGCTTGGCAGTATTCCCGGTGAGTTGCTCGCGCCGAAGGCGCTGCCCGACCTTTGGACCGGTGACGAGGTCACGGTCCAGGCAGTAACGCAGTACTTCAGCGGCAACACGGTGGTTCAGGTTGACAAGGGCGGGTTCAAGGAACCCGTACCGGTTCCCAAGGCAGCGACGGACGTCGTCAACGCCGCCGTCGCAGAGGCGGTCGCCAATGGGAAGGTGTGGTTGTTGTCGGGGCCGGCCAGTCTGCTGGCCGAACCGATTCCGACCGGCGTGCTCTCCCCGGCATCCAGGTTGCGGGTGCCTCCGTTACCCATTGCGGCGGCAGCGATCCTTCCAGAGAACCTGCCGACGGCATGGCAGGACGGCGCGACGACGGCGCTGGCCATCGCCACCGGCCTCTCCCAGCAGGCAGGCTACACGCTGCCGTGGAAGACGGTGCGGGACGTCATCGGCGGATCGCTCCAGGCTCGCTTCATCGCCCTGGCCGAAGACTCCGCGCCCTGGCCCTGCGATCTGGCCGCTGCGCAGACGGTGAAGATCAAAGTTGCCGCTGCCGGGACCGGTGGTGGAACCGGAGGCGGCACCGGTGGCGGGACCGGCGGAGGCGGTGCACCGCTTCCGAATGTCCGTGTCGCGGCGGCCGACTTTGAGCCGTCGCAGATGCAGGACCTCGGGGATCTCGTCCCGGCGCTGCTGGACATCAAGGCCAAGGCGAAGGTCGCGATGAAGTTCCACGTCCGATTGGAGGTCGGTGATGCGGGCTCCCGGCCGTCGGACGATGTGGTTGGCGATATCAACAATCTGCTTAAGGACTTAGGAGAAGGCTTCCGGCTCGTTTGAGTATTGGTCGGATGATGCTTGACTACCTAACAAAAACCGAATATGCTGAGTGTCGATCCGCTCGGGGAAGCGGATGCCGTCCATTTCAGCCGGGCCTGGCCACGGAATCGGGCACCAGGAGGGTGCGGCCCGGGGGCTTCATTCATACGGAGGCACTATGGGCCGCCAGTACTCCGCGAAAACGTTTCTGCGCAACGCTCCTAACCGCCTGCTGCAGCAGTACTTCCAGAAGCAGGACCTCAACCTGGGGCTGGACTGGGTCCGCCTGGACGAGACCGAAGTCAACCCGATCTTCCTCGCCCTGGAGGCCTTGCCCGCAGCCACCCGTAGCGATGTGGACACCGATTTCGCCCTGATCCACGAGATGGCATGTGAGCACGGCGTCCAAGCGATCGTGGAGGAAGGCCGGAACTGGGGTCGCGATTGGGCCGAGCAGTTCGCCGGCATGCGCAACCATTACGAACGGGCGTTCTGGACCTTCCTGAACGAACCCCGTCGGTTTCACGTGGCCGGCTGCTTCCACGAGATGGACCGCCTCGGCGGCTGGCGCCGGCGGTTCGTGGGCCGGAGGCTGGAGGCGCAGGACGACGAGGACGCCTTGGCCGAACTCGAAAGACGCGTGCGGCTCTTCTATCGACGTCAGGGGCGCGGGCGCTTCTGTCACGTCGATTACTACGAACGCCGTGAGCCCGAGCGGCATTGCTACTTCGCCTACCCCGAGGACTACGCCAGCACCGACGTGGGATACGACGAGAATGGCCGTTTCCTCCATCGCCCACGGCGCCCGGCGTTCGAGGTGATCTTCGTCTATCGCCCGGAGGAGGGCGTGCTCGAGCTGCATGCCAAGGGCAACAAGCGGCAGGCTGACGAATTGGCGGAGATCTTCTGCACCACGACTCTCGGGCTGGTGAAACTACCCGACGACAACGATCGCGTGCCCTTCGACCTGGCCGTGCTGAAGAACCCGGAGTTCCCGTTCCCGACCGATCCTGCTGACCGCATCTCGGCCGTACATGTGCGGCAATTGCGGTTTGACCTGCCCGAGCCAACGCGTGGCCGGATCACGGTCTCCGCGCACGCGTCGGACCATCGTCCGCGGGCGCTGCGCGATGTGGTGGACCGGGCGATCGACCGAGCCCGGATGCCACTCGAGGCCCTGCACGTCTCGCAGGCGAAGATGCGGCTGGTCTTTGCACCCCACAACGGCGAGCGTCCCAAGACATTGACCTTCGAGGTCACGTACCCGGATCGCTGCACGCTCAAGGATGACCCTCTGGATCAGATCGCCAAGAAGTACCTGAGCCAATGGGGGATCGCTCGTGACTGATGCAATACGCCACATCATGCATGGCTTTGAACGGGGCCCCGTAGTTGCCTTCACCGGCCAGGAAACCGCGCGTTGGCCGCGTGGTTTGCTCGCCGCACTCGTCGATGGTGCCATCCTGCACGAAACCCAGCTGGCCGACTCAGTCTGGTGCGATGAATGTGAGGAGGGTTGTTCGATTACGCCCGACGTGCACGAGCATCCGGGGACGGGTGAGCTGTTCGCCGTGCACTACTGCTCCAAGGAGGGTTACGGCCGGATCACCGTATCGGTGGACCAGATGCGGCAGTGGCAGTCGGACCCCGACGGCATGGCGAAGTGGTTGTGCGCGCAACTCGCGCTGGCGTCCGCGCCCACATCGATCGTCCGAGGGCAGCTCTACCTGTTGGGTACGCGTCCGACGACCAACGGGCCCCTGGACGTCTTTCTCGCCTTCGGGCTGAGTCAAGCTTCCGGGTACGACGTGGTTGTCCAGAACGTGGAGCGCCTGCGGGCGACACCGGGGTCAGTCATCATCATGCCCGCCTACATGCCGGTACCCGGGATCTGGTCGATTCTTAAGGCGAACTGGCTAATCTTGACCGATCTCGTGCTGTGGGATGCGGAGCGAAGCGTTCTGGATGCGTCGATGCTTGTGAGGGCCGTGCAGGCGGCCTGCCCGGCGATCTCCAACGAGCGGTGGATCACCGTCACGGAGGGCGCCCGGCTGCTCACGAACGACTTGCCGTATCTCGACATGAAGAAGGCCGCCGCCCGAATCTCCAAGGCCGCCGGCGCCGGCAAGTTCATGACCAACGGCAAGGCCCGCGATGCGCGTCGCATCGATCGAACCAGCTTCGATGCCTGGCGACTGGAGCAGCGCGACCGCGACCTGGATGCGGAGGAGGACGACTGAATTCGCAGCGCGGTTTTGCGCGGTGTACACCGCGCAACGGGCCACAAACGGGGCAAAACCGCGCCCAGGTTTGCATGACTTGCAATCCGCAAACCGCGTTGGTAACGTCGTTTACGCGTTTCAAGCAGAGGGCCAGAGGCGTTCCCAAGCTGGACGTCGAGGGTTCGAATCCCTTCGCCCGCTTTTGACGTAAAGTACGCTGACCCCGCTAGTTGCGGGGACCCGCCTTCGAGGCGGAGCGGCCGTAACCGAGGCCAAGACGCGTGTAGTGTACACGCGGCGTTTCGGGAGACGACCGTGAACGCTTCATCACCGCAGAGACTGCCCAAGTTCCGGGCCCACAAGGCGACACTCCAGGCCTACGTGGAGTTGTCGGGCAAACGCTTCTACCTCGGCTGCCACGAGTCGGCCGAGGCCCGGCAGAAGTACAACACCCTCGTGGCCGAGTGGCTGGCCAACGGACGCCAGCTCCGCGCCAACCCGGAGCAGATCACTGACAAGGAGCTCACCACCCGCTACTGGGTCTACGGCGCGCAGCACTACCGCCGCGCCGACGGCACGGTCGCCCGCGAGCTCGACAACATCGTGGACGCCCTCCGCCCGGCGAAGGAACTGTACGGCACGAAGCCGACTGCACAGCTCGGCCCCCGGGCCCTGAGGACCATCCGCCAGAAGATGATCCAGAGCGGCCGTCGCCGCCGGAATATCAACTGCCGCATCGGGCGGATCAAGTGCGTGTTCAAGTGGGCGGCCGGCGACGAATTGATCCCCGGCGAGGTGTACCACGCCCTGCCGGCGGTGGAAAGCCTGCGCGGCGGCCAAAGCCAGGCAATAGAAAACGGGTCCTGAATCCAACACCAACCGAACCACGAAACGAATCCATGCCGACCTTCATGGCCATGCCGACGCTCCCACAATATCATCAACACCGAAGACTCACTGCCCCACCGGCTTATTCACGGCCAGAACGCCGCGATGGCCACAACCAGCCAGATCAACACCCCGGCCGTCAGCTTGACCACCGTGCCGACAAAACGACCGACACCTGCACCAATGCCCGCCTTGAGGGCTGCCAACTGTCGGCGCCCCCCCGACAACTCCAGACCCCAGGCCCCAAGCCCAGCCCCCACACAAGCTCCCAGAAGCGAGCCCAATAGCGGAATTGGGATCAGGAACGTCCCGACCAGTGCCCCAATCAAACCGCCGGCAAGTGCCCCGATCGAGCCTCGTCGACCAGCACCAGTGGCTTTGGCCCCCAACACCCCAGCAACCAGTTCCAGCACCTCCGCCAGAGCCGCCAGAACCATGATCGCGGCCAGCACCCCGATACCGATCATCGGCGGGTCAACCGTCGAGTCGGCCGGCCACTTCCACCACGCAACCAACGCGGTCGTGATCACCATCAGCCACGTGCCCGGCAATCCCAGCGCCACCAGGATCAACCAAGCCGCATTCAGCAACAACAGCACGACGACCAGCAACCAGAACATCTTCACCACCCGGGCGAATTCGGGCGACACCATACTGAATCCGCATGGCCCAGGCCCCGTCCCTGCTCGACACACTCCGTCGTTTCCGGAGCGGCCATCTTGTTATTCCCGCGATCAACCACAGGTGACAGCCTGTTCAGCCCGGTCTTGGCTCCCGAGCCTGCACCCCGGTGCCGACAGCGTCTCCCCCGCTCATTGACAATTGCATAATACCCTCAACGCCGGCCAGAAACCGGTGCCCTGTCGATCCCACGGCCCCTGTCTGCCCCGGTTGCCTCTTCTTGCTCCATGCGAAACGAACCCATCGCAGGGGGATCCGCAGAAACCCAGGCAAGGCACAACAGGCCGCACAACTCGTTCTGTAACAATACTTTACAACGACATCGCGAAAATCATCCAAACCCCGGGCGACCCGACAGACCTCTTCGAGACGGCCCACGAATATGTGTATGGCCCGGGTTATGTTGACGAATTCGTGTTGGAGAGCCAGAAGAGCGGCAGCGCCCAGCAGGACTTCTACGTCCTGCAGGATGCCAATTTCAACGTGATGGCCCTGACCGACGCCAACGGCGGCGTGGTCGAACAGTACCAATGGGAACCATACGGCCTCCTCGCGGCCAAAGACACCGACACCGGCGGCACCATCCCCCACAGCCACATCGGGCATCAGGGACTGTTCTTCTACCGGTTCAATCCCCAAACAGGCGACACCGCCACCCTCAGCACGACGGCCGTCGGCTTATACCACAATCGAAATCGGTGGTATTCACCGAATCTGGGACGGTTCACGTCACGGGATCCAAACGAAACGGCCGCAATGATACTGCTGGGGCATGCGATGCATGCGGGCCACATGTTGGCGGACGCGTCGGCGTTCCGCCCTGAGAGTCACTTCAGCAATGGAATGAACCTACTCGTCTATCTAGGTGGGAATCCGGTTGGTCGATCAGACCCAGCCGGATTGTTCAGCTTCATGAACGTGATGGGTACCACCGCGCTGCAGATGGACCTGATGAGTCAGGAAGCCGATGTGTCAGTGTCGCTACTCAAGGCAATCGGTGGCTTGGCTCAACTTGGTAGCACTCGAAATCGAATGCTGGATGACCTGCTGGGCGTGGCCTCGTCCCCGATCGATACCAGTGGGATAGACTTCGCAGTCAGTGCCTACAACTGTTACCAGCATGTCCAGTCAGTCGCATTGGGGATCGGATTCTTCAAAGCGGGCGCATCATTTGCCAAGTACGGGGTCACGGGGCTGATTCGCCTTGTCAAATCGAAGGGGCACCATACAATCCCGATGTGGGCAGGTGGGAACAAGTCGCAGTTGCTGTATAGGATGTTCAGGTGGGGAGGTGGTGGGGGCCATAGGCAGTTGGAGAGGCGAATCCGTGAGCGGATAAGCGCGAAGTTTGGCTTCCATATCGGCGGCAGAGGAGGCAGCATGGATGACTGGATGGAGCATATGATGGAGAATCCCAGCTTGCAGGAATCGGTCTTTGAGGAACTGGCAGACATCTACCGCGAGTGGGACCGCAGCCACCAAACGAGTCTGTCGGCGTTCTTCGAGATGAATCTGTTCATGGGCAACTTCACTTCCTACTAAGGAGGCAGGACGTGTCGGCTATGGCCCTGTATCGGATCCATACCAAGGGGCACTGTCATCCCGCAAAGGGATGGTTTGCTGATTTTGAATCAGCCTTCATGTGTCCAGAGTGTTGGGCCCTGGATCTTGGTCTGCGAAGCAAGGGCGTCGACGTATGGCTTGAAGAGAAGCCGCCGCGATACGCGATCAACAGCGTCAGGCCGCCAGGGGTTGGTATTGCGCAGGTTGACTTTCTGTCGCTTTTCAAGGATGAAGTGTCACGATTGCTCGTGTTGGGCCGTGTGTTCGACCAGGACGGTGCCGAAATTGAGGGTCTTGTGACATTTGTAGCTCACAGGCCGCTTCCTTTGCGGGGTGGGCATCAATCGACACACTCCTTCTGCCCGAAATGTGGCCGCTTCAGATACAGTGCAGCTAATGACTGGTATGTCGTCAAGAACTCGCTCACCGGTGCTCCGTTATACGAGTGTCGCATGGGTGGTCTTGTCGTGACAGAAGACTTGTATCGGCGCGTCGATCGGAAAGCATGGAAGGGGATCTACGTCACGAAGGTCCCGGTGAAGGATGAACCGGAGGACGGCATCACCGACTTCCCAGAAAACTACTACTATCGGGGTCCGCAGACATGATAGGCACACTGACTGTTGGCGACAGAGAATACTGCCTTGCAGAAGCTGAACTGCATATGCCGCTGCTTGGGGAAAACCGTTGGATGTACCTGGTTGTTGCTGCAGCGGATGGGCGGGTCGGGTTCGGCCTCTGGGATGTTGAATTCACGGCTCTCACGAGGCTTGAGGAATTAGACGGCAAGCGAATGCACGTACGTCGGGATACGTCGGCTTACGACGACGACACGCTCGGAACCGACATCGCCGCAATGTATGAGACGACGGACATCAACTACCTGTCTACAGAGGAAGGTGCCTTTGATTTCGAAGAGATCCAGCTCGACTTCGAGTATCGGGAACCACCGCAATGTCGTTGTCGGTTTCGTGCTGTGCTGACGGCAGATGCCGAGGAAGACCCTAATAAGGAGTCCAAAGAAGCTTGTGGGGTCATCGCCTGCGCAGAGTTCACCGTTCGCTTGGATGAGAACGACCCGAGCGCAGAAACGTAGGAGTCGAACAAATCGAAGCGGGCAGAGGCTTGGCTGATCAGGCGGAAACCATCGCGATTGTGCGTAAGGGCCGTACCCGGGACACGTGTGCGCATGTGCGGCTGACGCTTTGGGCATGTTCTTTGACAAGAGCATACGCGAGATTGGCTTGCCACTGGCCGGGTTG
>ERZ795050.4728-NODE-4728-length-12155-cov-26.739669_pt1 | contig 12155 bp, 13 predicted proteins | sample MGYA00375134_ERZ795050 | MGnify/ENA primary metagenome ERZ795050 (study PRJEB30179, sample SAMN05720221) | activated sludge metagenome | isolation source: Anaerobic digester | place: Japan | collected 2015-05-26 ... | reverse complement strand
TTATTAAATTTATTTTTTAATTTTATTTTCCATAATTTTGACCAATTCTTTTGGGTCTGCTGCCCCTTTTAATTTTGCCATTGCCTGACCAACCAAAAATTGAATGGCGGTTTCTTTCCCTTTTTTATAATCTTCTACTGCCTTAGGATTATTTTTAATAACTTCTTCTATAATTGGATTTATTAGGTCTATATCTGATATCGTTTCCAGACTTCTTTCTGTGATTAATTTTTCAGGGTCTTGACCAGTTTTAATTATCTCTAAAAGAATATCTTTTGCTACTCGCGAAGAAATCTTATTCTGAACTATATTTTCAATAATTTTAGAAAAATTTAAAGGAGTGATTTTTATTTCCTGATAAGTTAATTTTTCTTTTTCTTTAATTCCCAAAATATCGGTTAAAAGATAATTTTTCGCCAAATTTGTAGCTTTTTTGATATCTAAATTTTTGGTTTTTAGAATTTTAATTGTTTCTTCTAAAATTTCTAAAACTTTTGAATCTTTTAAGAGAATATCGGCTTCTTTCAAACTCAAATCATATTCTTTTATAATTCTCTCTTTTTTAAGCCAAGGGAGTTCTTTTAATTCTTTTTTTAATTCTTCAAAATTAAAAAGTTTATAAACATTAAGAGGCGGCAAATCCGGCTCAGGAAAATAACGATAATCCTGAGCTTCCTCTTTCGTTCTTTGGGGGTAAGTGACCTCTTTTATCGGGTCCCAGCCCCGAGTTTCTTGAATCACTTTTTCGCCCTTTTCTAAAACTTCTGTTTGTCTTTTAAGTTCATATTCAATTGCTTTTTCCACTGCTTTAAATGAATTCAGGTTTTTAATTTCCACTTTAGTACCTAATTCTCTTTGGCCGATTGGTTTTAAACTGATGTTAACCTCGCACCTCATTTGCCCCTTTTCCATTTCTGCCTCAGAAACATCTAAATCTTTTAGCAAAATTTGCAATCCCTGACAAAACAATCTGGCTTCTTTGCCATTATGAATGACCGGTTCGGTTACTAATTCCATTAAGGGCACTCCTGCCCGATTAAAATCTATTAAGGTTGATTTGCCGTCTTTTGGATGAATTAATCTTGCGGTATCCTCTTCTAAATGAACCCTGGTAATTTTTACTTCTTTCTGGTTTTCGTTCTCCTCGTCGCTCAAAAACAATTTTAATTTTCCATCTTTACAAAGCGGATTATCATATTGAGAAATTTGATACCCTTTTGGTAAATCAGGATAAAAATAATTTTTTCTATCAAATTTAGAGTAAGATGAAATGTTGGAATTTAAAGATAAACCTACTTTTAGCACTTTCCTTAGGGCTTCAATATTAATTACCGGCAGAGTGCCAGGATGACCCATACAAACTGAACAGATATTCTTATTAGGTTGTTTTTCCTCTGATTCATTTAAACAAGAACAAAACATTTTAGTTTTGGTCAAAAGTTCAGCGTGAATTTCTAAACCGATTGTTGTTTCATATAGCATATTGTTTTAATTCATTATAAAATAAAAATGGAATTTTTGCTAATTCTAACATCAAATAAAAACAATGTCTTTTCAAAAAATACCCTTGACATAATGCTTATTTAATGATAATCTTACCACAGTTCTTTTACAAAAATTTGGATTAAGAGTAAAATTAAACAAAAAAAAGGAGGTTTTATTATGAAAAGAGGGATTTTTATAGTCCTTGAAGGAGGAGAGGGAACAGGTAAAAGCACAATCGGTAAATGGCTTAAACAAAAGTTAGAAAAGCAAGGAAAAAAAGTGTTTTTGACTCGAGAGCCAGGAGGAAACGGAAGTCCTGTCGCAGAAAAAATAAGGAAAATCATTCTTGATAAAGACAGTAATGTTTTGCCTTTAACTGAAGCATATCTTTTTGCTGCCTCTCGTGCCCAACATGTAAGGGAAGTTATTATTCCCCATCTATTAAATGATGAGATTGTCCTTTGTGACCGTTTTGTTTATTCTTCTTATGCTTATCAAGGGAGTGGCAGAAAATTGGGAATAGAAAACATAAAAAACATTAATGCTTTGGCTGTTGATAACTGTCTACCAGATCTAGTCTTAGTCTTTGATCTAGAGCCAAGGCTAGGAATTCAAAGGAAACAACAGGCCTGTCAAGATTTTAACCGTTTAGATAACGAGAATTTGAAATTTCATCAGATAGTAAGAGAAGCATATCTTGAACTGGCAAGAGAAAACTCAGATTTATTTAAAATTATCGAAGTAAATAAGCCACTAGAAGAAGTAGAAAAAGAAGTCTGGCAGCAAATAAAAAATAAATTAAATTTTTAGAGAAAGGAGGAAAAAATATGGCCCAGATTGAAGTAGTTAAACCAAAGTTCATAATTGAAACTAGAATCTCTTCTAAAAAAATTCTTCAAACCATTGAAAAATTTGGTCGTGTATCTCACAAAACCGAGGAGAAAATGACCAAAGACTCTTATAAAGCATTTATTAAAAAACTTTTGAGTTGGGGACACGAAAGTGTTTTAGAACATCAAAGTATTTCTGTAAGATTCATCTGTGACCGGGGAGTTACTCATGAATTAGTCCGTCATCGTATTGGTGCCTATACTCAAGAATCAACTCGTTATTGCAATTACTCTGGAAAAATTCAGTTTATAAAACCCCTGTTTTACAAAAAGGGTTCAAAAGAATACAAATTATGGTTTGAAGCCTGTTTTAAAGCGGCTGAGGTATATCAAAAACTGATTGAACTGAAAAGCACTCCAGAAAAAGCCCGTTCTGTTTTGCCTAATTCTTTAAAAACAGAAATTGTCGCTACTTTTAATTTAAGGCAGTGGCGCCATGTTTTTGAAATGCGGTGCCAAAAAGCCGCTCACCCCCAGATGAGAGAAATAATGATTCCTCTTTTAAAAGTTTTTCAGAAAAAACTTCCTGTAATTTTTGATGATTTTATAATTTGTGAAGATAAAAATCTTTCCTATCCATATTACGCAATAAAAGACTTATCTTATTGGGTAACAAAATAAAAAAAACAGCCCTTCTGGGCTGTTTTTAATTATTCTTCAGTCAACCACCTCTATTCCCATACTTCTGGCAGTTCCTTCTATCATTTTAATTGCCTCTTCTAAATCTTTGGTATTTAAATCTGGCATTTTTCTTTTGGCAATTTCTTCAACCTGAGCCTTGCTAACTTTTCCAACTTTATCTTTTAAAGGACTAGAGGAACCTTTTTCCAACCCGGCTGCTTTTTTTAATAAAGAAGAGATTGGCGGCTGCTTAAAGATTAAATCAAAAGAACGGTCCTGATATATAGTAATTTCAACTGGAATTACATCGCCAACTTGATTTTTTGTTTGTTCATTAAAACGAGTGCAAAATTCAGAGATATTAACTCCATGTTGCCCCAAAGCAGGACCGACTGGCGGCGCTGGATTGGCCTCACCAGCCTTTATTTGCAAACTAATTTTTGCTTTTACTATTTTTGCCATTATTTTTTACCTGTCTAAGTTCCGCTCTTTTTTCAAAAAGGGCGGAATTTAGACAGTTTAAATTATATTTTTTTAACTTGTAAAAAATCCAAGTCAACTGGTGTATCTCGACCAAATAAAGGCACCATTACAATTACTCTGCCTTTTTCATAATTCATTTCTTTTACCTTCCCTTCGCTATCTTTAAAAGGACCATCAGTAATTTTTACCAAATCCCCTTCTTTAAATTCTATTTTATAACGAGGTTCGCTTTCTCCTAATTTATTTAAAATCTCTCTCATTTCTTCATCTTGAACCGGCCGAGGAGTAGTGCCGGCGCCAACAAAACCAGTTACCATTGGCGTATTTCTGACTACATACCACGAATCATCGGTGACAATCATATCAACAAAAACATATCCAGGATAAATTTTTTCTTCGGACACAACTCTTTTTCCGTGTTTGATTTTTATTTCTTTTCTTTTAGGCACTAAAACATTAAAAATTTTGTCTTGCATTCCTAAACTCTCAATTCGTTGTTTTAAACTTCTTAGAACCGCATCCTCATACCCAGAATAAGTGTGAATTACATACCAATTTCTTCCTAAATTTATTTGCTGTTTCGGCATATTTTTCGGTTATTTAATGAGTTCTCTCATTAGTTGCATTAAGCCATAGTCAATCAAACCCAATACTAAAGCAACTAAGAAAGCCAAAACCAGAACTTCCATAGTATATTTAGCCACTTCTTTTTTAGTGGGCCAATTCACTTGTTTTAACTCTTTATAAGAGCTTTTAAAATATTGCTTTATCTTTTTGAACATTGAATTTTTGTTTTTTAAAATGCCCTTTCGGGCACCCTTTCATTTTAGCAAAATCAATCTTACTTTGTCAACCTTTATCATTTTAATTTGACTTTTTTTGAGTTTTGCTTTATACTTTTTAAAGGCTAAAATGATTAAGAGATTCTTTTGGAGTTTTTGTGCTAATGCATTGGCTCTTTATCTTTGCCAAAAACTTTTTCAATATCTTTTAAACGATTTTTATTTTACCGGCACCATAAAGCAATTTTTAATTCTAACTTTAGCTTTAACCCTATTAAATCTCTTACTTAAACCAATTCTTAAATTTTTCTTTGCTCCTTTAATTTTTTTAACTTTAGGGATTTTTTCCCTGATTATCAATTTAATTATTTTAAAAACTGCCACTTATTTTGTTCCTCAACTTGAAATTAAATCATCACTTACTTGGTTAGGCGCTTCAATTTTAATCAGTTTTCTAAATTCCTGGCTCGGTTCAATAAAATAAACTTTTATTCTTTTTAAAATGAGTACTAACTTAATAGGCATTTTACAGATTATTACTGGAATTATAATCATTATTTTAGTCCTTTTGCAGCAACGCGGCGGGGGCTTAGGAGCAATCGGCGGGCTTTCTACCCCTTTCTATGGTAGCCGCCGGGGATTAGAAAAAACTATCTTTATTTTAACCATTGTTTTAATAATTCTCTTTATTTTTTTATCAGTTCTCTCCTTTATTATTTAGTTAATGAAAAGATTGTCTTCTTTTTTAAAGAAAACTTGGGCTAATTTTTCTCTTCTGGAGAAAATCCTTTCAATTTTCTTCATTTTTAGTCTAGTTGGTGGATTAATTTTTCTTTTAAATATTGTTACCCATAAAATTACTGAAGAAATTCCCAAAAGCGGTGGAACTTTAAAATTGGGATTAATTTGCCGGCCATCTTTAGTAAATCCCATTTATGTTTCAACTAATGAATGCGATAGAGATTTGGTGGAATTAATTTTTGACGGTCTTTTTTCTATTGATGGCAAAGGCAAAATAACGCCTCGATTAGCGGAAAAAATAGAAACATCCGATGATCTTAAAACCTACACTGTCTTTTTAAAAAATAATCTTTTTTGGCATGATGGAATGCCTTTAACAAGCGAAGATATTGTTTTTACGATTGAAGCAATCCAAAATCCGAAGATTAAAAGCCCTTTAAGACTCAACTGGGAAGGAGTGGTAGCGGAGCCAATTTCAAACTCTGTCGTGCGCTTCAATCTTAAGAGCCCTTATGAACCGTTCTTAAATAATTTAACATTAAAAATTCTTCCTAAACATATCTTTGATAATATTGAGCCGGAAAACTTTGCCTTAGCAGAATACAATCTTAAACCAATTGGCAGTGGTCCTTATCTTTTTGAATCATTGGAAAAAGACAAAAACGGAAAAATTTTAAGTTACTCTTTATTGGTTAATCAAGATTATTACCAAGAACCGGCAAAAATCAATAAACTTATTTTTAATTTCTATGATTCTTACGAGAATGCCAAAAAATCTTTTCTTAAGCAAGAAATTGAAGGATTTTCTCCAATTGCTTTAGAAGATTTTGATTTTTTTCGCAATAAAAAAGGAGTTAATTTAAAAAAATTAATCCTCCCTGGCTACTATGCGGTTTTTTATAACTTAAAAAATCCTCTTTTTACCCCAGAAGTACGCCAGGCTCTAGAATTAGCAATTGACAAAGATAAACTAACTTCTGAAATTTTCAAAAATCAAACTTATCCTCTTAACAATATTTTTTTTCCGACGTTTTCGATAACAGAAGAAAACAAACAATCTGTTTTTTCTTTGGACAAAGCCAGAGAAATCTTGAATAAATTAGGTTATAGCGAAGAAAAACCGCTGAAATTTAAACTCTACATCCCTCAGAATCAGGAAATGATTAATGTTTCAAACTTCTTAATTAATTCTTGGCAAAAAATATCAGTTGAAGCAGAACCAGTAATTTTAGAAGCGAAAACATTAACTCAGGAAATAATTGAGACGCGATCTTATGAGGCGCTACTTTTTGGAGAAATCATCGGTCAGGGAGCTGATATTTATTCTTTTTGGCATTCTTCCCAAGTAAATTCCCCTGGTTTAAATTTATCCCTCTATGAAAATAAAACTTTAGACCAATTAATAGAGGAAAATCGGTTAATAGTAGATGAAAAGAAAAAAGAAGAAAACTTCAAAAAAATAAAAGAAATTTTCCAGAAAGACAAACCCGCGCTCTTTCTTTATAATGCTTATTATCTTTATCTCTTGCCGGCAAAAATTAAAGGTTCGGATATTACGGTGGCTAATTTCCCCTCGGAAAGATTTGCCGATATTCCAAACTGGTATATCTATACCCGGAGAAAACTAAAATAACTCGGGCAGGTGGCGGAATTGGCAGACGCGTAGGCTTCAGGAGTCTATAACCATTTTGGTTGTGAGGGTTCAAATCCCTCCCTGCCCACAATCGAGAATTATGGATTGAGAATCAAGGAGAATTATGGAAATTCATTGAAATTTATTGAAATTCGTAGAAATTTGCTGGTGAACTATTTATTTCTATAAATTTCTACCGTATTTTTATCTATCTCCAATTATAAATTCTAAATTCATAATTCATAATTCTAAATTCTAAAAAATATGAGAAATCCTAAAAAAACATCTTTTAAAACAAAACCTCAGGAATTAGTTAAAATTATTCCTTTGGGCGGCTTAGAAGAGATCGGTCGCAATATGACTCTGGTTGAATATCAGAATCAAGTATTAATTATTGATATGGGGCTGCAATTTCCTGACGAAAATACTCCCGGCATAGATTTTATTATTCCCAATATTGAGTATTTAAAAATCCATCCGGAGAAAAAAATCTTGGGTATTTTAATTACTCATGCCCATTATGACCATATCGGCGCTATTCCTTATCTTATTTCCCAACTAAATTATCCGACAATTTATGCTACTCCTTTAGCAAAGGCGATTATTTTAAAAAGGCAGGAAGATTTTCTTTACTTAAAAAAATTAGATATTGAAAACTTGGAAATTGATCAGGATAAACCTTTAATTCTTGGCGCTTTTAAAATAAGAACTTTCCATTTGAATCATAATATTCCGGAAACGATCGGTTTTGCCATTGAAACACCGGCTGGAAAAATCATTTATGCTACTGATTATAAGTTTGATTTTCAGCCTATTGCTGATATTCCTGCTGATTTAAACCGAATCGCCGAAATTTCCTCCGATGGTACGACCTTGCTTTTATCCGATTCAACCAATGTTGAAATGACAGGCCATTCCTTATCGGAAACAATGATTATGGAAAATCTTGATACGATTTTCGCCAAAGCAAAAGGAAGAATTATTATGGCGACTTTCGCTTCGCTTATCAGTCGCTTACAGCAGGCTATTACTCTTTCGGAGAAATACAAAAGAAAAGTGATTGTTGAGGGTTTCACAATGAAAACTAATCTTTTAATTGCCCAAAGATTGGGCTATATCCAAGCAGCTAAAGATACTTTCTTGGGTATCAAAGAAATGGCTCGATTAAACCCAAACCAAATTACAGTACTGTGCACCGGCGCTCAAGGAGAAAGCGAAGCAACTCTTATGAAGATTGCCAATAAAGAACACAAAAATCTTAAAATCCAAAAGGGAGATACGATTATTTTCTCTTCTTCAATTGTCCCGGGAAACGAAATCACTGTTCAATCTTTAAAAGACAGTTTGGCTAAACAGGGGGCGATTATCTATCACTACAAAATGCTTGATATTCATGCTTCTGGTCATGGTTATCAAGAAGATTTAAAAATGATGATTAGTTTAACAAAACCGAATTTTTTTATGCCAATTCACGGACATTATTCTAAACTAAAGTCCCACGCCCAATTGGCAGAATCCTTAAATATTCCTCCTTCAAATATCATCACTGCTACTAATGGCCAAATAATAGAATTATACAAAGACAGAATTATTGCAACAGAAAAATTCGTTCCCACCAACTATGTAATGGTTGACGGTTTAGGGGTTGGCGATATTTCGGAGATAGTTTTAAGAGATAGGCAAATTTTAGCCCAAGATGGTATTTTTGTCATTATTGCTCCGGTTGACAAAAGAACCGGTTTCTTAATTAAAGAAGCAGAAGTAGTAAGCCGCGGTTTTGTCTATATGAAAGAATCTAAGGATTTAATTAACGAAACGAAAAAACAAATTCAAAATATTGTCAGCCATTTAGCGAAAGAACAGATAATAAATGACACTTATCTTCGTAATACCTTAAAAGAAGAAATCGGAATGTTCCTCTTTAAAAAAACCAAACGTCGGCCAATGGTTTTACCGATTATTATCAGGGTTTAATTTTATTCTAAACAACTCTAAGGTATTTTTAAAAGTCTGATTTTCTACTTCCTCAAAAGTTAAATTTTTTAAATCAGCAATTTTTTTTATCACTTCTTTTACATACAAAGGTTCGTTTCTTTTACCTTTATAAGGAAAAGGAGCAACATAAGGTGCATCCGTTTCAACCAAAATTCTTTCTATAGGAACTTCTTTTATTATTTTATCGTATTTATCAGAATAAGTAATTATTCCTGAAAATCCTAAATAATACCCTTCCCTCAGAATTTTTTTTGCTTCTTCTAAGGTGCCACTGAAAAAATGAAAAACTCCGCCTCCTGTAAATTTCTCTTCTGATAAAATCTCTAATGCTTCTAAGTAAAGGTTGCGCAAATGAAAAATCATTGGCAATCTTTTAACTTTGGCAACTTTTATTTGGGCCAAAAAATTTTTCTTTTCTTTTTCTTGATATTCAATTTGTTTTTGGCTGGAAAAATTTTTAAAATAAGAATAATCCAAACCGCATTCCCCAACTGCTATTACTTTATTTCTATCTAAAAGCTTTGAAAATCGCTTATCAAATTCTTCCTCTTTTAAAATTTCTGATGAATAATTCATCTCTTTTTCGTCTTTTTTAGATGGAAAGGTATGCGAAGGATGTAGGCCAATACTTGCCCAGCAATTTGAATACTTTTTGGCTAACTCTGCCGCTAAATAAGAAGTTTGATAACAGGTGCCCACATTAATCAAAAAAATACCTTGTTTGAGGTATTTTTTTATTAAACTTTCTCTATCTAAATCAAAAGCAGCCAAATTTAAGTGAGTATGAGAGTCAAAAATCATTTTTCAATATTCTTACAATAATCTTCTTTGAGGCAGATAACTTTGGAGTCTGCCAGAGCGTAAATCTTTCAAAAATTCAACAAAAGTTGCCGCTAAAGGCAAAATAATAACCACTCCGATTGCCCCAGCCATTTTTGCTCCAATCAGAAGAGAAATAATGATTATTATTGGATTTAATTTCATTGCCTTTGCTTTTAGAGAAGGAGAGATGATTCCTTCCACTATTTGAATAATAATAAAAGCAATCAAAACGACTATTCCACTAATCAAATTCTGGCTTAAAGTAGAAACAACAATAATGATTCCAGCAATAAATGGTCCTAGATAAGGGATAAAATCCAAAATACCGGCTAAAAGCCCTAAAAATTCAGCCCGTTTTATTCCGAGAATACTCAAAACAATAAAAACTGATAAACCAACGAATAGGCTTAAAAGTATTTGAGAGAAAAACCAATTCCCTACTTTTTGTCTCGCTTTATCCCAAAGATAAACTGCGTAATCTTCGTACTGCCAAGGGACTAAAAATCTAATCCCTTTTTCAATGCCATTTTTTTCTGTATTAATAAAAAAAGACAAAAGAAACACCAGAAAAACAGTAAAAGTTCCGCCTACTATTTTTGAGAAAAAAGCAACACTTTGTTTAATAAAATTAAATAATTGAGTTGAAAGAGTTTTTAAATCCTCTGTCGCTCGGCTTAAATTTAAACCAGTAATTTGAAAATTTCTATAATTAAAAATTCCGCTAGTTTCTATTTTTTCTTGAAGCCAATTAGGTAAAACATTAGATAGTTGATCAAAATTTCTAATTACAATAACCGCAGAAAAATAAATTAAAATGGAAAAGATAGTAAGGGAGATTAAATACACAACTAAGGTTGCTAACCAGCGATTTTTCCACCTCAAAGATAAATAATCAATCGGCTTTTCAAATATAGAAGCGATAATAAAAGCCAAAATTACTATTAAAAGAATACTTCTAAAATACCATAAGACAATTATTAAAATAATTGGCAGATAGAGCCTAATAACACTCTGCCAAGATAAAGTCAAATTATTTGGTTTTTTCTCAAACATGGTAATATGAGTCAAAATTTAAAAGTCAAAATTTAATTCTTGCACTATTATATTATATCAAATTTTCAAGATTTGTAAAAACCTTGATTTGTTTTTAAAAGGACCGATAACGGCTAAATTCAAATTACTCGGTTTTAAAAGGTCATTGGCTAATTTGTTTAAATCTAATGGTTTAACTTTCAAAATATTAGTTAGATAATGTTCAAAGGTTTCAATTTTATTTTTATAAAGTAGGTCAAAAGCATAATAATTCGCAACCTGATGAATATCTTCGGTCGCTAGTAATATTTTCCCTCTAATATTTTCTTTGGCTTTTTTAATTTCTTTGGGTGTAATTAAATCCTGTTTTAATTCTTTCCATTCTTTTAAGATCTTGGAAATGATTAAATTAATCCTATCATTGTCAATACCGGCAGTGATTCCCCATATCCCTCTATCAGTTGCACTTTCGACAAAACTAGAAACATAATAAGCCGCCCCTAGCTTCTCTCTCACTAACTGCCATAACCGGAAAGACATTCCGCCACCAAGTATTGTATCCAAAACATGAAGAGCATATCTTCTTGGATCAAAAAGGTTAATCCCTCTCACGCCAAGACGAAGATGAGTTTGATCAGTCTTTTTGTATTCTAAAGATAATTGAGGTTTAATTTGTTTTTCTTTTGTTTTAATTTTCTCTTTTGCTTTACCCCCTGGAATTTTTCTGAAATAATCTTTAACTAAAGAAATAATTTCCTTCGCTTTAAAATTTCCGCTTACGACTAAAACTACTGATTTTGCCCGGTATTGAGACGAGCGATACGAAAATAAATCCCCTGCCCGAAACTTTGAAACATTTTCTTTAGAGCCGGCGATTGGCCAACCTGCCGGTTGATTTTTATATAATAATTCAAAAAAATTATCCCAAACTTTCTCCTTCGGGTCATCTAAATACATATTAATTTCCTCTTGTATCACTCGTTTTTCTTTTTCGACATCGCTCTCTCTAAAAACTGAATTCAGGAAAATATCAGAAGTAATGTCAATTGCTTTTTTAAAATGGTAATCCGAAACTTTAGTCCAATAACCAGTAACTTCCCTTGAAGTAAAGGCATTATAGCTTCCTCCAACTTCATCTAATTCTTGACTAATGACTAAATTAGAAGGTCGCTTTTTCGTGCCTTTAAAACACATATGTTCCAAAAAATGAGAGATACCGTTATTTCGCTTATTTTCATAATCGCTGCCGGTTTTAACCATCACGCTACATTTAAAAGAATGAACTTCTTTTGAAGGTACCATTAAAAGCCGCAAACCATTTGAAAATTTATGAACTTGGTAGTTTACCATTTTATAAATTTCTATCTAGCCACTCTTTAATATCTTTAATTTTTACTCTCACTTGCTTAGTTGTGTCTCTATCCCTAATCGTAACATCTTTTTTCTCTAAACTTTCAAAATCAACTGTTATAGAGTAAGGAGTTCCGATTTCATCTTGACTATAATACCTGCCGCCAATATTACCCCGACTGTCAAAGACCACCTGAAATTTCCAATTTTTTCTTAAATCATCATATATCTCTCTGGCCAATTTCACTAAATCAAGTTTATTTGCTAAAAGCGGGAAAACTGCCACTTTATAAGGCGCCAACTTCGGATTTATTTTTAAAA
>ERZ795050.4719-NODE-4719-length-12163-cov-19.513462_pt1 | contig 12163 bp, 9 predicted proteins | sample MGYA00375134_ERZ795050 | MGnify/ENA primary metagenome ERZ795050 (study PRJEB30179, sample SAMN05720221) | activated sludge metagenome | isolation source: Anaerobic digester | place: Japan | collected 2015-05-26 ... | reverse complement strand
GACCTTTTTAACACCCTGGTTGTTTCCCAGAAGCTGCCTATTTTCTCTGTTTCTGGTGAACCCTACAACGAACTTCTGGCACGCATCGCCATGCAAGCCGAGGTTGATGTGATCATATTAGGCGGTATGGGCCTTAAATATGACGACTATCTTTATTTTAAGGATACCCTGGAAGAGGGAGGTGCCCTTTCCCGAACGGTCATGTTTGTTCATACCGCGGCGGACCCCGTAGTTGAATGTCTAATGGTCCCCGATATATCCCTGGCTGTAGCAGAGCAGTTTGCCCTCCAAGGCAAAGATGTTCTGGTGCTGCTCACTGATATGACTAACTTTGCAGATGCCATGAAGGAAATCGCAATTACCCAGGAACAGGTACCTTCAAACCGGGGCTATCCCGGCGATCTCTATAGTCAGCTGGCTGCCCGCTATGAGAAGGCCGTCGATTTTGATACCGCAGGTTCCATTACAATCCTCGGGGTTACCACCATGCCTGGTGACGATGTTACCCATCCTGTACCAGACAATACTGGATATATTACTGAAGGTCAGTATTACCTTAAGAATGGTCGTATAGAGCCCTTTGGATCCCTGTCCCGTTTGAAACAGCAGGTTAACGGGAAAACCAGGTCTGATCACCGGGCTCTCATGGATGGTATGATCAAGCTCTATGCGGCCTATAAGGATACCCTTGAAAAGAAAGCCATGGGTTTTATGATGTCCGATTGGGACAATAAACTACTCAAGTATGGTGAGCTTTTCGAAAAGGAAATGATGGATCTGTCGGTAAATATCCCCCTGGAACGAGCCCTTGATCTGGGTTGGGAAATTCTTGCCTCCTGTTTCTCACCGGAAGAAACAGGCCTCAGGACCGAACTGATCAATACATACTGGCCTAAGAACGCATAGAGCCGGAGGAGCTATGGCCAAGATCAAGCTTACGAAAAATGAGCTGAAGAAACAGAAGGATGCGCTGAAGATGTATCAGCGCTACCTTCCGACATTGATGCTCAAAAAACAACAGCTCCAAATGGAAATCCGTAATACGGAAAACCGGATACGTACTCTTTTAGCTGAAAAAGACCGGGTAAATGAGCAGTTCAAATCCTGGATCGCTGTGTTTGGTGAACGGGGGTATTTTACCCAGGATATTCTGTCTGTTACAGCACTAAGGGTAGAAACGGGCAATATTGCCGGCGTGGAAATCCCGGTTTTTAAAGGTGCTGATTTTAAAGTACAGCCCTATGATCTCTTACGTACCCCATTGTGGCTAGATACTGCCATAGAACGGATGAGACAAGTATTGCTGCTCGATCTGGAAGCTAAAACCCTGGAAGAACAACAGCGCCGCTTGGAACGGGAACTTCGTACGACTACGCAGCGGGTGAACCTCTTTGAAAAGGTAAAGATCCCAGAGACAAAGGCCAATATCAAAAAAATTAGGGTATATCTCGGCGATCAGCAGACCGCTGCGGTTGTGCGGGGTAAAATTGCCAAACGTGGAATGGAGAGGGCTGCAGAATGATTGTACCAATGAAGAAGGTCTCCCTTGTTGTATTGGACCGTGAACGGGATACATCACTTGAAGCCTTAAGAAAATTAGGGGTAGTCCATCTGGAACAAAAGAGCGTTACCTCTGAAGCCCTCAGTCAGGTAATGGAACAGAAGGCTCAGGCTGAACGTGCTTTAGGTATACTGCGGAACATTTCTCCAAAAGATATTTCTAAAACTACCGCAACTGCCGATGCATCGACCCTGATTCATGAGGTTTTACAATTAGCGGAACAAAAAAAACAGGAACAGGAACTGCTTGCCTCAGATATAAAGGAACTTAATCGGATTGCTCCCTGGGGCGATTTTGAGCCGGGAACATTGGAAAACCTGAAAAAACAGGGAATTACATTAATTCCCTATGAGCTACCCAGGAAAGTATATGAAACACTTGATCCTGGGATAGATCGGATTATTCTTTCTGTGGATAAGAGCCTTGTACGTTGTATTGTAATTGGGAGTGCTATTCCAGATGAATCTCCCTTCCTTTTACCGGAACTTTCAGCCTCTGCGCTTAAACAGCGAATTGAACAAAGGAAACAGACAATCGTTGAAATTGAACAGAAGCTGGCCTCACTTGCGTCCCAAATAAAGCTGATTGAGGTTGAAATTAAAAAACTGAGTGAAATGGCAGAGTTCGAAGCTGCGAAGGCAAGTATGGAAGTTACAGAGGATACACCCCCGGGAATGGCTATATCCTGGATCAGTGGTTATATTCCTGCAGATATGGCGGGTAAATTTAAACGAGCTGCCTTTGAATATAGGTGGGCTTATGTCATAGATGACCCCGGGGAAGGTGATACACCACCGACTTTGGTCAGAAATCCTGCATATATTAGGATAGTGCAACCCATATTTGATCTTCTTGGTACTGTGCCCGGTTATCATGAATATGATATCAGTATGTCATTCTTAGTATTTTTCTCCCTCTTCTTTGCTATGATAATCGGGGATGCAGGATACGGGGTTCTTATTTTACTCTTAAGCCTCTATTTTGGTTTGAAAGGAAAACAAAAAACAGGGAAATTTGCAGATGGTGTTTTACTATTGCTTTTATTATCCTCGGCCACCATTGTCTGGGGTGCAATAAATGGAACATGGTTTGCTTTGCCCTACGAGAATCTGCCTGATTTCTTAAAAGCTCTGGTTATTCCACCTTTTAGGCCAAATCCGGCATTAGCACCAAAAGAAGCAGCCCGGCTTGTCCAGCAGAACATAAAGCACCTTTGTTTCATCATAGGAACGGTGCAGCTTGTATGGGCCCATATGAAGAATATTAAAAAAGCGCTTCCATCCTTAACTGCTTTCGCCCAGTTGGGATGGCTTTCTATGGTGCTTGGGCTTTACTTCCTCGTGCTTAACCTGGTTCTTGATAAGACGGCTTTCCCTGTTCCTTCATTTGCCATCTGGATGATTGGTGGAGGACTGGCAACGTATTTTATTTTCGCTGAACAGAAGGGAGGAAACTTCTTTGCAAATGTACTAAAGAGTTTTGCGAACTTTTTACCGACCTTCCTTTCAGCGGTTTCCAGTTTTTCGGATATCATCAGTTATATCCGTCTCTTTGCGGTTGGCCTCGCGGGTTATGCTATTGCAGAAAGCTTTAATGGCATGGCTGCAGGTTTGCCTGGCGGCATTGTCAGGATTCTGGCGGGTGCGCTTATTCTCTTCTTTGGACATGGCTTAAATCTGGCAATGAGCGCCCTTTCAGTGGTCGTACATGGAGTGCGGCTTAATATGTTGGAATACTCCGGCCATCTCGGTATGGAATGGTCAGGTGTCAAATATTCGCCCTTTGCTGTGAAAGAAACAACACAGCAATAGGACACATTACATGATAAGGAGATACTTATGGATATCGGAATGATTGGTGTCGCTGCTGCATTAGGTCTTTCAGCCTTTGGCTCTGCCCTTGGAGCTGGTATTGCAGGTATGACCGCAATTGGGTCCTGGAAAAAATGCTTTCTGCAGAATAAGCCCGTACCATTCCTCCTTGTTGCCTTTGCAGGTGCTCCTCTTACGCAGACCATCTATGGATTTATATTGATGAATGCAATTCGCAGCGGTGGTCTGGATGGAGTTGGTAAGTTAGCGGTAGGTCTTTTTGCAGGTCTTGCCATGGGTGCATCTGCGTTATACCAGGGAAAGGCTGCAGCCTACGCTTCCGATGCGCTTGCAGAAACCGGACAGGGTTTTGGTAACTACATTCTTGTTGTAGGTCTTATTGAAACCGTAGCCCTCTTTGTGATGGTTTTCTCTCTGGGTATTGCAGGCTAATTATTATACAAACCACGGAGAATCGGAGAACTCGACGGTATAAAACCTTGAGTACGTCGATTTCTCCGTATTTCTTTGTGGGAATTTATGAAACAGACTCAGATGGTTCGAGTAGTAAAAATTGGTGGTTTTGATCATCTTTCATCAGTTCTTGTAGGTGGTTCCTATCCTGTGGCTGTACAAACCATGTGGAAGGACCGTCTTGATAAGGAATCCCTGCAGGGCGAATCGGGTAAACAAATTGAAGCACGGATTGATAAACTGCAGAAACTAGGTTGCAGTCTTTTAAGATTTGCCGTTCCTGATATATCAGCAGCGGATATACTTGGGGAACTCGCTCAGCGGGTAACCATGCCCTTGGTGGCTGATATTCATTTTGATTATAAAATTGCCCTTCGCTGCCTTGACTTTCCGATTGCTAAGATCCGTATAAATCCCGGCAACATTGGTTCAATAGACAAAGTAAAAGCGGTTGTTCAAAAGGCTTCAGAAAAAGGGGTCCCTATTCGTATAGGTATAAATGCGGGGAGTTTACCTGCGGATTTACGCAAAGCGGTAGATGATAAAAACATGAGCCGTGCAGAAGCCCTGGTGGCTACTGCAGAACGGGAATTAGAAATATTCGATACCCTAAATTTCAGAAATGTTCTATTATCTATGAAAGCATCTTCCATATATGACACTTTGGAAGCAAACCGTCTGATTGCAAAAAAGACAGATGTACCGCTGCATCTAGGGGTAACTGAGGCAGGCCCCCTTATCCCTGGAATAGTTCGAAATGCCATTGCACTGCACAGCCTGCTTGCCGAGGGAATTGGCTCTACTATTAGGGTTTCCCTTTCCGATACTATTGAAAATGAGGTAATCGCCGGAAGGGAAATAGTAAGTGCGGTTGCTGACTCAAGCGGCAGGGGAACAAAAGGGCAGGGGGTTATTATTGTATCCTGTCCACGCTGCGGCAGAAACGGTTTTGATACCCATGCATTTACAGAGCGCTGGCGAGACAGGCTCTATATGATGAAAAAGGATATTACGGTTGCAATAATGGGCTGTGCGGTCAATGGACCTGGTGAGGCCCGTCATGCCGATATCGGCATTACTGGAGCAGGAGATAAGATACTTATTTTCAGGCACGGGAAAATCGTGAGGACCGTAGCTGCTGCTGAGGCTGATAGGGCATTTGAAGAAGAATTGGAACAGCTATGAAACGAAATTCGGTTGTTCTTACTGGATTCATGATTTTATTCATCAACATAATTTCCCAACATTTAATAGCCCAAGCCGCAAATGAACCTTATTGGATGCTTCTGGAAAGGGGTAAGCAATATTTCAGAACAGCAGAATATGGAAAAGCTCTTATTGCATTTGAAGATGCCAAAAGGATAAAAGATACGTTCTATCGCAAAATGCAGGATGATTTTATTGATTTTCTTTCTATGAACGAAGTCCGTGCTCTTGGTGATTCTATAAGCAAAATTGAACGGTATCTAAAAGATAAACCAAATAAGAGGATTTCTGAGATTATTTCCGAAGTCCGATTTTATTATTCTGAATCCATACTACAGGATTCAGCGCAGAAAATTATTGCACTCTTGGATATCCTGAGGCTATATCCAGAGGCTGAATATTGGATTGGCGAAGTATATCGGGTTGAAGGGGAAGTAAAAATTGCATTGCGGCAGTATAACCGAGCTCTTTCACAGCAAATTATGGTAGAACCAAACGAGTTTGCCAACGATATACGATATAAAATTGCGGATATGCAATACCTATTGGGCGATTACCCTGGTTATGAAAAAACACTACTAGAAATTGTTTCTTATGATAGTCTTTGGAACGGAGACGCCCGTTCTCAGGCTTTTATACGAACAGCAATGTTTAAAACTTTGACCAAAGACGGAATAAATCGATTTCTTATCTTATATAGACACGATCCAACAAAGGTAGAACCAGCGCATCGAAGACTTGGTTTGTATTATTATGCTACAGGCCGTTATGATAAATCGGTTGAGCACCTCACCTATTCGTTCCTTATACAGAATACTATGCTCATAAAAGAATATCAGAATCGCGAGTATGGATATGTTTTTAATGACTATAGTACATTAATAAATGGAGCGCTTAGATATACAGATCTTGAAACATATATGAAGAATGTGGATTATTACAAGACAAATTATTATTTAGCTGCGGCTTTGTATGCTACAGGAGAAAGATCTTCAGCATTGTATCTATGGACAGTCCTGTCAAAGTTAAACACAGCTGGAGAATGGCAAAAAAGATCACTCGTTCAATTAAAGAACCCTTATATAGAACCGGTAAATGAACGACCATAGGAGGAACAATGAAATTTAGAGCATCTTTACTAGTTTGTGTAACATTATTAATTCTCAGTCCATTTGCTTTTGCTGATCATAGCAAAGGAACCGGTATTGGAGGGGTTATCGGTACAAATTATGGTATCGCAGGGGCGGGCGCAAATTTAGGTTTAAGTCTTAAATTGCCATCCATGCCAATATTTTGGGCAGCCTATCTTGGTATTCAAAATCAGAATGTTGCTTTTGGAATAACCGGTGATAAATATCTCTATGATCAGGATCTTGTTTCCGAAAAGGATTTTAATTTGGATTGGTATTTTGGAATCGGCGGCTACTTAAATATGGGTACCATCAATAACCAATTTCTTTCTGCTGCTGGAGTACGATTTCCTGCAGGTCTTTCCTGGCATATAAATAAGGAATATGAACTATTCCTTGCCCTTGACCCATCGGTAGGCATATCACTTTCTCCGGAATTAAAATTTCCTGATTTGTTTTTTGCCGCAGAGTTAGGTCTACGTTACTGGATGAAAAAGTAAAGGGATACATCATGAACAAAATTGTATTAAAAGCGCAAGATTTAGACGGATACTTAACAGAAAGCGATAAAGCCCATATTGCAACAATGGATTCCTTATATCGCCAGGTAATGCTTTCATTCAGTATTCTTTCAACAACAAAATTAGCCTCTGAACGCCATAGGGAAGAACAGAATCTTATAGAGCTTTATAATGAAATGGGCCGTCAAATGCAGGATATCTGCAAAGAAGAAAAGGGTATCCATGTATACTCATTCTTAACGCCCCAGGAAAGTCATCCAGAGGCATCCCGTCTAATTGCTAAACTGAGGGATGTACGTACCGGCGGACAGGAGTTTGTGTACTATATTCAGAGAGCATATGAGATGTTGTTTAAGCTGGCCTTTGCGGGAACCCAGGTTTCTAGCAAAAATTACCTAATTGTAAAAACACCGGTTACCGTGCCTGTACAAAATTATGCGGTACATAAAATTCCAAACATCGATGATAAGATCGAAAATACTGTTATGTGTGTTATGCTGCGGGGGGCTTTGCTTCCTTCCATGATCATGTCAAAGGAAATACAGGAATATTCTTCCCATGGTTATGTAACCCCCTTTGCCTTATTTAAAATTAAACGGGATGATTCTAAACATGAAAATGACATGGAATATATTCTTGATCTGGAAAAATCTTATTTTGATTTAGAAAAATTGAATGACAAGGATCTCATATTTGCCGATCCGATGAATGCCACCGGGGGAAGCCTTGTAACGGTAGTAAAATATCTCCTGGATCAGGGGGTCAAGCCCCGATCGGTGCAATTCTTTAATGTCATTTCAGCCTTAAAGGGAGCGCTTCGTGTTGTCCGTGCTCTAGAAAATTGTAAAGTATATACCCTGTGGATGGATCCGGTGCTAAATGAAGCTGCATACATTCTTCCAGGGCTTGGTGATGCGGGGGATCGTATCAATGGCAAAGATGGAGATGAGCACCCCAGAAATATAATGCAGCTTATTGCCGATTATGGTTCGAATATTGCAAATCTGTATCGATCACAACTGCGAGAAATTGAGGATACGGTCCTTGGTCAATAGATGAAAAAGAGTAGCATAAGACTGCTTATCAATATTGCTTTCAGCCTTTTCATGATTGGCTGTGCATCAGGCCCGGCATCTGTTTCAGAGGATGAACTTTATTCATTAGGAAAAGCCTATTATGATCTGGGGAAATATTCTGAAGCAGAAGTGTGGTTCCAGAGATCAAGTGTCTATAAAAAAACACGCAATGCCTCTTTATATTATTTAGGCAGAATTGCCTTTCAGCAGCAAAAATATGAGGATGCGGCAAATATTTTTGAGAGTTTATTGCAAAATGATAAGGATAATATCATTTTACTGAAAGCTGCAGCTTTTTCAAATTTGAAGGCTCAAAAATTAGAAAAAGCAGAAGGATTCTATTCTAAAATCATAGCATTGGTACCCGATAGTAAAGACAGTATCTATGGATACGCACTTGTACTATATGGCATACAGAAATACCAAGATTCATATCAAATATTAAAAAATGCTAAGGCTGATTCAGGTGATGACCGGGATGCGCTCTTACTGCTTGCCCGTATTGAATTTAAACTGGGATACCCTGAAGCTCTGGATCATTTTTCAAAATGGCTGGAGAAGGGGGATGACCCGTTAGTATTAAAAGAATTTGCTGAAACAGCTGAACAACAGTCTCTTTATAGCCGTGCTATAGAATCATATAAAAAAATAAAACAAAGTAACCGAAGCGAAGAGGCGGGACTACAAAAAGGAGAGATTGATTTTTTAATTGGAAGACTTATTTTATTTGCAGATCCTTCAGATAACCAAGGAATGAAAAGTATAGAAGCTGCCTTATCTGAAGGATATTTTAATACAGAAAAGTTTGATGCCTTACTTGCTGACCCTCGGATTAATGAAAAACAGCGGCAAACCCTCATCGATCTTTTTTCTCAGAAGAAATAAAAATGGCCATCCGGGAACGGATGGCCACGCGCTTTTATTTAATAATATTATTAAAAGTGAATTCTTGTCTCAAAGGTAATTGTCGGACTGGTCTTATATTGGGGCTCTGTCAAGGTTGGGCTGCTGGTTAATACTGCATTGTTAGCCAGGACAACTGCAAAATCTACTGTACTTGCTAAAGGAACAACAACCTCACCTGAGAAAACCGTATTCGCATCTACCAAAGGTTGGCCTTTACTGATTGCATAGGCAAAACCGGTTCGCTCGTAGGTAATAGCACCGGATATGTCATAGAACGGCAGTAGTCCCTTGTTGATCACAAGTTTTGCAAGAATGTAGTCCTGTTGTGAAATTACATCCCAGCTCGCATTCGAATCGGGGCTCCAGGGCATCATGTAACCCGCAGTAAACAGGATCTTATCTTTAATTAGGGAGAATCCAGCCTCGCCGTAAATACCATTTACGGTAACATCGTTAGAGGTATTGGTTGTGGTAAGGAAATAATAAAAGTCCTGAGCATACTTAACACGGTTACGCTCATAGGTGTTATTAAAGAATGTGGGCCGGTATGCACCGCGGTAATAGCGATATTCTAACCGCCAGTCCACCATGAGAGCCTTGCCCATAAAACCAGAAATAAAGCCATAATTCCTGAAGGCTTCAAAACCGGTGCCGTAATCGGGGTTATAGATTGCCTGATATTGCAGTCCCTCTTTGAGGGACCCAGCAGCTACCCTAATATAAGGGGCTACCGCAGCCACATCTGCAAAAGCTCGTAAGCTAAAGAAACTTAATTTAATAATCGGGAAATCCAAATCGAGGGCAGAACCGATGAGCACGGGGTCACCGATACTATCCCGTACTGTTTGAGTTGCTAGGCTACCGGCTGGATTGATATCGGCAATGGCACTGATACCAAAGAAGGAGAGTAGTTTAACCCGGCCGCCAAATATTTCAGGTTTACCCAGATCATTCACCACACCTTCTACTGCCCAGGGACCGGCATCATAACCGGCATTTATGCCAACCCTTCTGACCGACGGGAAGTCTGCATCATTGGCAAAGTTGCGCATAAGAACACCATGGCCGATGGTCATGCTCGAAAGATTTCCTACCTTGAGGTAGAATGGATCTACCATAGGCTGCCCATATTCAATAAACCGTATCTTTAAGGCCAGATCTTGTAGTGCATCCAACGCTCCCTGGGTTGGATCGGTATTCCAGTATTCACTACCAAAGGACCACTCATCATTCCCATTGGGGTGATACCAGCTGGCGGGATTAAAGAGATCATTGGTATAAATGACGGGGAGATACAACCCCATTTTTAATTTTCCAATACTGAAAACTGGTTGGATTACCGCTTTGGAGTAGGTATTCCCATTGATGACGACAGAACCAATTTCAAATCCAAGAACATCTCCCAGCCATGACATCAGTTTTGATTCCTGAGCCTGCTTTGGACCAGCTTTTTGGGATTCCTCTGGAGTTTGGGTACTTGCATCCACAGTAGGAGTATTTGCTTCTTCAGCAGGTTTTCCTTCCTGAGTGGCAGCCTGAGGTTCCTCCTGTTGGGGAACAGAGGCAGGATCTACAGCCTTAAATTCATCAAGGTCGGCAAAATCTTGAGCAAGCTGTTCTGGAGTAAAGGGAGACGGGATAAAACTTGGTCCAAAGACATCGGCAAACTGGCCTGCACCCACCAAAATGGGCTGTAAGGTCCCATCAGCCAATGTTCTTGCAAATTCAACTAAACCCCGTTTTACATATACCGCATCTCGGGCTCCTTCGATGACGAGCATGCTAAAATCTGTGCCCCGGACACCACAAAAAGCAGTGGGAGTTTTTATCTGATATTTATTGCTCCCCGCCGTTTTAGCTGCGACAGTTCTAATTTTTCCTCCGAGAAGAGCGAACTCGTTTGTATCTTTTCCAGAAGCCCCTGCCAGGCCTTCTACCTTAAAGCTGGTATTCCGGGCAATCTTTATTACACTGCCATTGGGATCTAACTTGAGCTCTGCGTTAGTTCCAGCAGTTTTTATTGTCTCCCCAGGCAGGATCTCATCTCCGACAAAGATGCTGCGGTTAGTACCGGAGCTTGTAATAACCTGTATGAGGCTATCATCGTCCGCATATACCAAAAGTGCCTTTGGACCAGATTGAGCCCATGCACTATTTGCTATCAATAACAGGGCGGTAAGGAATACTAGAAAGTATCTATAGTTTCGGTTACCCATGTAAAACCTCCTTTACTAGAATTGGATCGAGCTCATCAGGCTCGATGTGACTACATAATCCCCCGTAGCAGGATCATAACGCAGGTTATATAAAAGGCTCAGTACTGCCGGGCCTGTCTTATAATTAATTTTAGCACCTATTACGGCATTTTCAGGGGATACAAGATCTTTCCAGAAATTGCCTGTCCCGATGGGGCTGGGTGCACCAAGATAATATTTTTCGTAGAGCGCATCAAAGGAAAACCCTGCCAGGAGCCCTTCTGCGAGGGTTAACACACCCCGCAGGTGGGGATAATCGGTAATGGTTGCTCCTGAAGCTGGCGCAGCAGCAAAGGGGCCGTCCAGAGATGCCTGGAATACGACAGCATCGGAGAGGAGGGAGAATCCCAGGTTTGCAAGCCAACCAGCATATACAGAGCCGGCAGCTTCCTGCTGGAGGGCTTGATATTTGAGATGCCGGAATAAATCATAGGAACCATCAAAGTAGGTGGGGATAAAATCAGGGCCTAACACCCGCAGTTGTGCCCCATAAAGAACAATGTTTACCAGTTTGCCGCCTAAACCAGCCATAGTTCCCCAGCGGCCCCTGGGCTCGAATGCCAGGTCTCCAAAGACTGCCATGCTAACGACAGGGGTATTTAAAACAGGAAGTTTTGTGTCTAACCCAGCAATAGTCACCGTATCCGCGTTGCCTACCGAAGACCTTGCATAGCGCAGCGGGTCCGTATCAGCAGCAACCGTAGCACCGACCTGCAGATTTTTAAGGAGCGGCATCTCAGTCCCTGCCAGGGGGCGTACATATAGACGGCTGCCGAATACATCAAAGTTTGCCAGGTTCCCCGCAAAGGTTTCTATCCCCACAAAGGGAAAATCAAAAAGCTGACCGTCTATGTCGAGGGCGGCTCCGAAGATCCTTGTCTCTGGAAGAAACCGGGTATTGGAGTAGTTCCCCATGATAAAGCCATTACCCAGGGTTCCATCATCAAAGGAGCCGAGCTTTACAAACAGGTTCTCACCCTTTTGTCCATATCTAACATAGGCAATTTTAGGCAGATATAGTTCAAAAAAGGTTTTTCCTGCTTTGGCAGGTATCCAGTCCGGTTCATATATTTCTATATTGCTGCCGTTCTGTCCGGGTTTGATGTTGAAATGCAGGGTGACATCCAGGCCGATCCCTATTTTCCCGAAGGATATATCAGGTTTAAGGGCCAGTTTCTGGTAGGTTGCCTGATTCGTTACATCCGCAGGGGCTGTAGGATCTA
>ERZ795050.4712-NODE-4712-length-12180-cov-5.161649_pt1 | contig 12180 bp, 11 predicted proteins | sample MGYA00375134_ERZ795050 | MGnify/ENA primary metagenome ERZ795050 (study PRJEB30179, sample SAMN05720221) | activated sludge metagenome | isolation source: Anaerobic digester | place: Japan | collected 2015-05-26 ... | reverse complement strand
CCGAGTAGAGCCGTGCCCCCGGCACCGCCTCCGCCGCGCGCGCCAGGTGATTGGCATCCACGTCACACAAAGCCACAATCTGCACCTGGGGGTGCTTCAGGAAGTTCTGCAAGTCCACCCACCCCATCCCCCCAACCCCGATGCAGGCGTGGTTCAACCTCCCATACGCCGGGAATCGCGGCTGCGGCGGTTGCAGCCGCGCGCAGGAAACCAGCGCCGGACTGGCCAGGGCGGCCCACCCCAAAGACCGCAAAAATTGGCGCCGCGAGCACGGCTCCCTCCCCGGCTGTTGGTTCCTCCGCGACATCCCGGATAAGAGGCGCTTGGTCATGGTCACACCATGCGGGAGCGGCGGCCGGAATTCAAGCCTTTCAATTGAGCACTCCGCGCCGGGCTTGCGGCTGCCAGGACAGAGGAATAGATTGGTCGAGACGCTCACTTGTATGAAGACTCGCCGCGCCGATTCGCCGGCTTTTACTCTAATCGAACTGCTGGTGGTGATCGCCATCATCGCGATTTTGGCGGCCATGCTCCTGCCGGCGCTGGCGCGGTCCAAGCAGAAAGCGGACCGGATTGCCTGCCTCAACAATCTCAAGCAGGTGGCGCTCTTCGTGCAGCTTTACACCGACGACAACAAGGATGTGTTCCCGGCGCATCGGAATCAAAACGAGGGCGACAATGTCGTGACGGCCCTGACCAACTGGTGGGGGGCGGCGGTGATCGGTTATGCGCGCAACCAATCGAACCTCTTTCGCTGCCCCGCCATCAAGGGAATCCAGTTGGAGAATGGAGTCACCTGGGTTTGGGCGTTCGACGCCCACAAGGTCGGCTACGGCATCAACTCCTTTTTCAATTGCCTGTGGCCGTACGGCGGCGGCAGCGTAACCATTTCAGGCATTACTTTCGCCACCAAGCCGTGGTTGAAACGCACGGCGGTGGTGAGCCCCGTGGATAATTTTCTCATTGGCGATGCGATGCCGAAGGCGGATGGCTACTGGAGTTCGAGCTGTTGGTGGCCCAACGCGTGCATGAATCCGCGCGCCAGCGCGAGCAAGGGCTTCGAAGGCGTGGACCAGTTCCGCCACGGAAACATCGGCGTGGTGGTGTTCACCGACGGCCATGCCGAGGCGCGCAAGGACGCCCAAATCAACCCGCCCGTGGACCCGGGAACGGGCGACGCGCGGGGGTTGATCAATTCGCGATATTGGGACCCTTTGAAACGGGGCGGGGAACGGTAGGGACGTGGAGGGCGATGGCAGACCGGGCGAATACCGAGGAGGGGAACCCGGAGCGGGGAAATGTGGAAGGGCGGGAAAATGGAATGACCGAGGATTGGTCTTCCTTCCGGCCGGTCATGCGCACGGGTTTGAGAAAGCCCTCCTTGTCGTACTCGAGCCGGTCAATGCAAACCTGCCGCGATCCGCGATACGGTCCGTCCCCTTGGACCCCCTCCCAGCGGTGATAAACCATCAGCCACTCCCCGTTGAGCGGACTCTGGATGATTGAATGGTGACCGGGACCCTTCCGATGGTCATCGCTCTCCAGCAGCGCGCCGCGGTAATCCCATGGCCCCGTGGGCGAGTCCGCGGTGGCGTAATGGATGGAATACGAGGAATCGCTCCAGCGGCCGTGGCTGTAAGTCAGGTGATACCTCCCGCCGTAATAATGCATGAAAGCGCCCTCCGTGAACCGGCGCGGGGTCGCGACCTTTATCTCGCGCGCCAGGCTGATCAGATCGTCGTTGAGCTCGAACACGCGCAAGGTGGCGCCCGCGCTGCCTCCGGCATACAGGTAGTAGCGTCCCGACCGGGGGTCGGCAAAGACCATGGGGTCTATCGCCTCGAAGCCGTCTCCGCCGGTCAACAAGGGCCGGCCGCAATCCTTGAAAGGGCCGGCCGGGTTGTCCCCCACCGCCACGCCGATGCGGGCCGGGGTCTCGCCCTGCGGCCCGACGGAAAAATAAAAGAAGAACCGGCCGTCTCTTGCCACCACTGCCGGAGCCCAGGCGTAATGCACCGGTTGCCCGTCGTCTTTGATCCAGCGAACGTCGTCGAACTCCAGCACCGGCCCGTGCCGGGGCCAGTGCTTGAGGTCGCTCGAGCAATAGGCATAAAAGCGGTCGTGGCGATACCCGCCCGCTGAAGTCGGGTAAATCCAGACCTTCGACCCAAACACCGCCGCATGCGGGTCCGCCCCGCGAAACAGGGGGTTGGCAAAAGCGGTCGCATCCCCCGCTGCGGGCATGGTCCCGCCCCTTCCTGCCGCTGGCGCCGCCAGCGCTCCGTCCGCTGGCTTGCCTGCCGAATCCGACGGGGGCGCCTGTTTCCCGCGGACGTCTGCCATTTGCCCCAAGCAGGCTACCGTCCAAAGGGCCGCCAGCGCGAGCCTTGGCATTGCGGCCGCCCAGCCGCTTACTGTCCTGTTCGCAGTCCTCATAATCTTCGATTGTCCCCAAAGCATTACCACAACCGGGGCGGAAGCCAAACCGCGAAGGACAAGGGGGAGGATTCGCAACTGGTGATGCGAGCATTTTGAAGCCGCGGCCGCATGCCCGGCCGCCCAGGGTGGCGCAGCGCTGTGCGGGAGCGGTGAAGGTTTCCGACTTGGCAGCCAACCGCGGCATTCAAATCCCAGGCGCCGGTTGGAACAAGGGAAAGGGTCACCGTCGGTGGTCGAGACCGGATTGCACCCACTTGCGGGCCAGCCACAACCCGAGCGGGGAACTCAGGGCGATGCAGCCGTAGATAAACCACAGAGCGCCCGTGTGCATTTGCTCCGGCGGCGTGTCCGGGGGACAAAACCGGCTGAGCATCCAGCCCGAGTAAAGGCCGGTGGTGCCTTTGGCCAGCAACCAGGGGATGTTGGCCAGGCCCATGTATTGGGCAATCCGGCCGGGCGGGGCCAGCTCGGACGCGTACTCCAAAAACCGGGCCGACCACAAGGCCTCCCCAATCGAAAAAATCACCAGGTAAGTGATCAACAAGCCCAGGCTCGGCCCGCCGGCCAGCAGAAAGGTCGGCAGGGCCGAAACCAGCGAGCCAAGGACCATCATTGTGTAAACATTCACCCGCCGCGTCAGCGCGGTCGCCACGGGGACTCCCACAAAGATGATGGCGGGATTGATCCAGTTCACCAGCCATTCCATCCGGTCCGCCACCCCTTGCGGATAAGCCCGCAGAATATACTGCGGCATGGTCAGCCACTGATGCGCAAACAAAGTTCGGACCGGCAGCAACATGAAAATAAAAAAGATGAACCGGGGATTCGAAAAAGGGCCGCCGGCAAAAAACTCCTTCAGGCGCTGTCCGAGCGGAAGAGTGGGTTTTGCGGGCGAATCTGACGCCGTATCCGGACGCACTTTGGCCGCCTCCGCCCGGCGCGTCATCAGCATGAGGAACAGTATGAAGGTCAGAGCGGTGATCCCCACGCAAGCCCAGTTGACCGCCTGGACGCCCGTGCCCGAAAAACGCGAGAAAAAGGTCAGAACCGCCTCGCCGGGGGCGCCCGAAGGCTTGCCGTCCTTGAGGTTTTGGACTGCCGGGCGCAGCCAGGCCGACAGCGCGCCGATGCCCACGATGCCTAGGTTCATCAAGGCGTAAATCAGCCCGTACCCCATCGAGTTGGTTTTCAAGTCCGTGTATTGCTTCACCCCGGAATAGCAGACCGGCTGGAGAATCGAGGAACCCATCGCCACCACCACGACCGACGCGATAACCGCCACCGCCGCGCCCGTGGAGCCCAAACCGGCGGCGCTGCTGTAAAGCACCCGGCCCAGCACGCTGATGCCCAGCGCAAACAGGATGGCCCGCCGCAGGCCAAACCTTTCCGCATAACTCCCCACCCCGAGCATGAACAGGGTTACCAGCATGGTGAACACCGAAACCGTGATGCCCGCCCGCGCATCCCCCCATCCCAGGTCCGAAGACAGGTAGGTGGTCATCAGCGTCAGCACCCCAAAATACGCCATGCATTCCACCACGAAGGCTCCCACCACATACCAAAAGGCGCGCGGCAGTTTCAGCAAGTCCCTGAAGGACTCCCAGAAGTCGGTGAGGCGGCTGGCGAAAGCGTCGGCCATTTCCGGCCAGTCTAGCCCGGCCGTCCTCCTGTCTCAAGGCCAACGGCTTGACCGCCCGAGGCTTGAGTTTTTGGGGGTTCCCATCCTCGCCAAAAAACAGCGGTGAACAACGGGGAGCGGGCTTTTCAAAAGCAAGCCGGTCCGCACAAGCGATTTTGGCGCCGGTGATTTTGAGAAGGGTAAATCAGGGCGAAAAAATGGGAGACGGAACGGCGTCCGTGAAATGTCTCAAGCGGGGAAACTGGCGCCGACCCTGGCAAAGAGCTTTTCCAGCGCGGAGCGCAGTTGGTCGCGGTTGAAGGGTTTGTTCAAAACGGCGTCAACGGGATTGCCAGGCCCGGGCCGTTTGCCGTAGCCGGTGATCATGAGGATGGGCTGCCCCGGAGCCACGCGTTTGATTCGGGCCGCCAGTTCGTTGCCCTTGACGAAGGGGATTTCGAAATCGGTCATCACGAGGTCGAATTGACCCCCGAGAAACAGGGCAAAAGCTTCCGCGCCATTGTTGGCCTCGACCACGGCATGCCCGTCCTGGAGCAGCCAGCGACTGATGGATTCGCGCACCAGTTGTTCGTCGTCCACCAGCAGGATGCGTTTGGGCGGCATCGGCTCTTCCCGGTCTGTTGCCGGTCCGGCGAACCACTTCCGGCTGCCCTGGAAGGGGTCGCAGCCACACTTCCGTTCCCACAGCAGGGTCGCACTATTCATATCTGGCATTGACAAGAGCAGTGTCGCTGCCATCTCGGAATTGAGAATATCGCCGGGAATCAACCCGGTTTGGCAAGGCGGGTGCGAGCCGAACGGCGGGGCCTCGAGACGCGAGGAACAGATTGTTCCCCAACGGGTTGGGGCGCCGGACAACCCTCCCGAAGAGCGGGGGCGGCTCGAAACAGAGCCGGTTTATGGCACCCCGGCTCGTTCGGGGGGAACAAAGGGAACGGCCACGTTCACAGCTTAAGCTGCTTCAAGACTGCATTGGTGGCATTCAAGTCAAACCACTCGGGGTCCCAAGAGCCCCCCACCCATTCGGACATTTCGTCGTGCTGCTCATGTTTCGGGTTTTTCAGTGCCCTCAGCAGGTTGTAGTAGCCATAGATGCCGCCGCAATCCTCCACCGGGCAAGCGTTGGCGCCCGCCAGGCAAACCGGGTGCTCGAAGGTGGCATCGGGCGGAAGGACCTTTTCAAGCAAGATTACATGCTCCCAACTGTCGCCGAAGTCATATTCGTAAGTGAACTTGCTCTTGAGACAAGGCGCCAGGTCGCTGACGGAGTATTTGGCTTCATCAAGGAACTTCGTCCCAAGGTCGTCGAACTCCGGTTCGGAGGGGCCGTAAAAAACGCGACCGGCGACGAACTGGTGCAGATGGCTATTGGTCCAGCCCATGGCGATCTGGATGACCTCATGGAAAAGACTCAGCGGCATGTTCGCCGGCACCACAACGCGGCGCCAGATCGGGGGCGCGGAATAGCGGAGGGTGATTTTCAATTGGTAAAGGGGCGTGCGGCTCGCGGACTGGGTTGAACGGAGCATAATATGGTTGCGTTTACTCCGGAGGTTACCCCGCCGCCCGGAAAAAAGGCAAAGACTAAAAGAGAGCGAACCACCATTTATCTCAAAATGGAGACACGCGCGCCAGGCCCGTGGGTTTGGTGGTGCTTGAACTTTGGCTTCAGGCCCGCCGCGGCTGTCGCAAGAATTTGTTCGAGAGGGGGCGGCGGAAACCCTGTTGCGAGGGAGGCTCGAAAGCGGATTGGACAGGCTAAGGAACGAGTTGACTCGAAGGGTGGCGGGTCAATACTGGGCGTATGCTCGACTTCACCAATCCAATCCTTTGGCTTTTGGGGATTCCGGCGATCGGGGTGCTTTTGTTTTTGCTGGCGGGCCATTTCAACGCTGAAGCTCGGGAACGGCGGCGGCGGATGCGGAGCCATCGGCCGGTGGTCTCGCGCAAACCCGGACCGACGGTCAAGTTCGCTGTCCATACGGGCAAATCCAAAAGCCGCGGCAAGAACCCAAGCTGACGACGGGAGCCGTGGCCGCCGCGCCCGGGTGAATCAGCCATCGGCCTTTCACACGGGAAGAGGAGGCCCATCCCACGCCGGGGCAAGGGAGTTGTCCGGCCCAAAGGAGGCGCTTTGCCATTCCATGCGACGCGGGCTGGTTCCAGCGCTTTTGTTGCCCGCGGTGTGGCGCATAAACTTTTGACAGGCGGGGCGGGGCGGCGCAACATGGCCGCGCCGTTGGCGGCCGGGTGCCGATGCCGACGGAAAACCTCCTGACATGTCCGACAGTTTCTTAAGTGATGCGCTCCGGTCCGCGCGGGACACCCGCAGCCTCGAACTGGGCCCGGGGGCGATTGAGCAGTTGGCGCGGGTGTTCCGCGAGGGGTTCGGGGACCGCTCCGCGGTGATCGTGGCCGATGAGAACACATGGAAAGCGGCCGGGGAGGCAGTGGCCGCCAGATTGCGGGCGGGGGGAATCCGGTCTGAACCTCCCTTCATCTTCAAGGACCCGAGCCTTTACGCGGAGCACCGGTTTGTGGAGGAGCTTGAGAGCGCGTTGCGGCCACATGCCGCGATTCCGGTGGCTGTCGGTTCCGGAACGATCAACGATCTGACCAAACTGGCGTCGCATCGGACCGGGCGCCCGTATTGCTGTGTGGCGACGGCGGCGTCCATGGACGGTTACACGGCCTACGGCGCGTCCATCACCTGCGAGGGGTCGAAACAGACGTTTTTCTGTCCGGCCCCGAGAGTGGTGGTCGCCGACCTCGAGATTCTTCGAGCCGCCCCGGGAGAGATGAGCGCCTGGGGTTATGCCGACCTGCTGGCCAAAGTGCCGGCCGGGGCGGACTGGATCGTGGCGGATGCGCTGGGCGCCGAGGCGATGAATGAGCGGGCCTGGGAGATCGTGCAGGGGCGGTTGCGCGAATCGCTGGCCGGTCCGGCGGCGGTGCGGGCCGGCTCGTTGGAGGCCCTTGGCAAACTGACCCGAGGGCTGATGCTCGGCGGCTTCGCCATGCAGTGGGCGCAATCCAGCCGGCCCGCCAGCGGGGCCGAACACCAGTTCAGCCATCTGTGGGACATGCAGCATCACACCCACCAGGGCCGCACGCCGTCCCACGGGTTCAAAGTCGGCATTGGCACGCTGATGGTCACCGCCTTGTATGAGGAGGTGCTGAAACACCCGCTCGAGCGGCTGGAGGTGGAGCGTGGTTGCGAAGCCTGGCCGGCGTTGGACGACCTCCTCGAGCAGGCGCGGGCGCTGCTGGTCGGGAAGGACCTCGTCAAGGTGGCGCTCGAGGAAACGCGCGCGAAATATTGTGAGCGGGCGGAGCTTCGGTCGCAGCTCGCGCTCCTCCGGGACATCTGGCCCGGTTTGCGCGAGCGGTTAAGGCAACAGTTGCTTCCCCTGGCCGTTGTGCGGGAGAAACTCCAGGCGGTGGGGGCGCCGACTGAGCCGGAGCAAATCGGCATCAGCCGGGAACGGCTGCGGCGAACGTGCTGGCAGGCCTTTTTCATCCGGAGACGGTTCACGGTTCTCGACCTGGCCGCCCGCACCGGTTTGCTCAAACCCTGCCTGGACCGGATATTCGGGCCGCACGGGGTGTGGCCCATCCTGCCCGAGAACGCGGCGTCGGGAACCCGGCTGGCATGAGGAGCTCGGGCGCAGACGGCGGTTCCGGCCCCGGGCGGTTTCCCCGGTGGCTGGCGTGGTTCGAGCCGCCGCCCGCGCTGCCGGTGGCGGTTGCGGATTCGGCGGAGGCCGCGGCGAGCTTTCGGCGCTGGCAACGGCAAATCCTGTTCTCCAGCCTCGCGGGTTACGCCATGTTCTATTTCGTGCGGAAGAACATTGGGATAGCCATGCCCGCGATGCAGGCGGATTTGGGGATTACGAAGTCGGACCTGGGCCTGTTTCTGACGCTGCACGGGGTCATCTACGGGCTGTCGAAGTTTGCCAACGGGATTCTGGGGGACCGCTGCAACGCGCGAGTGTTCATGGTTGCGGGACTGGTGGCGTCGGCGTTGATGAACGTGGGGTTCGGGCTCAGCTCGACGGGGCTGATGCTCGGCGTGTTCTGGATGGCGAACGGGTGGTTCCAAGGGATGGGTTTTCCGCCCTGTGCGCGGCTGATGACGCATTGGTTTTCGCCGCGGGAGCTGGCGACCAAAATGTCCTTCTGGAACACCTCGCATTCGATTGGGGCGAGTCTGGTGGTGGTGTTGTGCGGCTACCTGGTGGCCGGCGGCTGGCGCCTCTGTTTCCTGGTGCCGGCGGCCCTGGCCCTCGGTTCCGCCTGGGTTCTGCACCAGGTGTTGCGGGACCGGCCGCAATCGGTCGGCCTGCCGGAACTGCCGGAGACCGAAACCCCGGGCAAGGGCGAGGGCGGGGAGGAACCTTGGGGACGCTTTGCCTGGCGGGCGGTTTTCTGCAATCCCTACATCTGGCTGATCGCCCTCGCCAATTTCTTCGTTTACACGGTGCGTTATGCCGTGCTCGACTGGGGTCCAACGCTGCTGCACGAGTACAAAGGCATTGAGCTGTCCCACGCAGGCTGGATGGTGGCGGCGTTCGAAGTTTCGGGCATTGCGGGAATGCTGTTGACCGGCTGGCTGACGGACCGCGTATTCGGGAGCCGCGGCGCGCGGATGTGCGTGTTCTGCATGCTGGCGGCCGGGGTGGCGGTGCTGTTGTTCTGGAAACTGCCGGTGGAATCGAAGCTGGGTTCAACGGCGTTGCTGTGCCTGGCAGGGTTTGCGATTTACGGTCCCCAAGCCCTGGTGGGGATTACCGTGGCCAACCTTGCCACCAAGCGCGCGGCGGCGACCGCCATCGGTTTGACCGGGCTGTTTGGGTACGCCAGCACCGTGCTATCGGGCTGGGGGCTCGGAACGCTGGTCGAAGCACGCGGCTGGGACGCCGGGTTTGCCGGAATGGTGGCGCTGGCCGGGGTGGGCGCGCTGTTGTTTGCCGCCGCCTGGCCGGCCCAGGCGCATGGCTACCGGTTGAATCAAGCAAAATAGCGACGTGCCAAATCGCGGCGCCGGCCCGGGCAAACCTGCCCCGCCGAGGGGGAAAGGAATGATGAGAGGCCGCGCTGACAGTTTGGGGGAGGGCGGAGGGGGGGAACACGAGCAGGGACCATGGAGCCGGGAGAGGACTATAGGACTATCCGACCATGGGACTATGGGACGGTGAAGAGACCATAGACCATGGACCATAGACCATGGACCGGGAAGAGGACTATGGGACTATCCGACCATGGGACTATCGGACAGTTAAAAGACCATAGACCATAGACCATGGACCGGGAGGAGGACTATAGGACTATCCGACCATCGGACTATGGGACGGTGAAGAGACCATAGACCATGGACCATGGACCGGGAAGGGGACTATCGGACCAGGCGCTTCGAGCAAGTTCGGCAGAAGGAGGGCGGACAGGAATGGCCGCGCTTGCCGCTTTGCATGCCGGCGGCGCGCCGCGGAGTGCGCGCCCTCCCAAGGCGGGTGCGTCCTCAAGGCGCTTTTTCCTGCCGGGTCACGATGGGCACGTAACCAACCTCCATTCCCGGAGGCGGCGTCACCAACAGGCCCGGATCAAGACGGGCCAGCTTGCCGCGGGAGGGCGGCGGCATGTAGTCGCGGTCTATCGGCCAGCTTGCATGGAGTTTTTCGACGAACGCCTGCAATTTCGCCTTCTTCGCCTCGCTCCAAGCGTATTGTTGGAAGGAGGGCTGGTCCACAAACCGATACCAGTAATAAGTGACCAGGGAACCATCCGCCAGCCGGGCGGTGAACGGTCCGCTCTTGGGGCCGGGCCGGGCCCAGGCGCCGGTGGCGGGCGAGGTGTAGGGCGCACCGGGCCTGGCGAGTTTGAATTGTTGCGCGTGCAGCTTGGTTTCGGGAGGGACGGCGGACGCCGGCACGGCGACGCGTTCCTCGCCGGCTTGTTTGTAGAATTGAGGGAAGAGTCCGTTGGCAGCGACGTCGTTGGTGAACCATTGCAGGCCCCAGACGTTGCCCTCGAAGATGCGCGTGTCAAAGGCGCGTTCCACTCCGACGAGCTTCCTGCCGGCCTGATCGTAGCGCGTCGTGCGGGTGTTGAGTTTGGGCTTGAATGCCCCTTGCTGGTCGAAGCGGCCGGAGCAGGCCGGGCCCCCGTCGCGCCAGGCCTTGAAGGCGTCGTAGAGCGCGGCCTTCGAGTAGTAGGTGACCTCTTGCACCAAATACGCCCGGCCTTGGGCGTCCACCGGCCACTGGAGCTTCGGGAGCTTCGAGTAGGTTGTGCCTTGCGCGTCCTGGCTTTCGAAGCACGGCACGGTGTTAATCTCCATGGCGCCGCCGCCCATGATGCCCGGCCGCGCGTCAAGTCCGCGCCCGTAGAGGAAGGGATAGTCGAATAATTTTCCGATTTTGCTCCACGTCTCCGGAATGTAATAGGCGATGGGGCCTTTGAAGTTGGCGGCGCTCAGAAAACAGGTCCAACTCTGGTCGCCGGTGGGAGGATCGCCGGGGGTGGGATCGGTAAAAGGGAGGGCCATCCAGGTGTAGCCGAGGAATTCGCCGTTGGGGTTGCCCTCGAACGGCAGCGCATCGGGCGGGATCAGCAGGCGGTTGCTCAGTTGGGCGATGCCGAGCCGGTTGTCGGGGAGCGCTTCGTTGCTGTAAAAGAAGGACCAACCGGGGCTGCCAATCTCGTAATCATAGCACTGCGGCGTGCCGTTCATGCTGAATTTGGGCGGGCCGTAGCGAAAATGATTGCCCGCCCAGTAACCCAGGCCGCCCTCAATGGTTTGGAAGACGCTGCTCCAGGTGGGGCCGCGCGCCTTCCAGGTGCGCGCGAGGGTGCCTTCGGGCGCCAGCGGCTTGTCCCGGTTGTCGGAATTGTCCGGTTGAATCCAGGAGCTGGGCAGCCCGATTTGGAAGTTGGCCAGGGGTTGATCCACCAGCGGCCAGACTGCGGCATAAAAGCCCATGCCCGCAGTGTAGCCGCCTTCGGCAGGCAGCTTCTCATGGCTGAATCCGATATAGCCGTGCAGACCTTGTGAGCGGAGGGTCACGGCGCCGGCCGGTGCGTTGATCGAGGATGGGTCGGGCGCGGTCGCAGCCAGGCTGCAAATTGCCGCGCCTCCCAGGACGGCGGTTGACAGGGTTCTCATGGCACAGGGTGTTGATAAGTTGGCGTGTTCACACAATCTCCTCGCGGGCGGCGGGAACAACCTCAAAGGCGCTGAGATTGTGGGCCAGGTCATTGAAGCACAGGGTGGCGTCGCGGCCGCAGAGGGTCACGGCCTGGCTGTCGGTCGCATTCATGCTGCCCTCGAAGGGGACCGCCGCCCCGCCCTGGCTCAGAGTTGCCCGTCGCCCCGCCGCGTTGCAGATGAAGCTGAGAGAGGGCGTGGCGGCCGGAGCATGGGCGCTGCAGCTTACGCCGGTCAGGCCGGCGTGCCACCGGCCAACCGGCCCGTCGAAGCCATCAGTGCAGCTCGTCACGGTCATATTCCTTCATGCCGGCCCCCGCTGTTATCCACCGGGAGCTCCTTCCGGAAGAATCCCCCTTTGCGATAGGTGGCCAGCCCGTTGACCTGCGCCGGGTTGGCCGCAAAGCTCACCCCTGGCACGTCCGCCCCCGCAGGCATACACCTCAGGCGCGATTCTCGGAGCGGACTTCTCATGTGCGTGGCGAACACCATATGAAATCCAAATTGCTCGTTCAACCCCATCGCCACACCGCATCCGGCCCGTACCGCCCTGGCTGCGTTCAACCCTGCGAGCCCGCCTCGCTCCGCCCCTTCCCCAACCCGTCTTCAAAACCCTGAAAGGGTTTTAGACAGTAGCCGGGGGTGGTGGCACCCCGGAGTTTCCGCAAACCGTCAGTCCCCATGAATCGCGACGCTCCGCGATTGCGCGGCGGCGAAAGAAAGCTCAGCGAGGGAGCCTCCCTCGGAGCGAGCGGAGTCTGTGCGCGCCGAGGCACAGCCCCGCCCCGCCCAGTTCTGCGTCCGTCTGCGTGGTCTGCGGGCCTGGGCTCCCTACCGCGAAGCCTGAAGGCTGAGGTGCGGCGCGCAGAGCCCAGGAAGCATGCCCTACGCGTGACCG
>ERZ795050.4704-NODE-4704-length-12197-cov-5.297974_pt1 | contig 12197 bp, 4 predicted proteins | sample MGYA00375134_ERZ795050 | MGnify/ENA primary metagenome ERZ795050 (study PRJEB30179, sample SAMN05720221) | activated sludge metagenome | isolation source: Anaerobic digester | place: Japan | collected 2015-05-26 ... | reverse complement strand
CCGTCACCGTCGCGCAACGCACAGGGATCGGGATTCCCACTTCCAACCACATCAATTCCTGGACCTCTTTTCCCTCCGGCAATTCCACCTGGAACTCCGGATGGTTCGTACTCTCAGGCAAATCCACCGAAAAATTAAAAATGTCTTCCGATGAGATCACCACTTCGTCCGGATGGCCTTCTTGTACGTAAACGGTCACTGAACCACTTCCACGTAATCGGAGAGATGCATCTTCAGTAGCCGGACGGATCAATCCGCCGAAGTCATCTTGAATCTCCGAGTATTTATATTGGGGTATCCATTGTGCGGTTTCGGCGTTGTACCAGTAATGCACCTCGCCAGTGGCATCCCGTACCCGTACTGTATCGCCGGTTTGCCAGCGATACTCGATTCCGAAGATGATCTCTGTCGGGCTGTCAGGCAGCGATGCCAAGGATGCCGACACGCCCAGTACGGTTCCCCGCGCTGCGCCCTGAGCATCCAGGAAACTTTCAAACATGCTGGGCGGCCGCCAGATCACCTCGTACTCATCATCGTCCGTATAGACAACAGACGCTGGTGTTTTCGTGGGCGTATAAGTGGAAGTCGGCATCGGTGTGGCACTGGGCGTCGGCGTGTCGGCTGGCGTCCAGGTCGGCGTAAACGTGGGAGTCACCGTGGGTGTAGGTGGCGGCGTACCCGTCGGCGTGTTCGTGGGCGTGAAAGTCCGGGTCGGTGTGTAAGTTGGCGTGGACGTGCGCGTGGAGGTCGGCGTCCAGGTCGGCGTCGGGGTAAACGTCGGTGTGATGGTAGGCGTGGAAGTCCATGTTGGGGTAAACGTGGGCGTGGGCGTCATGGGAGGCGGCCCCGTGGGTGTAGGCGTAAACGTGGGGGTATGGGTCGCCGTGGGTGTGTTGGTCGCTGTGTTCGTGGCCGTCGGCGTATTGGTTGGGGTATGGGTCGCCGTTCCCGTCGGCGTGGCTGTTGCCGTGGGTGTCTGGGTTGCCGTGGGTGTCGGCGTGGGAACCGTCGGTGTCGGCGTGAATGTCGGTGTAAAGGTCGCCGTCGGTGTCGGCGTGGGGGGCGTTCTATCCTGATGGAGGAAAACATAGGGAGATTCCATGTGGGCCAGATCCGTGGAATACCCATTGGCTCCGGCACGCCAGCGGAACCGGGCCTTGTTTCCCGATGTAAATGTATCCGCATCGAACCGCACCACGGCCGCCAAATCCAAAATCTCATTGCCCATCGCCGCGATGGTTATCGCCTCATAATTGATCTCCTGCCAAGCCGTATCGTTCAAACTGACATCCAGGTAAATATTGAACGTGTTAGGGGCGTTCACGTCATTCGTCACGGATATGACCGCCCGCGTGAAGACCCGCAGGTATTCCCCGCCGTGCTGGTAGTCGTTGGCTCCGTCGGCATATTCGGTGTAGGAATCGGTGGCGGAACGGGTATAGGCCAGCGTGGTGGCTACCCCGTTGATGTCATAATCCACCGTAATCGTGTTGGTGGCGTCATCCATCGTGGAGGCTGACAAGATCCGGGCCGTGCAGGTAGATTTATACTCGTAGGCTCCGATCTCATACCCCAGGCCCAGGGGAATCTCCGTCCCGGAAAAGTCATACATACCTGTGGCGTACTGGTAGGGGTTATAAACCAGATTCGTACCCGTATCCACGGCATCGGACAGATCGCTGGAGATCTCGTAGCCGTCCAGGTAGGGATCGCCCGAGCGGTTGTGATCCACGGTGTCGATCCCCGCCGCTTCATCCCAGGCCGCCACGGTGATGGGCGTGGTACTGCGGTACAGAACGGTGCTGGTCGTCGTGGCGTTGTAAATCAAGTTGTGTTGGTACGTATTGGCCAGGACGGACGCATGGTCCATGATGTAAACGCCGATGTTCGTCCGCCCGTCCTTGGAACTGCGCCCCGTGTTGTATAGTAAGTTGTTCCAGAAGACATTATTCAACTTGCTGCCCGCACCGCTATATCCCCATACCGCGATGCCCGGCTCGTCGGTATTCATGATCAGGTTATTGTAAAACTGGTTGTCATGGCAGACGGCGGCACCATACGGCGTGTTGTATGCCTCCAAGGAAATCCCCTGGGCCGTGCCGTCGGTCCGGTGCGCTACGTTTCGGATTCCGTCGATGATGTTGGTGTAAATGTAGTTGTGGTCGCCCCCGATTTGGTTGCGGGCCGTGGTATTCACGATCAAGTTGCGGTAAAACTTGTTGTACTGAACCTGCCCATCCCCGCCCTGGATGGCGAAGCCCCGGCCATAGTCCACGTCCGGAGCCATGATGAGATTCCCGTAGATCCAGTTATAATCTGTTTTATATCCTTTCTTTCCCTCCAGCATGATCCCGCAATGGCCCCAATCCGTGATCGTGTTATCGTGCACGCTCCAGGCGCTTGCGCCATAATTAAGTTTGATCCCGTCGTTGGGGCAATCGTATTCGAATTGATGGTGCAACCGGTCGCCCGAGTCAATCGTGCATAAGGTGATTTTCCCATTCGCGGAGTTATTATTGTCCGCGCCCTCCCCGTGGATCAGGATGCCGAACACTCCAGCCCCCAAACCGATGGAGCAATTCGTGATCGTGCATTCGTCCCCTATACATTCCAGCGAGGCGCTTCCGCCCCCGCGAAGATCCAGATCCTGTACGGTGACGTTATACGCATCGCCGATCCGCACCGCCGTGGTGCGGGCGTTGGAGTGCACGATGCTTGTGTACACCGTCGCGGGATTACCCTGAGAATAAACATAGAGCGTGGTGGCGGGTGTCTCGGTGGAACGGTTGTAATGCCAGCGGTAGGTGGCATCGACCGTGGAAGGATCGGTGGCAATGGGATATTCCACCCCATCCAGCCAAATCCGGCGCGGATCGCGGCTCACGGTCATGCGCCAAATATTACCTCCCGCGTCCGTCCAACTGGCCGCCGTGCTCCAGCCCGCCACTTCGCCCGTCCCCGAAATGATCGGGGCCGCCCCCGCGCCATAAGCCCCGTACAACAGGGGACCATTCGGTGGGATCAACAATTCTTCATACCATATCTCTCCCCGTTTGAAATAGACGGAATCCACGGACTTCAAGTTCGAGGCGTTGACCTTGGCAATCGTTTTCCACGGCAGCAGCGTTGACTGCCCCGAATTTCTGTCCGAACCCAAGGTGGCATCGACATAGTAATTCGTGGCCACGGCGGTTATGGGAAACAAAAAGGAAAGGAAAATGAGCACTAGGGCCATGATGGTTCCTCCGGCGGAATGTCCAGCGGCGGCAAAACATCAGGATCCGGCGCCACGTAGTACCAAATCACATTGTGCGATCGGTAGGGGAACGTGAAACGATGCAGAGGAACGATGTACTCACCATACCCATCATGAGACATGGAAACCGCGAACCGGGTCTTGGTGTCGAACGAAGCCCCGGCGATTTCTCCCAAGGCGGGCCACCGGGTCTTGGTGCCGCCCTCCGTCTCCACCCGGATGGAAGCGGGATCAAAATGAATGACAGAACCGGTGGCGCTCAGGATTTGAATCGGTTCTAAATTACCCCGCCCGATGAATGGGTAAGCCCGCGGCCGGGCATTCTGGAAATGATCATAGCTATCCCTAATATCACCGCCCGGCATTTCAATCACCAACCGGCGCGGATACGTTGCATTATCAACCCATGCTTTGGGAATGCTTCCATAATGGGCTTCCAACTTTAGACGAGAATCCGGGGAATCTGGATAAATCAGCCCTGAAAAGTTGTCGTAAATATCCGTCCAAATATTTTGCGGGGCATCATCGATGTGGACGATATCAGGAAATCCTTCCTCTACCGTCACGGTCACCGAACCTTCTCCTTTCATTAACACGGCACTGTTCTCCGTCGCCGGCCGGATCACACCCCCGAAAACATCCTGCCATTCCGAATGCTTGTATTGCGGAACCCAAACACCATCCCGGTCATACCAGTAGTGCGCGTAGACTTCATCATTGCGCACCCGCACCGTGTCGCCTTCCTGCCAGCGGTACACAATTCCGAAGATGGTGGCTGTTGGCGAGGCGGGCAGGGCCGACAGGGTAGCCGAGACGCTCCAAACATTCGCCCGCGCCGCCCCCTCGATGTCCAGAAACGAATCAAACTTGCTGGGGGGGCGCCAGATGATTTCATAAATATCGTCATCCGTGTACAACTTCGAGGTTGCGCCCGGCGTCGGGGTGGATGTGGCCGAACTGTAAGTCGCGGTGGCCGTTGGTGTTGATGTGTGGGTCGGCGTGAGTGTCGGAGTGGGAGTATTTCCCGGCGTCGGGGTTGGCGGAACCACTGGTGTATAGGTATTGGTCGGCGTGTAGGTGGCTGTCGGTCCGCCGGTAGGTGTATCGGTTGGGGTTGCATACGGGGTGAAGGTCGCCGTCGGTGTGGGAGTCGGAGTCACCGGGGTTGGTGTTGGGGTGGGTTGGGGTGTAAAGGTCGGTGTGGGAGTGGGTGTGGGTGTGGGTTCATTCCCCAATTGCAGATAGACATAGGGGGCTTCTTCCGTTTCCACAATCCCGGTATCGTATCCTACTTTCCAATTGAACTGCGCCTTTTCTCCACCTTCCACCCAGATGGGGTCGAAATTCACGACAGCGCCGGGTTTGATGATTACGGTCGTGTTCGCCTCCACCGTAATAAACCGGCTATGTACGGTATACCAACTGCCATCATCCAAGCGGGCTTCTAAAATGAACCGCACATTGCCGTCGCTGATATCTTTGTCGTTTTTGATTTCAACGGTCAGTTCGGTGAACACGCGCCAGGATGGTTGTCCATTCAGGTAATCATTGGAGCCCGAACTGTACACGCCGTATACCTGCTCAGCCCCGTCTGTAAAAGGCTCGTCAACGCCTGTCCCACGATAGTATACTGTAACGGCATCCGTGGCGTCGTTGGCTGACCGAGCAGACGTTACAGTAATCGTTACGTCATTGCCTTCCCACGCAAAGGTGGCGGATGATACCAAAATCACCGCGGATATCCCCAACCCCAAGAACAGGATTCTCTGAATCATTAGGCCCCCGGTAATAATGCAGTGTCGTATACCCCGGCAATCTCCCACCCGATCTTCGGCAGATAGAAATCCAACTCGCTGGGAGATGGATAAATCCGTGGATACCCCCAGACCTCTACGAATGGCTCCCATACAAATTCACTGCAGTAATACCGGTTGGAGAAGTTCAATTTCCGGATATGGAGCAAGTGCCCGATGATCCCCAACCAATCATACCGCCCCCCTTGTTGAAGCAACTGGTCTAAGCATTGATTGATCTTCGTCTCGTCCGTCTCTTCCATATCGGGCATGGTGAAAAATTTCAGGCGGTACCAATCGGTTAAATATTCTTGCACGGATTTTTCCGCCAGGTGCCAGTCTTGCGAAATCACCATTCCAGGACGGCGCATCCACATGGCGTGGGAGTATTGCCCCTTTGTGTGCATCTTGATTTGTCGACTGAAGAAAGAACTCCACCCCCGCTTTCGGTTGTCTCCAAGCACCACCATGGGATAAAAACAGTCGGGGAAGGAAAAAATTTGATCGGCGTTAAGTATTCTCATCATTCCTCCTGCAAATCCGGTAAATCGGAAACATCAAAGGCTGCGGCATACCAACAGAATACACAGGGAGAGTTATAAGGGAAAGTAAAATCATGCCGTGGGACAATATGCGTCCCGTAACCGTCTCCATTTACAGTGACATCAAACAGCATGTAATCGGGAAACCTGGACGATGGAAACAGATCGACGTATGGGTAACGCACCTTGGTCCCCCCTTCCGCATGACACAGGCAATTGGTCGTGACAAAATAGGCTTGACGGCCTTCTTCATCGAGAATCTGGATGGGGCGTCGATCCCCCCGGCCTACGAAGGGAAACAACCGCAACCGTCCGGCCATATTCAGCAGGAACCATTCCAGCCATTCGTGGATATTGGATATTTCAGTATCCCAATCCAGCCGGATGTTATCCATCGTCCAAATCAGGTTGTCGTATTGGTCGTATACCTTTAATTTATAGACTCCGCTTCCATAAATCCCTCCCAACGCTTCCCCGCGTGCGTCCAGAATGATCGGATTGGTCCAGGGAACCAGACCCTCGGCATCGTGGTACAGGTCCTTGGGAATGCTGGTACCGGCGACATAGGAATAGATTTTCCCCCCCTGCAGGGGGAGACCATTGTTATCCCAATCGGCAAACAGGGGCTTGGGCAGGAAATGCAGCATCAATCATCCCTCCCCCGACGGTCGATCCACCCATAAGCCATGATGACGAGATTAATCGCATCAAAGTCTGCATTGGCGGCGACCCGCCCTTGCGAATCTGTTAAGATTTGGATGGAATTGGCGCAGAAATGGTGATTGTTTCGCTCTGTATACCCGGTTACGTTAAACAAGGGTGGAGCAACGTTGTCTTCGGACATGCACGCTACCTCGGGAAAATCGGGGCACGTGATATTGATGTTGCAAACCTGGTTGTTCATTGCCTGCAACAGGGCGATACACCGGTAATTGGGAATCTGGTATATCCGGAAGGTGGTCCGGCTGATACCGATCGTAATATAGTTATTGCCTCCACTGGTTTCGAGAACAGGGGATTGCCAGTAAAACCAATCGCCATGCTGCATAAACGCCTGAATGTTGGCGTCGGCATCCGTGCGTACCGAACCAATGCGCCGAAACTTGGTGTATCCTTCCGGCAACGTGGGGGCGGACGCACTCGTAGAAGCCAAAACATCCACAGTTCCGGTGGTAGGGTTTTTGATGACAAAAATGTGGTACCAGGTATCGATCTGCACCTCCCCGCCGTCCAGCATCCCGGCAAAGTCCCCCTCCTCCCAGGAAGCATCCAATTGTTTCGTGATGGCGCTGTCCAGGACGATGTTTTCCGTATGGGTGCTGTCCCGGCACTCTCCCGCGGCAATGTCGATATCATGATCGGCATCCGGCGATTCCCCGGACGTGCTATTGCTGATTGATAACCCGGAGAGATACGAACGTGGGAAGGCGAGAGCGGACGCGGGTAAATTGGCGTCCGGCATGTTGGTTAAGTCCAATGCACGTCCATCTACGGCGGGAAGCCGGGCGGGGTTGTTCGCATCCAGCTGCACCACGTTGTTGGGATTGGTTCCGGCATCCAGCAAAGCTGCTGATCCCAACTCCAGGGTGGCCCGGATGGATGCCGCATCGTCATCATCCAACAACGTCTCGGCAAAGGGTGAAATATTCAAAATCTTGTAATTATCCACCGTGCGGACGGTGGTTCCGGACGGGGTCTTGGTGATCACCTTGTACGCCCCGTTGCCGTAAATAACCGCCTCCCCTCTTGAATCCAGGATAACCGGGTTGGGATGCGCCGCCACCCCCGCCGCATCCTGGTACACGTCCTTCGGCGTATCGGTGCCTGCCGCGTAAAAATAGGCATATCCTCCCGCCAAAGGGAGACCGTCCGCATCGAATTCCCGAAAAACCGGATTGGTCATAATGAACTTTGTCATTGCATTCCCTCAATTTATCATGTGAATATTATATTGCATCTAATATAATTTTTCAAGTGATATTTGCGTATGGTGTTGACACAATCCTCCGTCATCTTTACGCGAAATCCTGAAGCATTTTCAATGGAGGCCGGGGTGCACGCGGGGGTTTCGGTGGCTTTGGAATAAAGGCCGGTTGGCCGGTCATAAATGCGCCATACAACGATCCGACGGCCCGGAGTCGTTCGGTGCGGGAAGGACGCAGCGCCTCCCGCAGGACATTCCGTAGGCTTTCTCCTGTGATCAATGGAATATCTCCCCGCCCAACCGATTGCACGCGGGTGTTGTATTCCTTGATTTCATCCAGCAGTTTGATGTATTGCGCCTGGCTGCGCTGTTGTTCCGGAGCGAGAAAATATTTCCGGAACTTGGAATAAATATCGGTGCGGGATTCCTCAAATTCCTTCTCGGTAAGCCGCTCATTCGCATACCGCTCGTGGATACGCGCCAACCGCGCCGGATTGAAGGAGAGCGCCCGCAACGCGGAGTCCAAGGCATTGGCCCGTACCGCCGTATTTCCCTCAAAGAGGGGCGCATTAGTCCGGTTCGTCACCCCTTCCGTTAATTCCCTATGGGCTTTCAGAATATTCCCGATGAACAATGGGGTGATCTTCTCGATTCCCTTGGAAGTGTTCCCGCGAATCAGATCACCGATTCCGCCCGTAACATCCAACCATACGTCGTATGGGGCTCCAAGCACATCCGTGATCTTCGTGGGAACATCGGTGATCCCCACCTGTAACGATCCTTTAATGTTGATGTTTCCCAGGCCGAACAGGCCGTATCGTCCGAACATCTCGCCTTCATCCCCGAGATGCTCCTGAAGGAACCGCAAGGCTTCCTCTTCCGGGTCGTCATCCATCACCGATCGCAACGCCTGAACCAAGAGGGTGATCGGCAAGGCGGCTGTCGCCCCGCCGATGATGGCTGGCGAAAGAACCAACCAGGTCACCGCCGCAGCATCCTTCTTCTTGAATCCCAACTCCACGAGATTCTGGAGGTAATTGTGGGCAAAATTCTTGAACATATAGAACGACTTAGCGGTTTCGGCGAACACCCCTCCACCCCGCATGAGCATGGGGGCATTCACCTTCCCGTAGATGCTGTGAGCCCGGTCGGATATAAACTTCGCCTTTTCCATGGCTTCTTCATAATCCTTCCGGGTCCATTCCCCTTTGTGCGCTGATTTAATGCCCCGGTAAGCAGCCACAATGGTCGTCACCCGGTTGACTTGCTCGGAGACCTTAAAGCCCATCATCAACCAGTCGATCACACGGTCGTAACGCCGCGCCACCTGGCCGCGCAAGGCTTGCAACGACTCTTCGTTGTATTGGGCCATGTCCCATCCCCGGTTATGAATTTCCTTAAACAAGTCCAGGGTTTCCGGGTCCATCTTTTCCGGATGTCTCCAAAAGTTCCAATAATCCTTAGCCGCCACGGTAAGCATCCGGATGCTTTTGGGTATAGAAATGTCGGCATACCCTTTCATGGAAGATACAACGACTGTAGGCAAAGCGGTTAGGTTGACTACCGGTGCCGATACCCGACCGGCAATATATTTTACCATGGCAAACCCCTTGATAATTCCAATCAGTCGGTCCAAGGGTTCGGATGAACGCAACATGTCCTTCATATAATCCACGCCGTCTTTGTAGGCGTTGGGTTGTTTGGCCGGATCAATCTTGCGCTCATTCACCATATTCAAGTAGTCTTCATAGTCCGCGTCCTCATTTTTGATTTGAAACTCCCGCCAAGAAATATCCCGCCCCATGATGGCGTTGTATATCTTGCGGGCCATGATCCCCTTGGAATGCCCGGCGGCAATATTCCGTCCTGCCGTTACGATCGCCTCCAACGGCTCTTCCGAATACCCCCGCCATACATCCTCCCCCTTCGCTTCGGAACGCCTGATCCGGTGGGCCAGGGAACCGTGAGAGCGCAATATGTCAGCGACGTTCTGAATCAATCCTTGGGCAAAGGTCAACTCCAGATTGAAATTCGTGCTAAACTCACCCAGCCGTTTGATCAGGGTTTCTTCAACGTTATCCCCTGGCTCCTTGAAATGCCACGCTCCATTGTAAAATCCGTGGCCTTTCACGGTCTTGAAAGCTTCCACGTACCGGGAATCATAGGTCCCGGTCACCACAAACTCATCCTTGCCATCGGATGTCTTACCCCATTCGCCATGTAATCCAAAGTCGGCCAATGTCTTTTTTCCCAGACCCCGCATTTCCTTGAGCGCCTGGTTGATGATTTCCTCCATGGCCATCGTTTGCCCCAACTCCCCAAAAACATCACCCGGCAAACGATTGGCACGGCCTTTATGAATGGTATACCCCTGTTTCCGCAAGACGGCGGCTTCCTGGTCCAATCCCATCCGCGTCTTAAAGAATTGCAGGTAGCTGGGTTCTCCTTCCTTTGTGGCGATCAATTGATAACCGCCCTGGCGACGCAAACGCGGCAGGTAATAACCGAGACGCTCCCCCATCAAGTCCAAGGCCAACCGGAGATCAACTTCCACCGTCGTTTTGCGCAGTTTGCCGTTCTTGTTCTTTTCGTATTTCTGATAGGCTACGGTTGGTAAAGTGCGCCCTTCCGCCTCGGCTTCGGCAATGATCTTCCGCAACGGCTCAGATAACATCTGGTAGGTATTCAGGGCAATGGTACGATAGGCAATCAACGCTTGTTTGCCCATTTCCGTAAATCCGGATTCCTCCGCCTCCCGCTCGAATGCGTATACCCACGCATCCTCCCACTTGGCGTAATCCTTGACCTTTTCCCCGGAAGGACGGAATACCGCAAAACGGTCATTCTCCTTGCGGACGGTGTACCCTATGGCATCCCGGTCCCGTTTAACAATGTATTCGGACCATTGTTTGTATCCATCGGGATCGGCGCGGCGGTAATTCTCGATCACCGTAATATACGATTCTCCCTTCCCCCCATCCGCATTGAACAACATGTTCTGGAATAGTACGCGGTTGTCTGACTCTTCCAGGGCGGCATTCATCACCCGTTGTAGGGCGGGAACTTTGCCGAAGTAATACGATGGCGTTGCAAAAATGCGCTCCAGCCAAGTGGTGTCCGGTTTTTCGATCTTCCAATCCTTCCCCTCACGCATCTCCTGCAGCCAATCCCGTACCGTATCCATAGACTCTTTGACTGCATCAAACCAAGCCGTCCAGCCTCTATCGGATTCGGACTTTACGCTGAATAATGGGCTATTAAAACCTTGGCGGCTCGTTTTTTTTTGAAATAAAGGGAAATTGAATGTGGGATTGGATGGATGCGATTCCGGAACGTCGGTTGTCCAAGTCACCGCCCTATGCGAACGACGCACCAATTCCACCAGGTCGGTCTTCCCAAACTCAATATTGAATCCCAACTTCCGCAACTGCTGTTTGATAAAATGCACAAAACGGTTCCATAAGGTCGAATGCACCGTTCCCTCTTCTACTTGTTCGGCAAACCATTCCTCAGCCGCCCGCAATGGGTCGTTGTATCCCCGCTCCCGGTTAAGGGAACGAATCTCTTTCTTGTATTTGCCATTCGCCATCCATTTCAAAAACCCTTCGTATTCTTTACCCAACACCTTGCGCAACCCCGCATGGCCAACCACCTCATGCAAGACCACGGTCAGCGCCTCCCGACGGTCATCAATGCCGTCCGCAATCAAATACGCCACCCCCGTTTCGGGATCGTATATGCCCCGCAAAATATCGCCCGGCCTCCCTCGCTCCTGGAACTCGCGGGCATACTTGGCAGGCAAATCGCGAACGCTCTGCACTACATCGATGGGAATATTAAAGTGCCGGTTGAGCGATTTAACATAGTTGCGCACGGTCTCCTCCTTGGAGCCTAATCCGTAACCAGGTTTTTGGGAAGTAGGCACCTTCTTCCCGGAGGGTTGATCAAAGACGGCATAATACGCTTTCCCCCGGTTATTCCCGATCGCCCCCGTGAACCCGGCCTTCTTGGCGGCATCGAGCAACAAGGCATTGTTCACCCATTCCCACGTTCCCCCGCGGGGGTCGGAATCCAACATCTGCATAAATTCCGTATAACCACCCGGGGTTGACAACTCCTCGGATTCCATGACCATGGTATCCAAGATAACATCCCATAACAACCGGTTGTGTTCCAGATTGGTAGGGTCATAGAAATTGGATGTATCCAGGGTTTGTTTCGCACCCTCCGCCATGGATTCATCCTCAGAAAAATAACGTACCCCCTTGGGAGAACCGGCTACCGTATATGGAACCGCTTCCACCGCCCCCCGGCTTCCGGGCTTGATGGACATCTGTATGCCACGTCTTCCTTCATTCTGAATTTCTTCGTACAGGGAATTTACAATCCTTATCCGATCCTGCAAACTCAATCCTTCCGGAAACAAATGCTTGTAGCGATCGGCTATGTATCCGGCGGGAGCATTCCGGGGATGCAATGTCCACACGGCATCAACCAGGGTTTTGCGATTCCCGGGATCGAAGGACTCAAGCGCCGGTGATTGCATCAACACGGCTTTGCCCTGTTTCGGTTCCACGGGCGCCTTCGGTTCCCCGGGCGCCTCCGGACCAGCCTCCTTTCCACCGAATTCAGGATACCGCTGCAATACGTTCGGTGGAATCTCGTGTCCTGACTGCGAGGCT
>ERZ795050.4696-NODE-4696-length-12215-cov-4.451974_pt1 | contig 12215 bp, 12 predicted proteins | sample MGYA00375134_ERZ795050 | MGnify/ENA primary metagenome ERZ795050 (study PRJEB30179, sample SAMN05720221) | activated sludge metagenome | isolation source: Anaerobic digester | place: Japan | collected 2015-05-26 ... | reverse complement strand
AATATTTGCCTGAAAACGATAATATTCTTAAAGCAGCGGTAGAGGCGGCAAAAGATGCTGTTCTTGTTCACAGAAGATACAATGTTCCACTTATAGTTTATCAGAATGGTAAAACTGTTAAATTAAATCCATATAAAGTTAATTTAAAAAAAACAAAAAACCCTAACAAAATCATATGATAGTGTTAGGGTTAAAAAACTTTACAATTATTTTGCGGAGAGACAAGGATTCTCGGTAATTTCCCCCAACGCCTTATTCATCAATCTATTTTGTAGGGCTGTGACCAAATTGTGCCCATTTGATTTTGAGTTAATAATTACTTTTAATAATGATTTATTACCAAAATTCTAATTTCATTCTATAAATAAAATAGTAAAATATTTTAAATAATTCAATCCAAATAACACGACCAATCAATAATGATGTAAAAAATATGACTGAAAATTTTGCATCAATATCCATAATATGAAATAAACTTTATTTCACAAGCACCATCCTCTGAATATTTTTATATTCACCTGCTTCTAACTTGTAGTAATATACACCTGACGCATATTTACCGGCGTTAAATTCTACACTATATGAACCGGCTGATTTGGTTTCGTTAACAAGTGTTTTTACTTCCTTTCCGGTTACGTCATATACTACCAGTTTTACATGCAAATCTTTCGGTATGCTGTATCTTATAACTGTGCTTGGGTTGAAAGGATTGGGGTAGTTGCTGAGATAGAAACCTTCAGGAGTTGTTCTCTTATCGGCTGTCTTGTTATCCTGATCTTGGCCGTTTGATTTATTTGACTCATTTGATTTATTTAGTAACGATGCTAAATAGATTACGTTTCTATCGTCTTTATAATCGCCTGATAAATCATTATATATTTTTTTCGCAGAGGTAATATCGTTTTTCTTGAAATAATACTGATAAAACTTTTGAACATTTGCCGATAACGCGTATTTTGTTTTTGGATAGCTTGTAATAATTTTATTCAATTTCTCAATTGTTAAATCGGTATTATCAGTCACTGCATAGCAGTTTGCTATACATGATTCCAATAATGGATTACCGCTTTTTGAATTCATATTTTCCAGATATTCTGGAATTTCTTTTATATTACTTTCCCTAAACAAAGATAGAAGGCCAAGATACACTTCGTCTAAATTACTCTCTTTTGTTGATGAAGAGATCATAGTCTGATAATCCTCATATGCTCCTTTATAATCGCCAATCATTTGTTTTGATTTAGCATCTTCGATTGAGGAACTGCAGCTTGGAGAATTATTGATCATTTTAAAAGAAATACCCTCGGCTATCTCAGGTGATTTTTCTGCTGTTTTGCTTGTAGGCGCGCTGGTACAATATGAGGTACAATTCAGTGTTCCGCCTTCGTTGAATATTTTATCTCCCTGGGTTGGCCCCCAATATATATTACTTGCATAAACAGTACCACTAGCATCAAGATGTAAATTATATGTTGTGTTAGTGTATAAACAGTTTCCATAGAAGTATGGGTTTGTAGCGCTGCCGATTGTTGGAGAAACTCCAGTACCACAATAAACTCCTACACCATTAGACCTGATTTTATTATTGGAAGCTCCGCCGCAAGCGAAACTGGAATATGGAGATAAACCGAAAACCGGCGTTGCATAATTATTTATTTCTATGCCGGTAGTATTGTTTTCGACTGTATTTCCGACACAATATCCGTTGCTATTGTCAAACCTTATTCCTGTTGTATTGTTTGCTATATTGCAAAATTGAACGTAAGGATAACCCGTGCAGTTTACAAATGATAATGCATAGCCATTGACTTTATTTATATCGCAATAGGATAAAACTGAATGTCCTGAACCCGAAAATGTTAGTCCTCCCCATGTTTCTGTAGTATTAAGAGGAACAAAAACAATCCTGTTCGATGAGGTTCCTTCAGAAGTAATAATACCATTACAAGTAATACTTGCTCCAGAAACAAATTTTAGATTTGTACCAGGATACACTGTTAATGTTACTCCTGAATTTAGCACTGCATTACCTTCTCCTACTTCCAAATCTCTTAATATTCTATTAGCTGTAATAGTGCCATAAATTTTTTTCTTAAGCATAAATAATTTTCCCGCACCAGGGTTCAATGATATAGTAAACGATGTTCTGTTGGTCACAGAATTATATGTCCCGGGATACACAACTTTCGAATTTTGATCTTGTATAAAATAGTTACCATTATTAATTTCGATAGTTACATTTCTAGCAGAGGTCAAGTTGCCATTCGCATCATTCAATAATCTGTTAACAATTAAAAAATAATCTATTGAATCGGTTCCCTGATCCATTCTTTTAAAAGTGCCGATTTCAATTAATGTATCTCCATCTGCCGTGTTTACGCTATAAATATTCGCACTGTTTTGAGGAATAGAATAATTTGGAAATGACTGTCTGTATTTTAATTTCTTAACAATATGTCCAATCTGTTTTATTTCATTATAAACAGTGCTCACATTATCATAAATGGGAATAGATTGGGGATCTGTAGCTGCTGTAAATTTGTTGCGATTCAGATCAACTAGTCCAAACAAACTTTCATCATCCACATATTCTTGATTTATATTGTCTATCCCATGCAATAGACCATCGATTTCACTTGTTGTTGATTGTGTTGTATTTCCTGAACTGGAAGCTCCAATCTGTCTTGAACCATATACATAAGATATTACCCCTCGCGCTCCACGAGATAGGGCAAGATAAGATTGAACCCTTAGCTCCTCAAATGTTGGTCGTCTTTTTCGATATAGATTATTTTCTGGATATTCAAGTTGAGATTGAATCACCGCATACCAAGTTTGAGTTTTACCATTTAATTTATTTGAAATTCTATTTACATGACCTAGAAAAATTCCAAGTGCGGTCTGTTGGTCAGTTCGAATTTTTTGTGTATTTCTATTAAAAACATATATAGCTGGACATATTATATCTAAATTGGTTACTATATTTAGAAAATTATCTTGTATATCGCCGTAAGCAATTACCTTTCTTGAATTATCAACCTGTTTAATTTTTCCGGCAATATAATTCATTTTTGGCCACTTTATATTTTCATATTTATATTGTTCAGAAGGATCAAAATAATTGGTAGTCCCGTTTTCATGACCAATGAACCATGAATAAAATCCTGTTCTGTTTACGAATTTGCTATAAATACCGTTTATTTTCCTATCAGCAATCACACGCCATTCAGTTTCGGGCATTAAAGTATCACAATATCTTACATGATACTCAAGGCTCGTATCAACTCCAAACTGTCCGCTTACCCAATTCCATTTACGTCTTGCTACCCCCATCTTAAATCCTATTTCCTCGCATAACTGCATAACGGTATCTTCCTTCCAATCCGGAATAAAGCAATCGAGAAAATTTCCGTTGGTATTTGTCCAATTTGACTTTTCATTATTCCATTCAGAAGCGGTATAATCATTTAAATACGGTTTTCGATATGCATCAATATAAATTCCCCACAAACCAAGCGGGAAATAGCTTGATGTGTCGTTTTGTTGAGAAAAGACCATATCGGGAGTTAAAAGAACTAATAAAATCGCGATACTAATAAAAGACTTTTTCATAAAAAATTCTCCTAATGAATTAATATCATTTTTTTTGTCAGCACTTTGTTATCAAATACTATTTGGTAAAAATACATACCGGAAGAAGCCTTAGCCCCTGCATTTGTTCTGCCGTCCCATCTGGTTTTGTGTTCGCCTCCTTCCTGGATGGTTTTTTCAAGGCATATTACCTCTTTGCCTTGTAAATCGTAAATTTTTATCTCAACTAATCCTTTTTTAGGAATGGTATATAATATGGTTGTTTCCGGATTAAAGGGATTTGGGTAGTTCTTTAATTGAAGATCGCCTTCCCGGTTTGAATTCGGTTCGCTAACCCTGGTGAGTATTCCATCATTTGTAATTCTCAGCGCTAGAACTGCAAATCCTATATTTTTGGAGCCCCATGTAACAATTCCGCCGCCGTTCCCATCAGATACTATTTGCGGAAAATTATGCATTTCTGGATTATCGGTAAGCGGTTTGCCTTTCTTTCCCCAAGAGGCTTTGCCATACTTATCTATTTTCTGCGCAACTACCTGCGGATAACCAATTGTCGCCTGTGATACATTAATTACGCCACCATCGCCGTCATTTACCATTTGCGAATTTGTGACTTCCGCGGTTGAATCAATATAGTAAGCTCCATGATCGCCCCATAGTTTTTTACCGGAGCTGTCGATATGTTGTATTGATCTTCCGACACCTAAAAAAATGCCCCCCTCCTTATCACTTATTAGCCTTCTTGCCCCACCGCCGCCAGTATATGGCATTGAGTCTATCTTATCACTTTTCCATAGCAATAATCCTTCATTCGTTATTTTTTGGAGATGTAAAATACCATCATAATTTACCCATGTAACATATGTATTATTAATTCCGTCAAAGATTGTGTACACGAATATCTGTGATTTGTCGTTATTAGTGGAGATCAATACTCCCTTTTCGCCCCATAACCTTTTTCCTTTTTTATCAAAACGCTGGGAATAAATATCTCCGCTTTCTGCCCATGTGATAACAGCTCCTCCATTTCCATCCACAGAAATTACTGCATCATGATTATAAATTACTTTTTCTGAAGGTCCGGCAACAATAATCCCTGCGTCTCCCCATTCCCTTTTTCCAAGCTTATTTACTTTTTGGGCCAACACCATGTAATCGTGCGCTCCGTAATATATCCATGTATAAAACGCGCCGCCATCACCGTCAGATGCAATTTTTACAAACAGCCCCGGATATTTATTGCTTAAACCAACTGCCGAGTCACCCCATAATAATTTTCCATTAATATCTACTTTTTGACTATATATATCCGTTGAATTCGGATTTCTGTAGTCCTCCCATGCAGCGATAAAGCCTCCATCTCCATCCGAAATAATTTGCGGCCAATCTCTTCCACCGGAAGCATGGCATAATAAAACGCCGTTTCTCTGCCAATAAATTTTACCGCTTGAATCAATCCTTTGTGCATAAATATTTTCATATGGAAAATTTCTGATATCCGCCCAACAGATATACGCTCCTGTGCCTGAAGCATCGCCTGCTATTTGCGGCAATGAATAGGTTTTATTTGTTATAGTATCGAATACTACTAACCCATTTTTTATCCATTGACCCTCAGCAATGTTACTAAAGAATAGAATTAATAATAAAGATATAAATGTTTTAATCATTACTCCTCCTTTTTCAATATTTGTGATCATTTTGTTCGGAATCATTTTCAATTGTTACTCGCGTTTTTAAGAAATATTTATATAGAAATTTTTATTTTTTACTCTGTCTTCGGTATCATTTGGCACTATTTTAATAAAAACATTTTCTTGCTGTCAACAAAATTGTTTACTTGTAATCTGTAAACATAAGTTCCACTTGAAAGCCCTGCAGCATCAAAATTTACTTCATAGCTTCCCGGGTTCCTTTCTTCACTAAGAAGTGTTTTAACTTCTTTGCCAAGTAAATCATATACTATCAATTTTACATATCCTCTTGTTGGTATGCTGAAAGAAATCTTTGTGCTTGGATTAAATGGATTTGGGTAATTTTGTAGAAACGCTACATTATTTGGTAGTTGATCTGGTTTACTAATACCAACTGATGGACCACCTATCATATATACACCATTGATAATTACTGTTTTATATCTTATAGAGTATAAATGTTCATAGCCTATAGTGTAAAATCCAATATTTTTTATAAAATTAAATGAATTGGCTACATCTATATTCATAGCACTAAATATAATTAATTCATTGTTTTTATATTCTATTACACAGGCATGAGAGTATAACCTGTTTATATAAAATTCTTTAGCTTGTCCAGAAAATTTCCATAAAAGGTAATCCGTACTATCGGATTCTAAATATTTATAAACATTACCAATAGAATCCTCTTTTAGATATTCCGAATGTTTCTCTGTTTCAATTATTGTATCCGAAATTTGTCCGTAGTAATCAAGGATAAAATAATTTTTATTATTAGTAAGTATGGTATCACCTTTAACCTTTATTTTAGATTATATGGCATGTACCTTTCTTTCAGTAAAGCCGTGGTTGGATCATAATTTTTTTTTGTATATGTTCCCTCCATCTCCCAATAATTTCCCACCGCCAACAGCAGGTAGCTGCTATCCTGCTGCGCAAGAACTATCTGCACACAACAGAACAGCGCTAACAGATAAATTATTTTTTTCATTTTTTCACCTTAAAATATTTAAAGTTTTTTACTTTTGAGAGAGTATGCTCATCTCCAGAAATCGCCACATTGTGAAAATAAATTTTTGAGAGAAAATATTATTTGAGTTTGATATTACCTCTTTGGTTTTTATTGAAATTGATATAACAACGGGATAACCAAATGAGCACAAACTAATAAAAGTATGGTGAAAAATATTTGAAAAGATTTTTGCTCATAGTACACCCAGCCGATAAAATGCTTAAGAGAAACACTATAATAAGGTTTGGCGGTCCTTATTATATTCCCCGGTTTAACATAAACATATTTTATAACTACAATAATATAATATATAATAAAATGTTTGTCAATACGTGAAAACAAGTATTTTTTAGGTCAAAACATACGCAAAATATGTAGAATAGTATATATATTATTGTAATATTGATGATTATTATATCTGTATTTATAATAATTTTTAATACGTTATATCAATATTAAATAATTTAAAAACATGTAAAATATTTTCGTGAGCTTCAAATTTTTGCTAGATCTTATCATTATTGAAAGAAAAATCTCTTAAATCAAGAATGGATTGATTTCATAAGATGGAATAAATTTTATTTGAAAAAGAGAAAGGATTTTTAGAATTGCTAATATACACGTTGTACCATAAGAATATTTCTGAATGAGAAATACATATTGCACCAAAAACAGATATTGACAATGCACAGTAATAACTATATCTTTTATTATTATTTGGAAATATTAAAAACGGAGGCTATATGGCAACAAATCCACCCAAAGGTGATAATTCAAGAAAGGTAGCAGTTCGTGATCGGTCTCAAGTTTATAATCCCAAAATTGATCAATACTCGAAACGAGACACTGATTCTGTACAATTTATGGGAAATAAAAAAGATGGCACCCCATTTAAAGGCGTTAGAAAAGAAAAATAGTGCTTTCACTTTCACTTATTATGTTCTCGTCAAATATTGCATGGCGATATATTTATATTAATAATACCTCTGCGTTTTAATCATGTCTTGAATGATTTTGATTGTTTTCGTCTTATATGTCTTCAGAGTAATTCTCAGGATGACTTTATTTCTAATATATTTTCTAGAGCTATGCTCATTTAATATATCGAATTCATGTTTTCAGTATAAGTATTAGGAGCAATATAATATTTATAATGTCGACTTTTCGTCTTACCTTTCAATCCACCTTTTTGAAATATACTTAGTTCTATATTAGTCAAAATGTAATTTAATCTCATCATATTTTTCTTTACTGAGAAGTCGATTCTTGTCAAGTTTAATCACTTTTGCTTGATCAGAAAAAAAGCTTTAGATGTTCATTCTCCATTGCACTCATAATCACTTGTGTATCATCGGAGAACTCGTTTAATATCAGATTTACAATTTTTTCATAGTTTTGATGGGACTGTTCTTGTTGGTTAGGAGTATCTATCACAAGTGAAGACAAAACTTCGCTCCCAAACTTTTCAACCATTGTAAATATTGTTAAGTAATACGCCAGAATGCCCCTAACACCTTCAGCCGCACCACCTTCTTTAATTACTCTATTATAATCCAATGGTGAATTTATCCTAGATAAATTAATAGCTTCTACATCTAGTATTTTTATATATTTTGTCAAGATCGAGTTATACGAATCATTTTTATTTTCAATACCTTCTTCTGTTATTATTTCTTTTTGATCTTTACTTAACTCTTTGATTTCATCTTCTAATTATTTTATATCTGATTGTTTTAATAATTTTGATTGTTTAACATTTTTTTTATTGATTTACTGGCAATACTTTCAATTATTTGGTTGAAATCAATTTTTTGTGAATCCCTTTCTTCGATTATATATTTTCTATTTATTTCATCTATTTGGTCCCTAACATTAACCAAATCTTTCTCGTTTTTCAATATTTTATTTTCAATTTTAATAATCTCGTCTTGAATTTCATTCAATTGATTTTTAGCTTAATTTTTATCAGTCATTATTGAAGTTCTGTTAAGAATAGAGTTTTCATAAATTACACCACATAATGGGCATTCAATTACTTCGTCTTCAATATTTTCAATTGAAAAAACATAATCCTTGTCCAGTTCGGCTATTAATTTTTCCGTTAAAATTTGTTATTGTACTAGGTAATTTTTTTCAGAGACATTGATTGCCAAATCATTAAGTAGTTTTTCTTGACTTTCTTGGAGTAATTTAAGGTCAGATTTAATATCCTCAGTAATTTTATCTATCGTACTAATTGTAGTAACCGTATTAACGTATGGAGGTATAAAAGCTTAAACTACTTCTAATGCAGTATCTATTTTCTGAACTTGAATTTAAATTTGTTTTTGATTTTCCTTTTTAGACGATTTTTCGGATTCAATTTCAAAATGCATAGGAGTTAAGAGTCCAATATGATATTTGATAAATGTACTTTTCCAATTAGAATATTGACCCAGATTATTAAAATTATCCCAAGCTTTCGTCCAACTTATTTTTTGGTCAAAATAATATGGAAGAAAGTAGAACTCAGGAGGATGTGTTTCTAAAATACTAGAATTTTGATTAGGAAGTAAAACCTTAAAATTAACAATTTCTGCAATTTTAATTGAATACTTGCCAGTAATTTTTTGAAAATCTTTATATATAGAATCATTTTCTTTTAAAGAGATTTGATTTTTATATCTTTTGACTCTATAATTTTTTGTGTCTATTTCAAAATCAACAATTGTTTTACAGTCTAATGCATTCCAAGTTGTGTCGAGCTCAGGTTCACAACCAAGTCCCCAAAATAATAATTTCAATAAAGTAGATTTACCAACGCTATTGTCCATTGCTGTTATCTAATTCAGTTTTTTGCTAAATTCGAACTGATTTTCCAACTTTGTTGAGTTTGACAGAACAAGCAGTTGTTTGAATTTTAAGCTTTTCATTTTTTTTAGTTCTTAAATTTCGTATTAGTATTTTAAAATTTCCTTTTTCCATTAGTTCACCATAATATATTCACAAATTAAAGTAGTTGTTATTTCCTCTTCAGTAGAAAATTGATCTCTGATTTTAGTTGGGATTACTTTTTGAATATTTTCTATTAATTTATTCATATCTTTAATTCCCAAGTTTATATTTGATTCAATTTCATTTACAAAAAATTTAGTTGTATCTATTTGAAAAGAGCTTCTATTACTTATTCTTTGCCTTCTGTATCTTGCAAATGATCTCTTAAGCTTTTTGGATTCAATAGATTTAAATCCCATTTCGTTACAAATATTATTGAATTCTAAATCAATTTTTGCTTCATCATTAAAATCAGATTTTAACTCTTCGATAATTTCTCTTATTTGTTTATAAGTAGCTGATTTAAAAATATCAGAAGTTGCTTTTTCTCCATTAGGTGTAAGATAAATTAGGAATAAGTTATTCTTTGAAATACCTTTTGATTTTGTAAATTTATCATAATACTTCTCATATTTATTAGTTTGATTATTTTTTTCATGTGATTTAATTTTGTTTTCAATTGCTAATATCCAATTATTACCAATTATTTCAATATCTATTCTGCCCCCTTTACCAAAGTCTTTTTCTTTTTTAATACTTTTAATTCTTGTATTATCTATTTCACCATTAAAAATCCTTTTATACAATTTTTTTTAAAAATTTATCATCTAAACCATGAGATTCATTCGGATTCAACAACCAAAATAACAAATTTGTGTGTATTTCTTCTTTATCAGTCATTCCTAATGCATCAAATAAATATAATTTAGTTTTTCCCCATAACCCTTCCTGTTTAAGTTTATTTACAGCCTTTGCGTATAATATTAAACCTTCTTTGATTCCTTTAGTAATTCTCGAGTTATTATACTGTTCATACTCTAGAAACTTTTTTCTAAATAAACTGAAATTAGTTTTAAAATAACAATACTCTTTATACAAAGCTTCTTTGTATGCTTTATTGTATTTTTTTAAAGCTTCGATCTCTTCGTTTGTCAATATTTTGGTTTCATTGTTCATTGTTTTATTTTTTTATATTACAATTTAACATTAATACTTTTTTAAGTAATTCTTTACACGGAAATTTGAAATAATTGATATTAAGAAATACCTTTTAATGGAATTAATTCGCTTATTATTTTTATACTTCATAAATAATTTTATTTAAGTATAATTTACAGTATAATATAATAAAAAAATTAATATGCAAGAAAAAAATATTATTACATCTTATATAAGGAATATGAAAAAAGGAATATATTGTCACTGGAAAAGTATGAAGTAATATGATGTAGAATATTTTCTTCAGAAAGCTATTGAATAATATCTTAATGTTAAAGCTATAATTATATCAAACAATAACATTCAATTTGTTCCCCATGATTTCAAAAAAAATTCAAATTATATTAACTTAACTCATATAAGGAGTTCTAATACTTATCCACAAAGTAACGGTAAGATTGAAAGATTTAATAAAACTAAATAAGATGAATTCTTAACTAAAAATATTTTTATTGATTTTGATGATCCTAAAACAAAAATTCATTCATATACAGATTATTACAATAAATAAAGACCTCATTGTTCTTCGTTGTATTTAACAACAGAAGATAATTTTATCGGTAGAGTAAAAAAGTATTAAAATTCGTTGTATTAAATTAAATAAAGCTAAAACAGCAAAAACTTATTTCATCTAAATAAACATTCTGTTATAGCATAATTCTTTATATTTTTTTCTAATTTTAAATGAACTAATAAAATTCTGTTAATTTTACGTTATCGATTATAAATCTAGCTATTCTTGTAAATTTTTGAACCTAATATTTAACAAAATTAATGTAGTGATAAAATATGTTCAAAAAGATTTTTGTATACTGGACAATACCTATCTCTATATAATAAATCTTGTGAATTAGTAGTGATTCCTCTAATTGGGCAACCGCCATAACATATACTGAGAAATTTACAACTTCCACAATCATCTTTCATGATGTAGTTTAATCTCAAAGAAAAAATCTTATGAAGTGGTGAATGGAATATATCATAAAATTTATCTCGTAAAATATTACCAAAAATAAGTTTTGATTTAAAACCAGTAAAAAAATCACAATTCGTAACATTACCAATAGGATCAATACATAGAATTGAATTTGAGCAATTTGAAGTAAAAATACAAGGTAATACAGTATTAGAATTATTTAATAAACGAGATTCTATCGCATGAAAGGGATTAATAACGAAATTATTATTTTTTGATATGTCATAAATTTTTATTAAAAATTTTGATAATTTTTTTAGTTCGTAATTTTCAAACTTTTCATTTGTTTTTTTATCTAAACACTGTAAAGGAAGATTCAATTGTAAAGTGTTAAGTTTAAGATGTTTAGAATAATAACTGAAAAACTCATATGGATCTGAAATAACAGTATCAGGATGAGCCAATGAAATTACGCTTACATTAATATTATTTTCCCTAGCATAATTAAATTTTTGTTCCCAAATATCTCTATAAAAATGAGTATCCCCATTTTTTAATTTTCTGAAATTATTAGGAAAGTCTATAGAGGTACTTAGCTTGTTTAAAAATAGAATTCGTATTATTTCTATCCATTTTTCTGATAATAAAATAAGATTGGTTTGTAAAAAATGATTGACTGAAGTTTTTTTTGTTAAATATATTATCCGAAATTTCTTTAACTTTTTAAAAAAAATCAGTTCCCATCGTCATCACTTCTCCACCTTGCCAGTAAAAATCAATATTTGTAATTTCCTCTATTTCCAAAAATTTATTAATAGAATTAAAAATTTTGTTAACTATTTCTATAGTATATTTTTGATTTTTATAAGAAATAAAACAATAATCACATTTAGCATTACAATAATAAGTAGGCATCAAAATAATGCTCAATTTTTTCATATGTTTATACCTGTTCGTAAATCATAAA
>ERZ795050.4695-NODE-4695-length-12216-cov-21.116767_pt1 | contig 12216 bp, 14 predicted proteins | sample MGYA00375134_ERZ795050 | MGnify/ENA primary metagenome ERZ795050 (study PRJEB30179, sample SAMN05720221) | activated sludge metagenome | isolation source: Anaerobic digester | place: Japan | collected 2015-05-26 ... | reverse complement strand
GAAATGAACAAGGACGATAAGAGGCGGTTGAGGAAAATCTATCAGGCGATGGCCGCGCCGGAGCGGATGCTGATAGAACGGGCGCTCCTCATGAAGAAGAAGGATCGCTTCGGGCTGATCGCGTCGATTGCCGGTCTTTCCGACGAGGAGCAGGAATTTCTGTACAACCTTTCGCAGCTCACACAGGAAGACATCGACGAGATGATTGCCTACGCTGCCAGGGGATTCATCATGCGGCTGCTCGGGAGGATCTTCGGGTTCTGATATGGCCTGTTTCCGTTCCCATCTTTCAGCGTCGAAGATCGATTCCCGGATATGGCGAATCAATCTGCCCTTGATCTATAAGAGCGACCTTCTGGGCAGTGAGATTATTGTCCCGACCGGGTTTTGTTGTGACTTCGAGAGCGTGGACCGGCTCCTTCTGCTCGGTTACGTGCTGTTCGCTCACACGGCGGACGAGGCTGGTGTTGTTCATGACTATCTCTACCGGGCCGACTGCAAGCCGTGTGTATCCCGCGCAAAAGCGGACGCGATTTACCGGGAAGCGTGCCTTGCTCTCGGCAATACGATGTTTACCGCATGGAGCAAGTGGGCAGGCGTGAGGGCTGGCGGATGGATGCACTGGCGCAAGAAGACGGTGGATTGGAGGCCGTAATGGGAGACAAAGTACTTGGTGGGGTGAAGAAGAAGGGCAAACCCGGCAGGCCCAAGGGCTCTCTAAACAAGAAGACCCTTCAAATCGAGCTTGGCATCGACCCGAAAGACCTGAACCCGCCCCCGCTGCATGAGAAGGGCACGCCGTGGACCGAGGAACAGGCCGTTGAGGAGCTTGAGTTCCTGATTCGCTTCCTCGACAACATGGACTACAAGAAGATTTTCTTTGGGCAATGCTTGTCCATCCGGGGATACCGGGATTCCCACCTGTATGAGAATCTTGCGAAGAAGTTCCCGACATCCTGCCTTCCCTTGTACGATTTTGCCAAGATGATTCAGCAGAACAAGCTGGCGACCATGACGCTTACCAAGCACTACGATTCCAGGTTCGGCGTGTTCGCCATGCAGAACATCTCTCAATGGCGGCAGACGCAGACGCTTGATGTTGCCACGAACGTATCCATCAAGACCAAGGATTACAAGGGGCTTCAGCCCACCATCAACGAGCGGATTCAGAAGGGGAAAAAGGGCAAGTAATGGGCGAAGCCGCATACGAGCTTGAGTACGAGAGCAAGGGCGAGAAACAGGTAAACCTTGAGTACAACCCCGCCCCGACCATCGAGCTTTTCCATGCCTCGGATGCCATGATCCGGTCAATCGTCGGCCCCGCAGGTTCGGGGAAAACGACGGGGATGATCTGGGAGATATGCTACTTCCTGCCCCAGATGCTCTACACCAAGTACGGCATCAAGAAGACCCGATGGCTCATCCTGAGAAACACGAACGACCAGCTCTGGACGACCACCATGAAGACTCTTTTCGAGTGGTTCGACCCGACATGGGCCGGGAAGTTCCACAAGCAGGACAAGGTTTTCACCATAACGGCATTCAAGCCGCTCGAAATCGAGATCCTGTTCAGGTCGTGCGACAGGCCCGAGGATGTGAACAAGTTCCGGTCCCTTGAGCTAACGGGCTACGGCATTGACGAGTCTTCCGAGGTCCACCATTCGATCAAGCTCATTCTCCGGCAGAGGATCGGGCGTTATCCGAGGGCTTCCGAATGGCCCAAGGACGAGCGCGGCAAATCGGTTGTAAGGAAGTTCGGTATTGAGTCCACGAACCCGCCAGACATCGAATCGCCGGATTATTACGAGTTTTATGGACCCCAGGACATGAGGTTGCCCGACGGAGAGGGATTCTGGCAGAAACCCGGAGAAAACCAGGAAAACCTTGACCCTAACTACTACACCGACATGCGCCGGTTGTACGCGAACGACCCCGACTGGATTGACCGCTACATCGAGGGCAAGCCCGGTGTCCAGAAGGTTGGAAAGGATGTTTATGGGAGTTTCAGCTACAATTTCCATGTTGCCAAGAACCCTATTGTATGGCCCGGTAAAGCATTCACCATCTATCGAGGATGGGATAACACCGGAAACTGCCCTGCCTGCGTGGTTGGATATATCCCCACTCCTGGCGTGGTGCATATCCTTAGAGAGTTTTGGGATGACCGTTCAGGTATTATTGATTTCGCTGAGAGAGTCAAGCGCGAGTGCCTAGCCACCTACCCGGATGCCAAATACATTGACTGGGGCGATCCCGCCGGTGAGTTCAAGTTCTCATCGAACAAGGCCGGGGGCGGTCTTACATCGAATGCCCAGATGATGCGCGAGATCGGCATTGATGTTTATCCCTCCTCCCAGGATTGGGAGCCCAGGCGCGAATCTGTTGATATCATGCTCCGGCAGACGAACAGGGGAGAACCGGCGCTTCTCATCGACCAGTCATGCAACAGATTGATACAGGGCTTCATGGGTGGCTACGGGTACAAGGAGGTGCAGAACGGGGTGTTTGGCGACAAGCCGGTCAAGAACCGTTTTTCGCACGTCCATGATGCTCTCCAGTATCTCCTGGTGAAATTGGTCGGGCAGAACAGGGTATTGCGGAAGACCAAGAAGAGAAAGCCCCGCTACAGCAGGCGGTCATTTTCTGGATACGGAGGATAGGAAGTGGCGAAGAACTTTCAGAACGAAGAGATGAGAAACGAAGAGTTTACCGTCGAGGATGATTCCCCCTCCGAGGACAGGGACGATATGGTTACGTACTTCATGAAGCTCTACCGGGAGTACGAATCATCGGAATACCGCAGGCAGAAGATCGAGGATGCGGCAGAGAACCGCAAGAGATATGACGGGGATAGGGACTCGAAGAATTTCCCGTGGGAGAACTGCTCAAACTATTCGCTCATGACCGAGGCTATCGTGGTGGACAACCTGGAGCCTAGGCTGGTGGCGGCTGTGGCTGGCAAGGACCGCGACATCGTGGAGGCCCTGCCCAACAGCAGCAAGGGTGTCGAGTTCGCCAAAGAGGTGGAGAAGTTCGCTGAATGGGCTCTGGCACACAACATCAAGTGGCAGGACAATGTCCCGGCATGGATACACAACGTCCTCCTGGACGGCACTCTCTACATCTTCCCCTACTACAAGGAGCAGAAGCTAATCAGGGGAGAGCGGTTCGTGGGCAAAGTGGCTGTCAACCCATTCACGATGGAGAGAATCACCGACGAGGAAAGTCTTAGGGCGCTTATCATGCAGGGCATCAGGCCTGAAGAAATGCCGGTGGACGAGATCCAGAAAAAGGATGTGCGGATCTTCAAGGTGGTCAACGAATACGCCCTCATGAACGAAGTCTACGGGCCTGACATCTGCCCTGATTGGGATGAAACCCCTACAATACGTAAACAATTCTTCAAATATGCCGATTTGGAGGAAAACAGCAAGGAAAATGGTGGTGTTTATATAAATATCACGAAAAAACTACTTGATTCGGCCACAACCACCAGGGATGATGAAGACCTTCCCCCCGGCAGCGACCGTGACGGGGCGGCACCTGAGGTCGAGCGCGAGGAAATCGAAGTCCTGACGTTCTACGACAGGTACGACATAGGGGAAGGCCGGGATTGGGTGATAGTCTCGATCGCCAAGAACACGGAAACGGTTATCCGCAAGCAGTATGTGCGCGATGTGTATTATGGGCTCATCGGCAAGCCGTGTAAGAGGCTGGTGATCTTCCCTGATTTCAACAAGCAGTTCGGCACTGGCGTACCGCACAAGATACGCCACCATGCGCTTTCCATCAACGACTGCCTGAACCAGATGCTCGATTCCGGCGCGGCGCAGATCAACCCGTGGTTCTTCTACGGCTCCGATGTGGGCTTGCAGGACGAACTGGACATTTCCCCCGGCGGCGCGAACCCCGTGGTGGGCAACGCCAATTCCATTGTGTTTCCTAATGTCGGGGTCAAGGCACAGGTCTACATCGAGTTCATCAACTTAATAACGTCCTTCCTGGAACGGCTTATCGCCATGTCTTCGTACCAGTCGGGCGTTGAGGATCAGGCGATGGGGCAGGGGGCCGGGACTGCGGCTGGCATGAGGATGATCTTGCAGGAGGCCCAGGTGAAGCACACCTACCAGGCCAAGCCGATCAAGGAGCAGCTCGAAGACGTTATCAAGCTCGACATGATGCTCTACGCCTGGTACATGCCCACGGATGCCGAGATAGTGCTCCCCGGCGGACAGGTGTTGAGGGGCGTCAACGTGGATGCTCTCCAGCAGGATTACGACTTCTCGCTCCGCATCTCCGACAGCGCGTACAACAAGATGATGGCGCGGTACGAGGCCCAGGAACTCCTCGGTCTTGCCGCGTCCTTCCCGTTCGCCAATCAGATGCAGTTGTTCATGGATGCTCTACAGGCATACGACAAGAAGAACCCGGAGATATACATCGAACCCGCCTTCCTCATGCTGATTCAGGCCGTAGCGCAGAACCCCGAGATCCCCCAGGTTGTGCAACAGTATATTCAGGACAAGATGCAGAAAATGCATCAGCAGAAACTCGGACAGGCGGCGCAGGACGGTGAAACGGTCAGCAGGATGAGGGAAGCCCTGAAAGACCAGCAGGCGATACCCGACATGCAGAAAGCGGTTGAGAAGAATCTGATAAAGCGCAAGATCCAGGATTCGATGGAGATGGCCGCAGCACTTGAGCACAAGAACATGATCGGTCCGAAGGACATTCAGGACGCAATGGCATCCCAGAAGCGGAAACTCGCAAAGTATGTTGTTGAAGGGAGCATGGCGTAATGGCGAGGCAAGACCTTCTTTCGAGCGAGGACTTCCTGCTTTACCAGCAGGATCTCCTGAACCGGCTGGACAACCATTACCGGGATCTCCACAAGACGCTCTCCCTGCCCTCGACCACCATCGAGGCAGAAGAGGGTGTTCTCATGAGGCTTAACAGCCAAAGGGCGATGATCAAGGAACTGGAGATCATTATCGCCCTCCCCACGGACTACATCCCTAAGGAGAAGGACGAACAGCGGCAGCAGGCAAAGAGAAAACTCGGACAGAAAATACTCGATGTTTTCAAGTCCGTATTTCAAAAACAGGAGGTTGTGCAACAATAATATAAACCGGGTCTGATATTTGGTCGGCCAACCAAGTATCGGCGAAAGAAGCAAGCAAGGGCGGCAGTCAGGTGCCTGACCATCTGACCGTCGCCCTTTTTGTTTGCCCGGTCAAAAGAGCAACCCAGGCCGGTAGGCCAGGAGAATAACCCGCAAGGAGCTTTTATGGCTTTCGAGGAAGTGGCAGTAGACGAAACACCCGAAACCGATTTCAACGAGATTTCGGTGGAGGAGGAACCCGGAAATCCCCCGGACGAAGGGGAGAAGGCGAAACCCGAAGAGGAGAAACAGACAGATGAGCCTTCTGCAAAGAAGGCAGACGAACCACCTCCTGACAAGGAGCCCGAACCGTCCAAGGAACTGGATCTTACGGTTGAGAAGCTGAAGAAGGACATAGCCAGCATGGGCTACAGCCTGCGCGAGATCAACCGGCAGAAGGCGTTCCTTGAGGAGCAGTTGCGGAAAGAGCGGGAGAATCGGCAGAAGCAGCTCGTAAAGGATGGCTTGGCGCAGGAACTCGACAAGATCAAGCATCTGCGCGATGTGGACCCGGACGCTTATATTCGGGAGCACACACGCATCATTGAGGCACAACTCCGCAAGGAGATGGATGTCGAGCGGGAGGCGCTGAAAGCAAACAGCTTTATATCCCAGGCCCAGGCCAGACGGCAGAAGGTAGAGGAACGGCTTGTACGCGATTACCCGGACATCAACGACCAGGGGAGCGAACTGTTCATAGAGTCGCAGAAGACTCTTCAGAGCAGATACACGCCCGAGGAAGTGGCCTTGCTGCTCAGCAATTCACCAGAGGTTTTCCTGAGCATCGTTGGCGAGACAGCCACCAGACTCAAGCTCAAGAAGCTGGAGTCTGCGAAGGTTGACAAGTCGCGCGAAGACCGGGTGAGAGGGCAGGGTGTTGTCGAGGGTGCAAAGAAGTCTTCGGCAACCGAGCCGGGACTTTCCAGGGAGCAGCTTCAGTTCTGCAAGGACAATGATTTCGACCCGAAAGAGTACGCGAAGTTCGTGGCAAGGTGCAGGAGGTAGGATATGGCAGTCAAAGACGTTCTAAAAGAGCATGAAAGAAAACCGGCAGCGCCTACGCAGGCCGCCGAGACGAAACCGGAGCAGGTTATACTGGCGCAGTCCAAAGAGGACCTGTTCCTTCGGCAATTAATGGGTGAGGCCAGCAAGGAGCCTGAAGAGTGGTACGCGGGGAAGGTCGAGATCGACGAGCAGTTCAAGTCGATGTTCCGGCTCCCTGACGAACTCTGCAAGGGCCACCCGAAGCAGGCCACGGACGCAAAGGAAAGAGCATACTGCTGGGTCGAGGTGTCCGACGAGCGGGTTGCGAGGTTTTACCACAGCGAGAACTGGATTCCCGTCAACCGGACGAACCATGCCTTTCTCCCCGACAAGTACTTTTCCGCGCTTGGCGCGATAGAGCGCCACGGCTACAGCCGTCACATTCTCATGTGGCAACCCAAGGGTTACAACATAGCCAAGAGGAGGGCAGCAGCCAAGGCATCGAGCGACAGGCTCAAGAACAGCAAGGAGAAGATCAAAGAAGTGGAGAAGAGCGGTGCGGTTCATCTGGAAGAGGTGTCCAATTCCGGCGGGTACGGCCTTACTCCCGGCAGCGATCCCATCCAGGTGGATTGGGACGGAACACCGGTCGAAACCAGCACAGACGACGAATAAGGAGTAATCAATGGCTACCGCGAAATACGGGCTTGAGCCCATCGGACCCCAGAAGCCCGATGCGCTCGTGAAGTTCGACGTAGACCCCTCTAACACCGCCATTTATCGGGGCGATGTGGTGGAGTTGGACGCTGACAAGGGTGTTGCACAGGCTCCGGCAACGAACGTGGACAACATCGGCGTGGTTGTCGGCTTCTATGATGCCGACGGCCTTCCCGCGCTGTACTATCCCGCAGGGAACGCCGCAGGCTACACGGCAATCGTGAACATCGACCCCCATCAGCTCTACAAGATCCACTACTACCATGCATCCACCGCCCTTACTGCGGCGGATGTGGGAAGCTGCGCTGATTGGGTGGTCGGGACCGGGAACACCACAACGGGACAGTCCGGTGCGTATGTGACGTCCCTCGGAACAGGTGCCGCAGGGCTGTACGTCCTTGGGCTGTATGAGCAGCAGGGCAATAAGTGGGGAACCGACTGCGAGTTGGTCGTGAAGCTCCATGAGCATGTACACACGCCTGCCGCTGCGGGAATCTAAGGAGGACATGACAAATGGCTACTGAATCCCGTTCAAGATTCAACAAACTGTATGTCCCCGGCCTGTACCTTGTGGCTACCGAGTCTTACAAGCGTTACAGCGAGGATTGGAAGAAGTTCATCAAAGTAAACAAGACCAAGAAGGCTTACGAGGAACTGGCCTATATGAGCGGCCTGGGCCTCGTGGCGAAGAAGCCCGAAGGCACCCCCATCACCTACGATGCCAGGTATCAGGGGCCGTCCAAGAAGTTCGTGGTCGAAACCTGGGCCCTGGGCCTCCGCATCACTGAGGAGGCAATCGAGGACGATCTGTACGGCAAGATGAAGGGCGGCATGAAGGAACTCGGCATCTCGATGGCTGAAACCATCAACTGCGCGGCCTATGACGGCTTCAACAACGGTGCCGACACGCTCACCTCCGCAGACGGCCAGTACATCTTCGACGATGACCACGTGAAGCTGGACGGCTCCACCTGGAGCAACGATTACACCGCGACCTCGCTTTCCATCGACTCGATCCAGACCGACATTGCCGCTTTCGAGGCGCTGACCGATCATCGCGGCAAGAAGATCAACCGCGTGGGCGGCGTTCACTGGATTCTCTGCAACCCCGCTCTTGAGTGGAAGCTGGCGGAGATTTTTGGCAGCGTCATGAACCCGAACACCGCGAACAACGCCATCAACGCGCTCAAGAAGGCGAGGCCCAACCTCAAGTTCTTCTGCACCCCGTACATCACCTCCACCACGGCGCGGTACTACATCGGGGAATTGGATGATACGAGAGGCATGGTGTGGTTCAATCGCAAATCCCCGACCTTTGCGCGGGAAGGCGATTTCGAGACCGGCGACGCGAAGTTCAAGGTAACGGCACGGTTTGCAGGGGCAGGCTCGGTTGACCCGATGAATATTGCGCTGAACGCCGGCGCTTAAGGGGGTGGCTCATGGCTATTCCTTTCACTAACCTGACCAACCTCGCGCTGGACGGTTTTCTCGCATTCGGCAACCAGCTCGACGGGCATCACAGCGGCCTCGCGGTCGTGAAGATCCCCGTCACGGCAACCGAAGCGGCGAACACTACCGCCACCGAGAAGGACACAGGCTTTGACCTCAAGGCAGGATGGACCGTACTCGATGCGTGGATTGTGGTGAACACGGTTGACGCGGGAGAAACGGTGGACGTGGGAACCAACAGCAAAAATTCCGGCGTCGCCGACGGTTTTATCGACGGCGCAAGCCTTGCCACTAAAGGGCTTGTCTACCCCGATGCGACCGTCACGGCTGGAGGGACGGAAACCTACTACTCGGCCAACACTCGCGGTGCCTTGCTGGCGGATTACATCGTGGGGTCCAATACGGCGACTGATTTCGGCCTGTTCCACAAGAAGCCCTACACGGTTTCCACCGACATCGACCTCACGTTCACGACCTCTGACGGGACCGACACTGCCGCGTTCGACATCTATCTGCTCATCTACGACCCGAGCCCGACCGCTGCGGTTGATGTGTACTCCAAAGAGACCATGGCAGCAGCTTCATAGCAAAAAGTACGGAGGGGGTCAGCAATGGCCCCCTCGTATTTAAGGATACGTGATGGCGTTTCAGGTAGAAGAGATCAGGCAGGACGACGGCACCACCTATTCCATAGTCGTGAGGGACTCGTCCGACATGACAGCGTACCGGGCATCGTTCGACATCAGAGATGGTGTGTCCGACGCGGTCAATCAAATAAAGGCCCAGGTCATATCAGCCAAGTCCGTTGCGTTGCAGTCAGACATCATCAAGAAGGCCATTGAAGATGAATTGAATCTTCTGGATGTTGCAAAGATCGAAGCGGATGCGAAAGCGGACATATCTGCCAATCTTGGCATAAAGGTCGGGGATGTCGATGTTGGAAAACTACTCTAGCACCATCACAGAGATAGACGAACTGGGCGGTGCTACCAATGCGGCTGTGTCCTCGATGGTGGTCTGTGACAGGTGCGGTTTCGGGTATCCCAAGACGAAACTGACGGACGTTGACGGACTCTCTCTATGCTCGAAATGCATAGACGAGGATCAGGAGAAGTAGATGGCGACAGTGCAGAACCTTCTCGATGCCTGCATGGTGCGGTATCAGGACCCGGACAAGACAGATTGGGGCGACACCGAACTGCTGGCCTACTGCCAGGATGCCGTGGAATACATTCATCAGCTTCTTATCAACCGCAACGACATCTCCGTGACCAAGAGCGGAACCATCACGACCGCTGACGGCACCGGGACGTATGCCCTGGCGGACAACGAGATGAGCGATTTCGTAGCCATGTACCGGGGCGCGAAAGAAAGGGAATCCGGCGTATGGATCGACGACAATTTCCTCTTCCCGGTGCGGCAGACCGAGAGTGTTCATTACGACTCTGACAATAAGGGCGAACCGCTCTATTACTATCTCACTTCAACGCATATAGGCTTTCTCCCCGTTCCCGATGACGAGTACACGGTATCACTCCTGTACTTCCCGAAGCAGGCCTCGCTCCTGCTGGACTCCACCATGCCGTTCAACGATGTGTTCAACGTGGCGATAAAGAAGTTCATCGACTCGATGGCATCTGCGAGAGCGGAGCAGGACATCAGCAGTATAACCCAGTTCTACAACGAACTGGAGAGACAGGCACTTGGCGTAACCAGCGCACGGACACCCATAAAGCCAAGAATGGTAAACAGGAGGAGATAATGCCCCTCCCCATTCAGACCACACGCCTGACCTTCCCGAGAAAACAGGCGCAGATACTCTCCTTCCCCGGCTTCCCTTACGGAATTAATCGCTCCGTGGGCGCAAAGCAGCTTGAGGCCGGTGAACTGGTGGAGGGCCTGAACTTCAAGTACACCGACGATGGGCATCTTGTGACGAGGCCGGGGCTTACCAAGGTAACGGTGGATGGGACGGATGATGATGCCGCAATCAAGTACATCTCCAATGGCCTGGTAGACATAAGCGGCGTGAGGTTTGACGAGCACTACTTCGATGAGCCTGGCCTGACATTCGGCGGCAGAGATGCGGCGAAAAAGTTCCAGCACTACGTCATGGTGGCAGATGAGAACTATAAGATTTACCACCTGAGCGGCGACAATCTTGTTCTGATAGGAACGGTGAGCGGTGATGTCACCATGACACCGTTCGGCGGGTATGTGATGATTTTCGACACATCGTACCTGAAATATTGGGACGGGAACACGCTCAACATCTGTTACGATGACGGTGATGGAACCTCGGCATACCAGGTGGACTACACGGCAGAGACAGCTGATGCCAGCGTTGCGCTGAACACCGGAGGGAATACCAGGGCCGGATCGCTATTCACCACGCAAGATTGGGATGCCGGGTTCTCTATTCCCCTGACAACGGTCAAGGCGATGCTTTCCAAGACCGGATCGCCTACCGGGAACGCAGTGGCGAAACTGTACGCCACCACGGGCGGTGCGCCCACGGGAACCGCTCTGGCAACATCGGGCAATTTCGACGTATCGACGCTTACCGGGGCCACGGCTGAAGAAGTTGAGTTTGTGTTCGACATTGACAAAACCTACAAGATGTCACCCTCCACCACATACTTCATTTCCATCGAGTATTCGGGCGGCGATGGCTCCAACCAGGTCAACGTCCACGGAAACACGGTGGCGAGTAATGGCAGGGAATACTACTATGATGGTACCTGGCACGCCACAACCACCAGGAACCCCCGTATCGCCGTGAAGCCGGGAAGACCGCCCAAGGCATCGTTCGGCAGGGGATGGCAGAACCGGCTGTGGTTCCTCGACCCGGACAACCCTGGATGGGTGCGGTTCACGAACGCCAACACCGTATTCGACTATTCCACAACCGGGGGAGCCGGGTACGTGGGCGCGGTGGACAACAACGCGAAGAACTTTCCGATAGGCACGATCATCCCCCATTATGGCGATCTCTACATCATTGGCCGCAAGGAAGCCCCGTATGTGTCCAAGATAACTGGAGCGGGACCGGACGATTTCGCGCAACACGTTCTCTTACAGGAAGTGCAAGGCGCTCCGTTTACCGTTGCATCGACGATCAATGACATATGGATAGCCAACAGGACGGGCGTATACGCCCTTTCCGGTGTCGAGCAGTACGGCGATATTCGCATGGGTGAGCCGGGAACGCCCGTTAACCCCATCATAACCGAGTATTTCGATGACAGTGCATTCGCGGCGTTCAACCCCATTGACGGGCAATTCATGCTCAAGCTGACCGGGTACGACCGGGTGCTCGTTGCCCATACCAGACGTGGTGTGAGGATGGGCGACACGGTGCGCTATCCCTGGACCGAGTACCTGTTCGCGGGGGTAACGCCCTCGGCCTTCGGGTTCTCGGTGGATACGTTCTATGTGGGCGGTGAGGATGGGCATCTCTACTCCCTCGATGCCACGGTCAACGACAACGGCACTCAGCCGGAATACGATATCCTGTCGTGCGTGATGGAGCACCCGTTCAACAACATCCGGGTGGAGAAATACTTTCTCTCGGCAAGCAGCGATGCAGAGGCCGCGTTCTTGCTCAAATTCTATCGCAACGGGAGTTCGACTGCTCTTGTCACTAAATCCATCACGGCGCAGTCGGACAGGAATTACGGACTGCTCAGATTCAACTGCCGGTCAGTGCAACTTGAGATGAGCGATTTCACCATAACGCAGCCTGTCAACATCGGAGGGCTGTATCTGCAAGGAATACAGACGGAGGCGATATAATGGCTACCAATTTCCCGACCAATATTGACACATTCACCGACCAGACATCATCGGATCTCATAACCTCTGCAAAGTGGAACAACTTACAGGACTCGATAGAGGCGCTTGAG
>ERZ795050.4692-NODE-4692-length-12225-cov-5.357025_pt1 | contig 12225 bp, 9 predicted proteins | sample MGYA00375134_ERZ795050 | MGnify/ENA primary metagenome ERZ795050 (study PRJEB30179, sample SAMN05720221) | activated sludge metagenome | isolation source: Anaerobic digester | place: Japan | collected 2015-05-26 ... | reverse complement strand
CGGCACGTTTCTTTTCCGGCTGGGTTTTGGGCTCGGCCTGGCTGGCAGTCTCGGGGGCCGGGACCGGCGGGGCGGCAGGGTCTGCGGGCGGTTCCGCCACGGCGGTGGCGGCGGCCACAGCTTCGGCCGGTGCGACGTCGGTTTCCGCCGGCGCTGGCGCTTTGGCGGCTTTGGCTTTTGCCTTCTTCGTCGGTTTTGGCATAAATCGCTCTTTACTCGATAATGTTAAGTTTGATCAAAAACAGCGTGACTTCAGGTGAGAGGTCACCGGGGTGGTTCCCGTCCGGCTCCCTGATTGGACGTCCGTGAACGTTGATCAGTTCAAACAGGAATGGTTAAAACACCTGGAGCGGCGCCAGATTGTCAGGCTTCGCTCAATACGGCAAGGGAAATCTTGCAGTTAAGTCACGCACACGTTGCCGCACTTTGGCCAGCGTGTCAACGTTTTTAATATCCAGGAGCACTTCGCTGATCATGTCGGCAATCGCCGCCATTTCCGGCTCTTTCATGCCCCGAGTGGTGACAGCCGGGGTGCCGAGGCGGATGCCACTGGCTTGAAAGGGGGACCGGGTCTCAAACGGGATGGTATTCTTGTTCACGGTGATGCCGGCTTCATCCAGGGCAATCTGGCATTCCTTCCCGGTGAGTCCGCGGGCCCCGACGTCCACCAGCATGAGGTGGTTGTCGGTTCCGCCGCTGACCAGGCGGAAGCCGTTGCGTTTCATGCCTTCGGCCAGCGCGCGGGCATTTCGGACAATTTGTTCCTGGTAATGCCTGAAGGCGGGCTGGCTGGCTTCCTTCAAGCAGACGGCTTTCGCCGCGATCACATGCATCAAAGGCCCGCCCTGAATTCCCGGGAACACTTGGGAATCAATCTCTTTGGCATACTTTTCGCCGCACAGAATCAGGCCGCCGCGCGGCCCGCGCAGGGTTTTGTGCGTGGTGGTGGTCACAAAGTCCGCATGGCCGACCGGGCTGGGGTGCAGGCCCGTCGCCACCAACCCGGCAATGTGCGCAATATCCGCCAGCAGATAGGCCCCCACCTCGCGCGCAATTTCTCCCATGCGGGCAAAGTCTATGATCCGGGGATAGGCGCTGGCGCCCACAGTGATCATCTTCGGGCGATGTGTTCGCGCCAGCTTGGCAAGTTGTTCGTAATCAATCTGTTCATCACTCTGGCTAACCCCGTAATGCACAATATCGAAAAACTTGCCCGAAAAATTCGCCTTGTTCCCGTGCGTCAAATGCCCGCCATGGCTGAGGTCCATGGTGAGCATCTTGTCGCCGGGCTTCAGAAAGGCGAAATAGACAGCCATGTTCGCCGCGCTGCCTGAATGGGGCTGGACGTTGGCATGCTCGGCGCCAAAGAGCTTCTTGGCGCGGTCAATGGCCAGTTGCTCGGCGGTGTCCACGTTTTCGCAGCCGCCGTACCACCGTTTTCGCGGGTAACCTTCGGCGTACTTGTTGGTCAAGACCGAACCTTGGGCGGCCATGACGGCCGGGCTGGTGAAGTTCTCGCTCGCGATCAGCTCGATATTGTCCTGCTGCCGCAGGCGCTCGTGCTCAATGGCCTCGGCGATTTCCGGGTCAACGGCTTGAAGTTTCAATTCGGGGGGCAAAGTGCGATTTTCCATTTTAGCAATTCGTCGTTGGTGCCGCCCGCCCTCAAACTGGGCGGTGAGGAAAGTGTCGAGGATGCGGGCCGCCTCGTCGGGCTTGATCTGGGAGCCGGCGAGACAAAGCACATTGGCGTCATTGTGCCGCCGGGCGAGCGACGCGGTTGTTTCATCGTGAACCAGGGCGGCGCGCACGCCGGGAATCTTGTTGGCGGCGATGCTCATGCCGATGCCGGTGGTGCATACCAGGACGCCGAAAGCGCTTTGGCCCTCCGCAACGCTCCGGCCCACCTCCTGGGCATAATCGGTGTAATCCACCGATGACTTCGAGGCCGTGCCAAAGTCCGTCACGGCGATGCCGCGGTTCTGCAGGTGCTGTTTGAGGGCCTCTTTGAGCTCGAAACCGCCATGATCGGCCCCGAGGGCGACCTTCGTCGCATGCGCGGCGCCGGCCGGGGCCTGGGCGCCCTGGCGCAGAAAGCGAAGCAGGGAGACGATGCCTTGCTCGATCTGATCCCGGCAATTCAGATAGACCTGGTACGAGCCCCCGATGGGGTCGCTGATGTCCTTCTCAAACAGCTCGAGGGTTTCGTCGAATTCGCGCAGCAGAAACGTCTTCTCGGCCGCCTGCGGGTACAGCAGCAGGATGCTGTCCACGTGGCTGTGGGTCATGCCGATGATGTAATCCGCCGCCTGAACCAGGTCGGGCGTCAGCATGCGGCTGCGGATGTTCGAAATGTCTATGCCCAGTTCCTTGACCGCCTCAACCGCGAACGCGCTGGGAGGCTGACCGTTGGCCGCGCCCAACCCGGCCGACATGGCCTGGAAGTCATTCTGGCCGGCCACCGCCCGCCGAAAAAGGCCTTCAGCCATCGGGCTGCGGCAGATGTTTCCGGTGCAGACAAAAAGAACGGTCTTCATGGGTGCGCGATGCTCAAGAACTTGCGATTGGATGGGGGAATCGTCAACGTCGAAAATCAGGGGCGCTGACGGACCACCGCCAGCCCTTTGATGACGTCAATGGCGCGCGCCAGCACGGGGTCGTTGACCGTCGGCTCGGCCGGTTCCCGGTCCGGGGCGGCAGGCTCGCTTTCCAGGGTCAGTCCTTCCTGTCGTTCGCGCACCAATTCGGCTTCGCCAAAGCGAATCTTGCGGGTGGGCCGGTTGGTGGGGGCAAGGGCAAGGGTTCCCATCCCCGATGGCAGGTTCGTCCGCACAATCAGACGGTGGGCGTCTTCGTAATAAAGCTGTTCGTCCGCAGGCCGCACCGCCACCAAAATGTCCGGCTGCACCCCCTCGGCTCCCAGCTCGGCGCCGGACCCGAGCTTGAGCGGCGCGACCGAGATGCGGAGCACGTCGCCGTTTGACAACGGAAAGTCGCGGGTAACCATCGCGCGGCCGGCGGTGCGGTTGCCAAAAATCAAGGCGACGCCCGCGTCCCGCAGAACCGCCGCCAAGGCCTCGGGAGCCCCGGCCGTCCGGCCATTGACCAGCACCGTGACGGGTTTGCCAAAGGCGCGCTCGTTGGCCTTCGCGTGGACTACCCCCTCGCCCCAGTCCAGCAAAGGCTGCGCCTTGCGCACAAACAGTTGCGCGGCGTCGGCCGCGGCCGCGAAGTCGTCGCCGGTGGCAAACCGCAGGTCGAGCACCAGGCCATCCAGTTGATTGGTCGAGGCCAGGTGGCTCAATGCCTCTTTCAAGGCTTCGGCGAGGCGCTTGTCCACTTGCGTGATGCGCAAATAGCCCACCGAGCCGCTGAATACCTTCGATCCGGCCAGTGCTTCGCCCGGGGGGGCTGTCTCCTGGCCCTGTTTCACCAGGCGCACGCGCGGGCTGAGGCCGGATATCAGGCCGTCCACGGCCATCCGGTTGAAATCCGACTCACTCACCCCTTTGAGGTTCTTCCGAATCACCTCGTAAACCTGTTGAAAGTCCGGTGCGGCGCCCGCTTCCGCCTTTGCCGGGAATTGGGCTCCCGCCAGGAAGGTTGCAGCCGCGCTCAGACAAAACACAATCCCTACACGATTCATGCGCAGCCAGAGTGGGGGATGTTGTGGCGGAAGTAAAGCCGTCACCCGAGGGCTTTGGCCGCGATGTCCCGCCGGAATTGCATGCCCTCGAACTGGATGCGCTCCACCGCCGCGTAGGCCTGGTCCCGCGCGCTGCGCAAATCGGCGCCCAGAGCGGTCACCCCCAACACCCGCCCGCCGTGGGTCACGAACCCGGCCCCCTGCCAGGCGGTCCCCGCATGAAACACCTTTACCCCGGGGAGCTTTTCCGCTTCCGCCAGCCCGTGAATGGGTTTGCCTTTGGCGTAAGGGCCCGGGTAGCCGGCCGAGGCCAGCACCACGCATACCGCGCAGTTCGGGCTCCATTTCAAATCCACCCGGGCCAGCGACCCTTCCACGCTGGCCATCAACAACTCCACCAGGTCGTTCTCGAGCCGCGTCACATACACCTGGGTCTCGGGGTCCCCAAATCGCGCATTGAATTCCAATACCTTCGGCCCCGTCGCCGTCAGCATCAGGCCGGGATACAGAATACCTCGAAAGTCTATCCCCTCGGCGGCGCACCCTTTCAGCCACGGGCGCAGGATGAGTTGGCCGGCTTCCGTCAGGGCGTCTCCCGCCAGAAAGGGGGCGGGGGAGTAGGTGCCCATGCCTCCCGTGTTGGGGCCGGTGTCACCCTCCCCGGCGCGTTTGTGGTCCTGAGACGTGGGGAAAAGCTTCGCCGCCCGCCCATCGCACAAGGCGTGCAGCGAGACTTCCGTCCCCTCGAGGTACTCCTGGATGACCACTGCGGAGCCCGCGGAGCCAAAACTCTTTTTTACCAGAATGTCCTCGATCGCCCGGTGCGCTTCCGCCACCTCGCGGCAAAGCAGGACTCCTTTGCCCAATGCCAGCCCGTCGGCCTTGACCGCGCAGCGTCCGCCCAGGCTGTCGGCGAACTCGCGCGCGGGTGCAACCTCCGTAAAGGTGGCCGCCCGGGCCGTCGGAATCCCGTATTTGCGCATAAACTCCTGGGCGAAGGCCTTCGAGGACTCGAACCGTGCGGCGCGGCGATTCGGTCCCCAAATTCGCAGGCCGTGTTCCTGAAACAAATCCACAATCCCCAACGCCAGCGGGTTGTCCGGTCCAACCACCGTCAGGTCCGGCCGTTTCTCGCGCGCGAATGCCAGCAGGCCGGGGAGGTCCTCCGCTCCCAGGTTGACACACTCGATGCACTCGCCGCCGGCGGCCAGCCGTTCCCGTCCAATCCCGCCATTGCCCGGCGCGCACCACATCTTTTTCACGTGCGCGGACTGCGCCAGCTTCCATGCCAGCGCGTGCTCGCGCCCTCCGGAACCGATCAGCAGAATTTTCATCGCCGGGATTGAAGCAGGATTTGTCGCGAGCGCAAAAAAAATTCCGAGAACGTCGCCCGGAAAAAATACGGGCCAGCCCCGGGAACAATGCGGAACGGGCGGGATTCCCCATGGCACAGGCTGCGGCCGAATCCGCGTGAAACTTTATGCGTGGGGCAGTAGGCTGCCCGGCGTGAAACGCTCAGCCGCTCGCGATGCCGGACGGGGACAGGACCTCTGTCTCGCCTGCGGGTTATGCTGCAACGGCGCGATTTTCGGCGATGTGCGATTGCAGCCGGGCGACCCGGTCCTGCTCCTGGCCCGGCTGGCCGCCGAGGTTGGCGCCCCGCCCCGCCGCGCGACGCGTCCGCCGCAGCGTTATCGTCAACCCTGCGTCTTTTTCGACGGCTGCCGGTGCCGCATTTATGCCGAGCGCCCCGGCCACTGCCGGAAATTCGACTGTCTGCTCCTCCAGTCGCTTCAAGCCGGGGAAACCACTCTGGCCGCCGCCCGGCGCACGGTTCACCGCGCGCGGCGGCAGATGGCGCAAGTGCGGCGGCTTTTGCGCCGCTTGGGGGACCACGACGAGACGGTGGCGCTGGCCAGGCGATTCCGCCGCGTGGCCCGGTGCCTTCAGGAGCAACCGCCGGACCCGGCCACGGCGCGGACCTATGGCGAGCTCACGCTGGCCTTCCACGACCTCAACTGCCTGCTGAGCCAGTCTTTCTACCCGGGCAGCCTCGCACCCTGACGGCCCGCCAGGGCCTCAAAGTTCGGAGACGGAGAGAATCGTGCCCGCGATGTGGCGGGTGCCGTTCTCGCGGTTGAAATAATAAACCACCAGCACCCGGTTTCCCTGCAGGAGGGTGGCCCACGGGTACCCCAGGTCGGAATTCCCGCCGTCGTCCCGCAAGACCAGCTCGCGGCTCCCGACCAGGTCCCGGCATTCGGCATCCAGCACGCGCGCGCGGATGCCAAACGGTTGATGGCGATAACCGTAAACCAGCAGCACGCGCTGGTCGGGCAGGCGCAGCGCATAGTGAGGATGCCCCTGGAAACCGGCGTCCTGCCAGCGCTGAAAACTCTTCCCTCCGTCCGTGGACCGTGCCACCGCGGTATGATCGTCGAATCCGGCCGTCCGCATGAAGGCCACCCAATCGCCTTTGGGCGTTTCATACAACGAGGTTTCATTGAAGGTGACTTTCGGGTCGGATGCCACCGGGCAGCCGTACGCCCAGGTGCGGCCCCCGTCACTCGAGAGGAGCAAATGCGTCTCGGTGCGGCGCGGTTCCAAGCCGCGGTTGGCGGCCACCACCCAATAAATTCTGCCATCTCGTCCCTGACAGGCGGCGCCCCGGTTGTAGGCCGGAGTGGGGCGCCCAAAAATGTCCCGCGTTGCATCAGCCGCCACATGGGGAGGCTCGAATGGCCCCTGCCAGGAACGGCCGTTGTCTTCGGAGCGCAGAACATAACCGCCCAGAAAAGCAAAACTGCCGTGCCGCAGGGTGTTCGTGAGTTGGGCGGCAAACCGCGCATTGAGCAGCGCCCAGCCGTAGCTGCTGCACAGCAGCGACCCGTCGCGCAATTGCAACAGGCAGGGGTCCTGCGACCCGCCGAAAGGATGGGCATAAATCAGTTCCGGTTCGCTCCAGCTTGTGCCCTCGTCCCGGGACCGGACCAGGACCAGTTGGCTGTTGGGGTCGGTGTGCGTCGAGCCTGCTTCGCCCAAATGCCGTCGCTCCGGCGCGCGGCGAAAGGCCACCAGGAGCTCGCCGTCGGCCCGGCGCACGATTGAAGGAAACGCGCTGTAAAACTTTGTGTCCTGGTAAATAACCCGATGCTCGAACGGTTGCGACCCGCCGCACCACGCGGCCAGGCAGGCCAGCGAGCCATGGAGTGCCAACAAATTCCTCATTCCCACTCCATGGCGTGTCCACCCCACTCTGGCAAGCCTAAACGCCGGCCGCGGCCGGGGCTCATGCCCCCTCGCGCCGCCGCCGGACGGAATAGGGCGCGCAATGCGCGGCGCCTTGGATTTCTGCGCCCCGGGGTTGTAATCACTCGCTTGCCAACCGCCTGCCAGGGTCAGGCGCGCACTCCGTTGCGCGTCCCCAATTCAGGCCCGCCACCCTTTTTCCCTGATGTCTTTTTTCCGGGGTTTCCCCGGACGCTCCAAGGCGTTATGCTGGGCTGGATTCATGGTTGAGAGTCTTTACGTGCACGTGCCCTTCTGCGCGCAGAAGTGCGATTACTGCGCTTTCTACTCGGAGCCTTCCAGTGGCGAAACCATCAACCGCTATGTGGCGGCCCTGGTCAAGGAACTCGAGTGGCTGGCTCCCGAGCTGCGCCTCCGTACGGTGTTTTTTGGCGGCGGCACCCCCTCGCTGCTCACCTTGCGCCAATGGGAGCAGATTCTGGGCGCGATGGAGCGCCTGAATCTGCTGGGGGCGGCGGAATGGACCGTCGAGTGCAATCCCGCGACGGTGTCGCTGGACAAGGCGAAGCTGTTGCGCTCGTTTGGGGTCAACCGCGTTTCCATGGGCGTTCAGTCGCTGAACGACTCGCTGCTCGAGCGTTTGGGACGCGTTCATTCGCGCGCGATGGTGTTCAAGTCGTTCGACATCCTGCGCCGCGCCGGATTCGAGAATGTGAACGTGGACCTCATGTTCGCAATTCCGGGCCAGACGCTCGGGATTTGGCGGGAGACGCTGCGGGAGGCGCTCGCGCTGGGCAGCGAACATCTCTCGACCTACGAAGTCATTTACGAGGAGGACACCCGGTTCTATGCGCAATTGGAAGCCGGGAAGGTGGCCGAGGACGAGGACTTGGCCTGCGCAATGTATGAGGAATTGTGCGAGGCGGCGGAAGCCGCGGGCCTCCGCCAGTACGAAATTGCGAATTTTGCGCGGGGACCCGACGTCGAGACGGGCGCGCCGGGACTCGTTACGCGGGTGCCGGAACGGGCCTGCCGCCACAACGTGAACTACTGGCGCGGCGGGGATTTTCACGGGGCGGGCCCGAGCGCCACCGGCTACGTGCGGGGCGTTCGAACGCGAAACGGGTCCAATACCCTTCTGTATTGCGAGCAAATCGAACACGGCAGGCGGGCCATCGAGTTCAGCGAGACGCTTTCGCCTCTGGCCCGCGCGGGGGAGACCGCCGCCTTTGGGCTGCGGATGGTCGCCGGCTGGCCGTTTGGGGATTTCCAGAAGGTCACGGGTTATGATTTGCGCAACGAATGGGCGGCGGACATGGAGGAAGCCGCGCGACGGGGGTGGGGCAGGGTGGACGAGCAGGGCTTCCGGCTCACGGCTTTGGGCTTGCGCTTTGCGGATTCAGCCGCGCAGCTTTTTCTCCGCTGACTTATGCGTGTCATCGCTTTGGACCTGGGCGGCACGAAACTGGCCGGTGCGGTGGTCAACCGGCGCGGGCAGGTGCTGCACCGGCAGGAAGCCGCGCTGGCAGGCCGGACCGGCGGGGCGGTGGGCGGGCTGATCCGGCGGCTGTTGCGCGCGCTGGAGGATGTCGTTCGAACGGAAGGGGAGGAGCTTTTCGGCGTTGGCATCGCGGTCCCGGGCATCAGCAATCAGAGAACGGGGCGAGTGTGGGCGCCCAACATCCCCGGCTGGACCCGCTATCCGCTGCGGTCCGAGGTCCGGTCCGCGCTGCGGCGCCGGCCGGTGGTGGTTGAGATGGAAAGTGACCGCATCTGCTACATCCTGGGCGAGCAATGGCGTGGGGCCGCGCGGGGATGCCGCAACGCCATCTACCTTGCGGTTGGGACGGGCATCGGGGCGGGCATCCTGTGCGACGGGCGGGTGTTGCGCGGCGCGGCAGGCATTGCCGGCTCGATTGGCTGGATGGCGCTGGACCGGCCATTCCAGCCCCAGTACCGCATTCACGGCTGTTTTGAAGCGCATGCTTCGGGGCCCGGACTGGCCCGCGTCGCATCGCAACTCCGAAAGAAACAGGGGCGAACACCGCGCGGCGGGACGCAGGCGCCGGGTTTTGAATCGGCTCAGGAGGTGTTCGCGGCCTGGGAAAAGGGCGATCCAGCCGCGCGGCGGGCGATCGAGCAGGCGGTCGAATTCTGGGGCATGGGCGTGGCCAACCTGGTGAGCTTGTTCAATCCCGAGCGCATTGTGTTTGGCGGCGGGGTGTTCGGACCGGGGCTCCGGCTGCTGCAACGGATTCAGACCGAGGCCGCGCGATGGGCGCAACCGGTGGCGATGCGGCAGGTGGAATGGGTCGGCTCGGCGCTCGGCGGCGACGCGGGGCTGCTGGGCGCGGCAAGATTGGCTTGGCAATCGTCAAACCCATTTGTATAAGACCCCCCGCATGTATCATCGCAACCGGGTCTTTGCCGCCGCCTGCCTGGGCATGCTGCTGTTCGGCATCGTTTTCCTTTCGCTCGGCTCGGTGAACAACATGCTGGCCGACCGTTTCAGCCTGAGCGACAACGAAATCGGCACGCTCACCGCGCTGCTGCCATTCGGAATTCTGGCCGGGTCGCTGGTCTTCGGGCCGGTCGTGGACCGCTTTGGCTACAAATGGCTGCTGGCCGCCTGCGCGCTGCTGGTCATGGCGGGGCTGGAGGGAATGGCTTTTGCCGCCACGAGGGGCTGGATTCAATTCTTTGTCTTTCTGATTGGCTTCGGGGGCGGCGTGCTCAACGGGGCGACCAACGCCCTCGCCGCGGATGTCAGCGAAGGCGAGCGCGGCGCCCGGCTGAGTCTGCTGGGCGTTTTCTTCGGCATCGGCGCCCTCGGCATGCCCGGCACGCTGGCGATGCTCTCGCATCATTTCGCGCTGAAGACGATCGTCGCCGGCATCGGCGCCGTGGCCGTCCTGCCAGTGGCGTATTTTCTGGCCATTGGTTTCCCGCCGCCCAAACAACAACGGGGCGCGGCGCCCCCCCGCGCCCGGTTCGCCCTCCTGAAGCATCCCATCTTCCTGTTCGCCGGCCTGGCGCTGGCGATACAAAGCGGGATGGAAGGCATGTCCAACGACTGGATGACCCGCTATTTCCGCAAGGTGACCTTGAGCGGAGAACACGCCGCGGAGTGGAAGACGCTGCTGGGATTGGTGGCGGTGACGGCGGCGATGGTGGTGGCGCGGCTGGCGCTAAGCTGGCTGCTCAAGCGGGTTCGCTCCGATGCGGTGCTGTTCAGTTCGATCGGCCTCACGGCGGCCGGCGCGCTTCTGCTGGCGGGGTCCACCGCCTACGGCACCGCCCTGACCGCCGCGCTCCTGATCGGGGCGGGACTGGCGGCGGCTTTTCCCATCGTCCTAAGCTACGTGGGCGACTTGTTTCCCGAACAGTCCGGAACGGCCTTTGGCATGCTCTTCACCCTGGCGCTGATCGGAAACATGACCATTAACAAAACGTTCGGCGCGGTCGCCCAGGTCCATGGCGTGAAGCAATACACCGTGGTCATGCTGGTTTGTCTGGCTTTTTCCGCCCTCCTGTTGTTTCTTGTCACGCGGCAAGTGAAACGATCGTCATCCAAACCTGCGCATGAATAATCTCGCCACGCAATGGCTTCACCACGCCCGGACGGTCATGGACCGCATCGAGCAAACCCAAATGGACAACATCCGCCGCGCCGCCGAGGTCATGGCCGATTCGATTCAGGCCGGCCGGTGGGTGCATACCTTCGGCTGCGGCCACGCCACCCTCCCCGTCGAGGAAATGTATCCCCGCATCGGCGGCTTTGTCGGCTTCCATCCCATGGTCGAGCTTCCCCTGACCTTCTTCACCCGGATTGTCGGCGAGATGGGCGTGCATCAATTCGTGTTCCTCGAGCGGGTCGAGGGCTACGGGGTCGAGATCATGAAAGGCTACACCTTCGATCCCCGCGATTGCCTCTGGATCTTCTCCCACTCGGGCATCAACAATGTCAACATTGACGTCGCGCTCGAGGGCAAAAAGCGCGGCATGAAGGTCATCGCCTACGGTTCGGCCGCCGCCGCCAAGGGAAAACAAACCCGTCATTCCAGCGGCAAGACCATCTTCGATATCGCCGATCTGGTCGTGGACACGTGCGCTCCCATCGGCGACTCGACCGTCCCCCTCCAAAACCACCAGGACCGGATCGGACCCGTGTCCACCATGGCCTTTGTCACCTGCGTCTGGATGACCGTCTGCACCGTCGCCGAAATCCTGGCCGGCCGCGGCGTCAAACTCTACATCCATCCCTCCCACAACGTCCCCGGCGATACCACCGCGAAAGAACGCCTCGAAAGCGCCCTGGCCGAATACAAGCGTCGCATCGCCGGCGTCTGACCGTCTCCCCCCAGTCTGCCCGTCCCCACCGCGCAGGGCAGGGCGTCCAGCCCCTCCGTCCGAAGGGCTCGCTTTTTTCCAGCGAGCGAGCCAGACTCAAGTCCTATGAAAAACCCCCTTCACGGTATTGCTGCCGCGGCGGTGCTCGCATCAAGCCTGGGGCTGACACACGCCGCCGAAGTGTCCCCCGCGCCTTCCCTCCCACGCCCCTATGCCGAACACCTTCGCTGGTGGGCGGAGGCCCGTTTTGGCATGTTCATCCACTGGGGACCGGTCAGTCTGAAGGGCACCGAAATCAGTTGGTCGCGGGCCAACACCAACCCCAAGTGCCCCAACCGCGGGCCGATGCCGGCCGAAGTCTATGACAACCTCTACAAGGAATTCAACCCGACCAACTTCAATGCGGCCGAGTGGGTGGACATCGCCCGCCGCGGCGGGGCCAAATACCTGGTCCTGACCGCCAAACACTGCGACGGCTTTCTGCTCTGGCATTCACGGGCCAGCGATTACAACATCGCCGCCACACCCTTTAAGCGCGATGTGTGCGCGGAACTGGCCTCCGCCGCCCGCCGCGAGGGAATGCGAATCGGATGGTATTTTTCCCCCATGGACTGGCGTGACCCGGACTTCCGGACCGAGCGCAACCCGGCGTTTCTGGCCCGGATGCAGTCCGAGGTCCGCGAACTCCTCAGCGGCTACGGCCGGATTGACCTGCTTTGGTTTGACTGGGACGGCCGCGAGCCGGTGTATGATCAGGCGGCGACCTACCGGCTGGTGAGGTCGCTCCAACCGGCGATTGTCATCAACAACCGGCTCGACCTCGGCCCCGGCGGCAGCAACCGCCAGATGCTCGCGCCCGACGCGGATTATTACACTCCTGAACAGGAAGTGGGCGCTTACGATGCCCAGCGACAGTGGGAATCGTACATGACCCTGTCATCCCGCAATCAGTGGGCTTGGGGCGGACCCAGCGACGGCGT
>ERZ795050.4685-NODE-4685-length-12239-cov-4.428431_pt1 | contig 12239 bp, 6 predicted proteins | sample MGYA00375134_ERZ795050 | MGnify/ENA primary metagenome ERZ795050 (study PRJEB30179, sample SAMN05720221) | activated sludge metagenome | isolation source: Anaerobic digester | place: Japan | collected 2015-05-26 ... | reverse complement strand
TGGAATGTGAAACAATCGCCGACCTATGCGAACCATGAAATCTCCTGGATGGGTTACGTTGCCGGGAAACGCGAATCCCGCCGCCTGGTCGGAGATTACATTCTCTCGGAGGCCGACGTCCGCAACCCGCCCGGCTTTCCGGACGCGGTCGTCACTGAAAAGCGGGATATTGATCTGCATTACCCGGAGGGCGGCAAGTATGATTTCATCACTTACGCCCAATACACCAAAATCAACTCGTACTGGATTCCCTTTCGCTGTCTTTACTCAACCAACATCGGGAACCTCATGATGGCCGGACGCTGTCTGAGCGCCAGCCACGTGGGGCTGGGCAGTCCGCGCGTCATGAACACCTGCGGCCAGATGGGCGTGGCAACCGGCACCGCCGCCGCGTTGTGCAAGCGTTACAACACCCTGCCCCGGGGCGTGTACCAAAATCATATCTCCGAACTCCAGGCGATGCTGGGCATCACACCGCCCCCGCCCCAACCCACCAACTTTGTCGTGATCCTGGATAACATGGCCACCAACCAGGGCGTCACCGTGACGGGGAGTTGGACCCTGAGCACCTCGGACAGTGGATACTACGGCACCAATTACATGCATGATGGCAACACCGCCAAAGGCGCCAAGAGTGTGCGGTTCACACCCAACCTGCCGTGCCGCGCCGATTACGAGGTCTATTTGCGCTGGACTCAGAGCAGCAACCGGTCCACCAACACTCCGGTGGACATCATCAGCCTGGCCGGCACGAACACGGTTGTTGTCAATCAAACCATTAAGGGGGGCCAGTGGAATCTCCTTGGCACTTACCCCTTCGCCCTCGGCAGTCTCGGCAGCGTCCTGCTCCGGACCTCCGGCACTTCCGGCTACGTCATCGCTGACGCGGTCGCTTTTGTCCCCGCGTTCACGCTCGACCCGCAGTTTTCCGGCGATCCGTGGAAGGATGACGACGGGGATGGGATTTGCAATTATGTGGAGTACCTCAACGGAACGGATCCAGGGGATGCGGCCAGTTTTCTGAAGGTTGAACTGAATGTTCAAAGCGGGGTGGCGACCCTTGGCTTCATCGCGCAGGGGGGCCGCGCTTACGCCATCCAATACCGCGACTCGCTGGCCGGCGGGTCGTGGTTGACGCTTACCAACCTCCCCGCTTCCGATCTCACCCGCGAGGTGCGCCTGCCGGATTCATCAGCCATGGCCCACCCGAGCCGCTTCTACCGCCTGAGCGCGAGCAGCGCCCCGTAGGCACAAACGGGGCTCCTGGGGCTGTGTCGCCCGGCGGAAGCACGCCGCGCCTTCGCGTTGAGTCCACCGACACGGCGGACAGGAACACCGCTTGCCAGAACCCAAGCCAAGCGGACCACGCCCCGTCGGCTCACGCCGTTCCTTGCACTCGTCATGCCCCCCGCCGCGCCCTGCCGGGGCTCAAGAAGTCCCCTTGCATTATTTCGGGGGTGGAATAAGCTGCCGCCACACGGTCACCAACAACCAAACATGCCTATGAGTACAAACCACACCTGGAGATTCTTCCGCGCTGGCGGCTTTGACCAAGTCAAACTGGAGACCGGCGCGGACCTGATGAACCTCGACAAGCTCGACCAGAAGTTATGGGTCGCGCTGGCTTGCCCCACCAAGGGGCTGGAGTTCGATTCCAGAACTTTCGAACTCATTGACACTGACAAGGACGGACGGATACGCGCTCCCGAGTTGATCGCAGCCGTCAAGTGGGCCGGTTCCATGCTGAAAAATCCGGACGATTTGGTCAAGGGCCTTGGCTCCATTCCGCTGACGGCCATTAACGATGGGACAGCCGAAGGCGCGCGGCTGCTGGCGTCCGCCCGGCAAATCCTAGCCAACCTCGGCAAAAAAGACGCGGCAGCCATCTCGGTTGAAGACGCGTCCGATGCCGCCAAAATTTTCGCCAACACGACCCTCAACGGCGATGGGGTGATCATTCCCGAAACCGCGAGCGACGAAGCCACGAAGTCAGTCATCCATGACATCGCCGCGTGCATGGGCACGGTGCCGGACCGGTCCGGCAAACCGGGCATAGACCAGGCGAAAGCGGACGCGTTCTTTGCCGAATGCGCGGCGTTTGACGCCTGGAACAAGAAAGGGGAAGCCGAGGCCGCCACCCTGTTGCCCGCCGGGGCCGGAACGGCGGCCGCCTATGAGGCGGTGAAGGCAATCAAAGCCAAAGTGGACGATTACTTCGGACGCTGCCGTCTCGCAGCCTTCGACCCCAGAGCGGTGGCCATTCTGAACCGCAAGGAGGATGAGTACCTTGCGGTTGCCGCCAAAGACCTCAGCATCAGTGCGACGGAGATTGCGAGCTTCCCGCTGGCCCAGGTTGCTCCCGGCAAACCGCTGCCGCTCAAGAGCGGGATTAATCCCGCCCATGCGGGGGCGGTTGCGGCGCTTTATGCCAACGCGGTGAAACCGTTGCTGGGCGATAAATCGGAGCTGTCCGAAGCCGACTGGACCGCCCTGCAGGCCAAACTCGCGCCGTATGAAGGCTGGCTGGCGGCCAAAGCCGGAGCGGCTGTGGAAAAGCTTGGCATCAAGCGGGTGCGGGAGATTCTTGGCAGCAAGGCCAGGGAGAACATCAACGCCCTGATTGCCAAGGACAAGGCACTCGAGCCCGAAGCCACCTCGATCGCCAACGTCGAGAAGTTGACCCGCCTGGTTCAGAATCTGCACAAGCTCTGCACCAATTTCGTCAACTTCAAGGACCTGTATGACGGCAACGAGCCCGCCATCTTCCAATGCGGCACGCTCTACCTGGACCAACGGTCGTGCAACCTGTGCCTCACGGTGGACGACGCCGCCAAGCACGCGAGCATGGCGGCCCTGGCTGGCGCTTACCTGGCCTATTGCGACTGCGCGCGCAAGGGCACGGGCGAAAAAATGAGCATCGTCGCCGTGTTTTCCCAAGGCGACGACGACAACCTCATGGTGGGCCGGAACGGCATATTCTATGATCGCAAGGGCCGCGATTACGACGCCACCATCACCAAGATCGTGGCGAACCCCATCAGCCTGCGGCAGGCGTTCTGGCTGCCGTACAAGAAATTTGTGCGCCTGATCGAAGAAATGATCGCCAAACGCGCCGCGGCCGCCGAGGCGGCCTCGGACGCCAAGCTGGCACAAGCTGCAACCGCCACCGCCGCGGCCGACAAAGCCAAGCCCCCCGAGCCCAAGAAGATAGATGTGGGCACGGTTGCCGCTCTGGGTGTGGCCTTTGGCGCGATTGGCGCCTTCTTCACCGCGCTGGCCACCGGCCTGGTCAAGATCGCCTCGTTCGGGCCGCTGGCCATTGTTGGCGCCATCGTGGCGATCATCGCCCTGATTTCCGGGCCGTCCATGATCCTGGCCTACATCAAGCTGCGGAAGCGCAACCTTGGGCCGATCCTCGACGCCAACGGCTGGGCGGTCAATGCCAAGGCGAAAATCAATGTTCCCTTCGGCACCTCGCTCACCGCCATTGCCAAGCTGCCGCCCGGCGCGCAACGGGACCTCACCGATCCGTTTGCAGAGAAGAAGAGCCCCTGGCCCAAGATTATCGTGGTGCTCTTCCTCCTCTATCTGGCCTGGTTGCTCCTCGACCGCGGGGGCTACATCCACCAATGGACCCGTGGGCGCTTCGGCACACCGAAACCCGTCCCTGCGGCCCCGGCGGCAACGCCCGCCGCGCCTCAAGCCCCGGCCGCGCCGGCCGCTCCCGCGGCCCCGGCCGAAGCAGCCAAGTAAAAGCTGCGCCAATCGTTCGCTGTAATCAACCGCCCTGCCCCGGCCCCCGTGCCGCGGCAGGGTGGTTTGCTTCCAAGGGATCGGCCCACAGGCGACTGTTCCACGACTCGGCCACTTTTGGTTTGGCTTTTTGCCCGCCCCTCCGTTGAATGAGATTATGACGTTCAGCCTCCCCCACGGGTGTTTGAGCAATGCAGGGCCGTTTTGGCGCCGGTGTTTTGTTATGGGTGGCGCGACCGCGTTGCTGCTCGGCGGCATCGGCGCCGCCGGCGCCGATGCGATTGACCCGCGCGGCGTCCAGTTTATCGGCTTTACGCGTTTCAACCAATTCACGCGCTCGGCCGGCACGCGTCCGGGAGAGGTCATTCTCACTTCGCGCGTGATCAACACCCGGATTGACTGGGACGAGCTGGTGGTTTCGTGGAATGTCGCCGCCCCGGATGGCACCTATTTGAAGGTCGAGGCGCGGGGCTTTCGGTTTCGGCAGCCCACCCCTTACTACAACCTGGGTCTTTGGTCCCCCAACCCGGCGCGTTATCCGCGGGAGAGCGTGCTCAACCAGAAGGATGAAAAGGGGGATGTCGCCACGGACACCCTGATGCTGAGGGAACGCTGCCAGCAGGTGCAGATTCGCCTCACCCTGGGCGGAGATGATGCGCTCAGACCGGAGCTCAAGTTTCTAGGCCTGTGTCTGACGGATACCAGCGCTCATCCTGCGCCCCTCCCACCCAATCGGCGGGCTTGGGGCAAGGTGCTGCCCGTCCCCGAGCGCAGCCAAATGGTTTATCCCAATGGCAACGTGATCTGCAGTCCCACCACCATCTCGATGATGATGGGTTTCTGGGCGCAGCGCCTGCAGCGGCCGGAACTCGACCTCGAGGTGCCCGAAATCGTCAAGGCAGTCTATGACACCAATTGGAAGGGAACCGGAAACTGGGTATTCAACACCGCTTATGCCGGAAGCCACCCGGGCATCCGGGCGTATGTCACGCGCATGACGGATTTGGCCGAGCTGGAGGACTGGATCGCCCACGGCATCCCGGTCGGCCTGTCGCTCTGTTATGACCGGTTGCGGGGCCGTCCGGGCGGCCCCAGCGGCCATCTGGTGGTTTGCGTGGGCTTCACCCCCGAGGGCGACCCCATTCTCAACGACCCGGGCACCCGCGAAAAGGTGCAAAAGGTCTTCAAGCGAAAGAACCTCGAATACGCCTGGGCTTACTCACGCAACGCCGCGTACCTGATTTATCCGCAGAACGCCTCCGTGCCAAAGGACCGGTTCGGTCACTGGCATTCCTGGACCTCCACCCGCCGCCTTCGTTTCGATTAGCTCAGTTGCCGGAGGCCGCCGTGGCGCGCTCGAGACGGCGCAGAATCCCGTCCGGCTCGGCCACCCCCAGACGCGCGATTTCATCCGCCCGCTCCTGACGGTCGGCAACCGCGTAGATTCTTAATTCATCCGCATTGCCGGAGGGCCGGACGTGAGCGACGTCGCCATTGTCGAAATAAATCCGCACCCCATCAGTGTAGTTCAGGCGCGTGATTATGCCGAAGCCCTCCGTGGCGGGGAAAAAACCTGCCAGCGCCTCGCGAATCCCTTCAACCGGCGCGGCCACATGCATCACCGCCCCCTCGGCGTCCCGCAAGCGGGGGCCATCCGCCTGAAACAGGATGTCGCGAATGGCGGGGTCGCCAGGTGAAAACCGCTCCAAGATGCGCCGCGCGGCGGCTCGGGGAAAGTCCCTGAGCAATGCCGCGCGGCTGAAGCGGGGCGGCAACTCCGCGAAAAGCGCCGTCAGCGTAGTTCTTCGGCTGACCATCGCGGACAACACCGCGAGGAGGGGCAGCATGGCGTCGCGCGTAGGCAAGGCGCGCAAGGTCCGTCCGTCGCGCTCGAAATCGCTGCCGGTGAGAAAGCCCCCGTTGGCTTCCCAGCCGCAAATCGCACGGCGTCCCCTGGCCCGGGCCCGCTCCATCCCCGCAATCACATAAGGCGACCCAATGCGGGTTTTCGGCTCAACCACCGCCCGCAACCGGCCGCGATCCACCGCGTCATTGCAGGTGATGGGCACCACGACCGCATCGGCGCCGAGGAATTCCGCCGCCACCATTCCCACCAGGTCGCCGCCAAAAAAGCGCACGCGGCCGCGCTCGACCCCCAGGAGCAACGGACGATCGCTGTCGCCGTCCGTCGAGACAACGGCGTCAACGGCGCCGGCTTGGTCCACCAAGGCCTGAATTGTCTCCAGTTGCTCCGTGCCGATGTTTTCCGTGTCTATCGGCACGAAGGTTTCGCTGCGGCCGGCCGGGATCACCCTGGCGCCAAGCTGCTCGAGGATTTCCACCAGCAGATCCCGACCCACGGCCGAGTGCTGATAAGCCAGAAGCCGCAGCCCCCGGAGCGCTCCGGGCGGGAAGAATTCGGTATAACGGCGAACATAGGCGGCCTGCGCCGCCGGGACTTCGGGCGACAGTTCCTGATGCCCGGTCTTGAATTGGCCGCGCTCGTCAAAAAGGGACTCCGCGTAGGGCTGCTCATAAAGCCTCTTGCGCAGCACTTCGACCCGTTCCTGAATTGGCGCCTCATGTTCTTTCAACAGTTCGCCCCGGGCCGTGTTGGTCTTGTAACCGTTCCGATCGAAAGGAATGTGACTGCCGGTTACCATGATGCTCCCCCGGCCCCGCTCGAGGGCGTAACTGGTCAGTGCGGGGGTAGGTAAACACCCCAGATTCACCGGTCGCAAACCGGCATCCGAAATGGCGCGTTCAATGGCCTGGGCAATCTCGCCCCGCCCGCCTTGCTCCGGAACAAACCGGCTTGAACTCGGCCGCAAATCCCGCGCATAGAAAAACTCCTGGCCTGGCCGAATGCCTCCTGCCGACTCCGGGAGAGTTTGGAGATATTGCAGCTCGGCGAGCGCATTGAGGTAAACTTCCAGTTGGGTGAGATGGATGACTTGGCCCCGCCGCCCACTGGTGCCAAACCTCAGAATGACCGGATCGTAGGTTAGTTTTGACCTAAGAGTATTGTCCATCGCCGCGGAAGGCTAACCGCAGCCGCAAATCCGACCAGCTTAAATCGGCCCCGAGGCCTCGGGCTGAACCGCGGGATTGGAGACGGAAGGCACCGCTGAAGGCGGCAAGACGTTTCCCCCGCCGCGGCTTGTCCCTCCAAGCACCACCGGAGGCAGCCCGGCCCGGGCTGGAGCCGGCGGCCGGCACATGCCCAAGTCTGGCAATTGTTGAAACCGCTTGAAGGCCGGATTCAACTCCCGCTTCCGCCGCACTGTGATTTTCATATCAGTACTCACGTCTTAGTCCCCTCAGAACCCGCTTCCGTTCATTTTTGTTTCAGATTTCTCGACGCCCGCCACCGCGTTCAAATTCAATATAATGAGACGGAAGCGCCTGGAAAACGCTCTCCTGCGGTCCGGCACTGGGGTGTACACCCCCTATTTCCAAATGGACTTCAGCCGCCAAAACCGTGCTTCAGCAAGCTGCGGCGCCTTGGAACTCGAGAAAAACTCAATCCTCTGCGCATTCGGCGAAGGGAAAACCAGCGAGGTCAGGACGGTTTCACCCTCCCCTGCAAAAACCTCAATCGAGCAGGCATCCACGAATAGCCGGAGACGCAGGGGACCGGCGCCGTCCGGCAGTGGTGCGCGATAAACACCAGCAAACGCGGGATGAAATCCGACGCTGCCCGACCGCGTGCGGTCGAGACGAATCTCTCCACGCTCAAAATCAACTTCCAATGTGGTCTGCTCTCTCTCGGCCTTGAGGAGGCTGATTCCCAGCCCGCCTTGGGTCACGCGAATCACTTTCAAATCCAGCTCGAAAGAGTCACCCCCAATTTTCCCGCCGCGCACCCAGTCGTTGGCCTCCGCAACCGTGCCGCCTTTGAACCGCGAGCCCGCATGGCGAAGCCGGGCAAGTTCACGCGCCGGTTGTTGAACCAGCCGCAGCCCTTGGGCGGTTTCGACCAGGCGCAATTCGCGCGGAAGGGACATCGCGCTGCGCCAGGGAGAAGTCGGCACCTCCTGGGCGTATTGCGGGCTGCTCATCCACCCGATCCAGAGCCGGCGCCCATCCCGCGGCGGAATATCCGACCAGCTCACCGCAGCGTAAAAGTCGCGACCGTAATCAGCCCAAAGCGCCTGCTGCCCCGAAGGGCGGGCCGGCTGGTCGGACAGCATGATGTGATCAACATTGATGTGGCCCCATCCGCCGCTTTCGGCGTCCACAATCTGGAGCCTCGCTGACTTCCCCCGAAACTCCCGCACGTCCCATGCGGTCCAATCGAGCCGCTCCTCCTCAGCGCCAGTTGCGGTGCGGACCGTTTGGCCATCAATCACCAGGTTCATGCAAGTCCGACCGGGATGGGCCCCACCCCCCACGAGGAAATTGAGATAGTCGGCGGTAATCTCGAATGGTGGGGAGGTTAAAGTGCCTTGGCTCCGGTCCCCGTTGAAGTAACTATTGACCAGACGGCGACCCCGAAAGTTGGTGACCGGATTTTGCCATGCCAGCGTGCCGGCGGCTGGTCCGGCCCCGAAAGCCTCGCCAGTCGCAACCCATTGGCCGTAATTTTCCCCCTCGAAATCGGCGAGCAGCCGCCCTGCCCCGTTTGGCGGGGCGGAAGTTTCAGCGGGCGTTTGCTCAATGAATTGGACTCCATCAAAGTCGCCGATAAAGTACTGGGTGCCGGCGCCTCCAGCAGGGCTGCCCGCGCTGATACTGACAACCAGCACCCACCGGACTTTTTGCCGGCCGCCAGGCACTCGCAGCGGGAACAGGTCGGGGCATTCCCACACACCCCGAGTGCTGCCGGCCGGACCGAAGTCGCTCAGGTGCGTCCAGTTCTTTAGATCCGACGACCCGTAAAACGACACCCGGCGCTCCGCAGCGAGGGCGACCACCATGATCCAACGCCTCGAGGGCGCATGCCAGAAAACCTTGGGATCCCGGAAGTCGGTGGACTGAATATCAATGACGGGATTGCCGGCGTACTTCGTGAAAGTCCGCCCCCGATCGAGACTGAAAGCGACGCACTGGGCCTGCCGGTTGTCCGCGTTGCGTCTCCCCGTATAAAGGGCCACCAGCGGCGGCTGGCGGCGGGTCCCGAAACCGCTGGTGTTTTCCGCGTCCACGACCGCGCTGCCGGAAAAAATCATCACGCCGTCCGCTTCGGGGATGGCGACCGGCAAATGGCGCCATCGCACCAGATCACGGCTCACTGCGTGCCCCCAGCTCATGTGACCCCATTTGTCCCCGAACGGATTGTATTGGTAAAAGAGATGGTATTCGCCCTGGTAAAACACCAACCCGTTGGGGTCGTTCATCCAGTTCCGTTCCGGGGTAAAGTGGTATTGTGGCCGAAAGGGCTCCGCATAGCGGTGGGTGGGATCGGCCCGGCCGCTGTCCGGGACGACAAAACCCATCCCCACAGCCGCCAACAAAACGGCTTGCGTCAGCGGTCCAGGTCGAGATGTTGCACCGGTTGTCATGCTCCCATGCTGCCCGGGCGGGCTTCAAGGTCAAGCATCGAAACCCCGCGGCTCGGCGGCCGGCCTCCATGCCGCCTGCAGCCCCGCCCACCGCCCGAACCGGGAGGTGGTGGCGGGGACGCCGGGCGGGAAAAAACATTGCGCGGGGAGCCGCCCTCAATCACATTAGGGAGGCTTGGCTGGAGAGATGGCTGAGTGGTTTAAAGCGCACGCCTGGAGAGCGTGAGTGGGCTAATACCCCACCGGGAGTTCGAATCTCCCTCTCTCCGCCAACCCCCACAGGCCCCAATAAAATCAAGGGTTTGATGCACTTCCACCCCTCCGCCAAAAGCCAAAGTGTATGTAAACTGTATGCACAAACCGCCTATTTCGCACGGTAGCGCACTACGTTTCACAGCGTTTCAATCCTCCCCCGGCCGGGCTGGCGTCGCGGTTGACGGACCGCCCCAAGTGACATGCGCTGTGTTTCCCCCCGGTCTGGTTCGTGCCAGCCGGGGGTTTTCTCCTGCCCAGTGCGCCGTTGACATCCGCCCCATAGAGACTTCAATTCATTCGCTCGCCCCCGTCGAGGCCTTCCACACTCGGCGGGGGTTTTTTTGCGCTGCGATGACAGCCCGCCAAGGGGTGATGCTATACGAAATTGACCCTCGCGATCACAACCACCGCCGCGCGCCACTCCAACCAACCGCCCAGGTCGCTTTTGAACACGATTTGCCCGTGCCAATTTCATGGCCGGACCTGCCCAGCGAAATTGATCGCCGCAACGGCTGGCGCGACCTGCCGGACGTCGAGCAAGAAGTCCGAACCAGGGCATTCGGGGATGCGGGGGTTGCCCTGCGGAAGATTATCGGCTGGCTCATGCAATCGAAAGACGCGCACGCTGTCGGGGTCAAAGTCATCGCGCTTGCCGCCGCGGTGTTCAAGGACCTCACCGCCGGAGCCACACTCGAACAACTCGCCATGATCTACGGCTTGAATTCAAAGCAGGTGTTGGGGCGGCCCCTGAGAAGTTTGAGAAAGGAAGGCAAGGCGTATTACAGCCTCATGTCGTGCAGCGCGGAATCCTTCCGCCGCAAATGCGTCCGCCAGCATGTCGCTGCTGGCCACACACTGCATCCCTCGCGCCGTGAAGGAATGCAGCGCCGCGTCATTCTCGCAGTTGGCGAAAAAGCGATTGCAACGATAGTTCGCGAGCGCGCGGGGCGCTATATTCTCAGCAACCACAAGGTCGCAAAACTCACGCGCCACCTCGGCGTTGGCCCCGGCCGTTGGCGTTGTGGTCTCGCCGAAATGCGCGTCCTCGAGGACGGGACCGTCGAATTCAAATTTTGAGACAAAAAAGGCCGGAAGCCTCTTTCGAGACCCCCGGCCCTCGCCTCTCGCCGGATGGGAGAGTCCGGCGAGCAAGAAGGTGTTAAACACCTATCGTCATGCGATTACGCCTTTCAGCACCGCAATCCCAGCCGGATGCCGCAGCCCGACATCGCAATACTGCGTCCCGTAAATGTTGATTTTTCGCGTGCTCGCGTCCGAGTACGCATCAACGAGAATATCAAGACCAGCACCCCACAGGCCCAACAAGAGTTCCGACCAGTCGCCAAAAAATACAGGCGAGCAAATCCCGGTGGCGGTGCCCTGCGTCAAATCGCTCCGCACCTGATTGGTCACTGACGCGCGATAGCCCAAAATCGCGCCGTCGCCGGGCGCGTCCGGTCGCGGGGTGTCGCCCCAGACAAACTCTCCCGAGCCGCTCGAAGTTTCGGCCAACCGCAAAGCGGATTTGACTTTGCTGTTCGTGACAAACGCACAGCGGCCCAGGTCCACGTTCGCGACCCCGACCGCGGCTTCTAGACTCACCATCGCGGCGCGAGCGTTCGACGTTGAAAGTGCGGCGCCGTTGGTCGCAAGCGTGATGAGATTCGATGAGGCGGCATAGATGCCCTGCGGCTCGCCACCGCTGCCGGCCCCATGCAATGCCGCAAGGTCAATCGCCAAGGCGATCTGCCTGGCGACATCATCTCGGATCAATTGTTCGACGCTCGGCGTGGCCTGCGTGATGAGCTTCTTGCTGATCGTGACTTTTGCGATGCACTCTTTTGGCGACATTGAAAGCTGCCCGAACTGCGCGAAGCTGGCGGTCACGCTGGCAAGCTCACTCGAAGCCCACTGCGCCGTTGCGCCGGTCACCTGCTTGGGAATCGCGACATCACCGACAAGCCCGGTTAGAGTCCTGGCACCCATTCGCAGCACGATCGCGCGGTTGCGCAGCATCTCGATGAATTCCGATGCGAGCAAATCCGTTCCCTTGAGATAGCCGCCGAGCGTGTTGGTGGCGACAAGCTGCAGGTCGCGGACGGCAAGCGCCTCATAAGGAAGCCAGAAGCTTCCCTTAGGTTTCTGATAAGTGCGGCTGCATTCCTGGTTGACCTCCGCCTCCAGCCCACTCAAGCCCCCCCGATCCGCGACCTCCGCGATCGCCTTGCTCAGGCTGAATCGCTCCAACTCGCGGGCCGGAATGTCCAACGGCCGCATGGGTCCCACTCGCGGCAAACGCCCCATGATCTCGCCCCGGAATCGTTCGACCGACCAATTTTCCGCAATCGCCCGCGCGGCCAGCGTGTCAATATCCTGGACCCTGCCGGTTAGCGCGCCGGCAATTGCGTTAATCTCTGCTACTCTCTCAAGTGAATTCATAACCAACAAAACGGATTTGCCCCAGCATTTCGCCGGGGTCTTGGCGGGAAATTCTCGACGCCAGCTTGGCAGCGTTCCCTCGCCGCGGGCAAGTAAGCCAGGGCCGGCCCAACCAAGGGCGCCCGGGCCAGCCTGGGCGCCGCAACCAAGGGCAACCCAAACCGTCACTTTCATCCGTGCGTCAACGGTCCGCGGTCCGGAATCTGCAATGCCTGGAGGCACCGCAGCCAGACGCGTTCACTTCGCGTCAACCGACCTTTGCGCGCGGACGCGCCTTGCCTTGCTTTC
>ERZ795050.4674-NODE-4674-length-12260-cov-4.553052_pt1 | contig 12260 bp, 12 predicted proteins | sample MGYA00375134_ERZ795050 | MGnify/ENA primary metagenome ERZ795050 (study PRJEB30179, sample SAMN05720221) | activated sludge metagenome | isolation source: Anaerobic digester | place: Japan | collected 2015-05-26 ... | reverse complement strand
CCGCCTGTTGAATATCGGCGACTTCTGTAGAAAGCCGCACTTCAGGCGCCCCGCCGGCCCGCAAGCGCTCGCTGAGGGGCTCCAGATGTCGCAACTCACGTCCAACCAACAGCACCGAGCCGAATTCACGCGCCAGACTTTGCGTCACGATGCTGCCGATAGCGCCGGCCGCGCCGACCACCGCCAGGGTCACGGCGGCGGGATCGTACTCCATCCGCCGCATCGCCTCACGGGTCGCGCGAATGGCCAGCGCCGCGGTGTAGCTGTCGCCGGACGTGACGGCCAGATCCAGAGCGCGGGCGATCGTCACCCCGCCATCTCCCACGACTGAGGTGTAGGCCCCTAGCCCCAGGATTTGCGCCCCCAAGCGCTCCGCCATCCGCCCCGCAGCGATGATTTTACGGTACACCTCCGTTGGCGGCAGATGCAACATCCGCTGCACGGTGTAGGGCACGGCGAGCAACCACCCCTCGATCTCTTTGCCCGTCGCCGCCGAGCGCACCCCGGTGACATGGGAGATATACACCGGCGGCCAAAAGCGCGAGGCAAAATCAATCACCGGCTCAGGCAACATCCGCCCCAGCAGCGGATACTTGCGCGCCACATCGCGTTTGGCCGACAGCGGGTGAATGATAAAGGCAAACGCATCCATAAATTTTTCGCGTTTCAACGAGGATACAATCTTGGATGCGCAATCTCCGGATTCGGCAGCTTCCAGTGATCGCTGTCCTCGTAAGTAATGTTCCGGTCAATGACCCGGCGCTCAGGCGAGGCAAACAGGATCACATCGGACTCAATCATCCGCGCCGGGAAAATGACCATCCCTGAACCAATGCGGACATGATGCCCTACCGCCGAACCGATCACCGACAGACCGGTGTTTTCCAGGCGTCCGCCGAAATGCGATCGAATGGGAATAGTCGGGACCAGGTTGAAATCGGTGAAGGTGTTGCCCGCGCCGATGAACGTCTCCCGTCCCACGACGCACATCTGCAAGCAGGTATTCTGCGCCACCATGCAATCTTCCATCAGCACCGTCTCGAACAGCGAGGCGCGAAAAGGCAGGAACGTCCCATCGCCGAGGACGCTCAGCAGCAGCTGACAGCCGTGAGCGATATTCACATTGTCACCCAACACGCAGTTGGCGATCATGGCCCCCGCCCCAATCGTGACGTTGTTACCGATGATCGTCGGCCCCTGGATGATCGCGGTAGGATCAATCTGACAATTCTTGCCCACCTGCACCAGAGCGGAGCTCCCCAGCAGTTGCCGGCGCTCGAGCATCGCCTGCCACAACAAGCGCAGGTTCAGCCCCAAGTCCTTTTCCAGAGAGCGCTCGAAACGCGCCCCAATGGAAAAAATGCCAAACATGACGTTGGCAAAAAGGATGTGGATCCAGTGCTCAACAGAAAGGAACGCCTTGGTAGGCAGCTGATACACCAAATCGCCGTAGACGTTGGACATGTGAGTCGGCACATGGTAGTATCCCGCTTCCCGCGGCTCAGTGTGCATCACCAGCGGGCGCACCACCGGCTCGATGCCGTAGGGATAATACCACAAGTCCGCCACATACACGTTGCCCTGACGTCGAATGCCCCGCTGCAAATAGATCGCATGTTGCGAAATGGCGGGGTCATCCAGCTCGAAGGCCACCTGACAGGCCTTCCCCAGGCTACGCGCCTGCACGATAAATTCGTCAATGAAGGGCTGATCGAAATAGAGATTCTCACGGTACACGAGCGTCTCGACACGGTCATGCCCGATCTCGGAAAGAGAATCCACCTCCAGCTCTTCGGTCGTGTAGGGCACCAGGATGTCCCGTTGATGGAGCCACAACGGCTTACACAGCACGCTCAGATCGCGCGCGGGCTCGTTGAACGGCGGTATTTTGCGTTTTTCGCGCAGGATGATTTTACGCACCGAGCTGCTTCCTTACCCACCCAGCGTCACAGAACCCACCCAGCGTCACGGACGGTTACACTCCAGGCGTCCGCCCAATCTGGAACATGCAGGCGGGATCCCCTAAGGCGATGCACGTCACTTCTGCGACCTCGAAGGGCTTGCCCCCGCTTGCCCAATACAGCGTCTCCGCCAGCAATCCCGTCATCAGAGAGCAGACCGGATAGCTCGCCCGCCAGCCCCAACAAAAGCCGCACTGCTTCATGACCCAGAAGTAGCTCTCCGCCGTCTCCGATAGTTGCACCTGCTGCGCCGCATAGCGGTTGAGGATCTCCGCCAGGACCTCCAGGCTCAAGCGCACCCGAAAAGTGAGCGGCAGAATGCGGAACATCACGTCGGCGACGCTCAGCAAGCCGCCAAAATCCTGGACGCCATACCGAAACGCGACACGCCCCGCGCGCCAACAAAGCTGTTGCCCGCTGTGCGCTCCGTGCAATTCATCTATCGCCGTGAACAGCTGCGCCACCGCCGTAAACGGCAAGGCCGGCTCGAAATTGGTCGGCAATGGCTGCTCGCCCAGCTCCGGAAGACGGGCCGCCGTCAACACGGCCTTCAGGCTGTTGGTTCCGAGCACTTCCTCCAGCGATAGGAGCAAAATGCGCGCGAATTTGTTGGGAAAGTACCCCTCCGCGTGCGCGTCGTCTCCCGCGAACCCCGCCTCAAACCGCTGCGCCATTGTTACTGCAGATCCAGAAAATTCTGCACAACCTGGTTAAAATGGTCTTTTTCATCCAGCATGGGAAAATGCCCGGAGCCTTCAAAGTAATGGATCAGCGCATGTTTGACTCCGGTCTGCAACACGTGGCCCTGATGGGGATCCACGATATTGTCCTTAACCCCATAAACGCCCATGACCGGGATGCGCAGCTCTTGCAAACGAGGGCGCAAATCGGTAAAGCGCAAATCGCGGATGCTATCCGAAAAAGAGTTCATCGTGGTGCTGGATAAGTCCTTTTGAAACATCTCGTACCAGGTGCGCCAGTCGCGGGCGTAAAACCGCGAGGCGATCCGCATCCCAAAAGCGAAAGCGCGCGGGAACCGATACAGCAATCCGGCAATGCGCCGGTTACCGGCCAGTTTGAGCGGCACCGCCAGCCCCGAACCGACCACGGGAGAGCCTGCCACCGCCACGCGCGAGACCCGCTGCGGATACATCAATGCCAGGCTCAGCGAGACGGTCCCCCCCATCGAGTGCCCCATCACCGGCGCGCGTTCCACGCCCAGGCGTCCCATGAACTGATTCACCATCTCCACATATTCGGCGACGGTGAATACCCCGTGTTTGGCCGACTCGCCAAAGCCCCAGAAATCCAGCGCGTAGGTCTTGTACCTGGAAGCCAACAGCTGCATCGTGGGAAGCCAATAGCTCCACGAACCCAACCAGCAATGCAGCAAGATCACCGGCTTGCCGCGTCCGATGGCTTCGTAGTGGACAATTCCACGATCGGTGACAATGGCTACCATGACATCAATTCCGGCCTCTCCCCAGTGCTTCTATGATAACACACCTCTTGCAGCTGAAGCAAAAGGGGCCGTTGCGGTTCGGTTAAAAAACGGTTACTCTTCGGTCTGATCCATGACCTCGAGGATTGAATACAGGAGTTCCAACAGCACTTGCTTGACGCTCTCACGGTCGCGCGCCACGCACGGGACGACCTTGACGCCCGGCTCAATCTTGAGCACGATGCGCAAGTCGTCGGCCGGCCAGGCATCCGGTATGTCCTGCTTGTTGGCGGCGACGATGTACGGCACAGGCGAATAAGCGCGGAAAGTGTCTAAAATGCGCTGCGCCTCGCGGAAGGTCTCCGGCCGGGTGCTGTCCACCATCACCACGAAACCCAGCATCCCCTCAGAGAGGATTTCCCACATGAAATCGAAACGGCGCTGTCCCGGCGTGCCAAACAGATAGAGGATCAATTCCTCATCAATGGTAATGCGACCGAAATCCATCGCCACCGTCGTCGCGTCCTTAATGCGCTCGGCCCGGCTGGAGATCTTCCTTTCAGTCGAAACGACATCAATTTCACTCACACTCTGGATGAATTCGGTTTTCCCAGAAGCAAAGGGCCCCGTCACGACGATCTTCAGTGTTTGCATGGACTAGAGCTCCCGAATGCGATCAATGAGCTTGTGAATCAAACCGCGCTTGACATCAGGGCGGCGTGCCCCCATCACGGCCTCAGGACGTTCCTTCTCCTCCGACCGAACGCCCCGGGTCTCCCCGACCGCAGCCTCAGCCATCTGCCGCGGCGGACGAATGATTTCGACCAACCCCGCTTGCAGCAGGCCGTAGACGATCTTGCGAATCTGAAATTCGCTCATGTTGTTGTACTGCGCGATCTGCCGGATGGTGTTGCGCGGATTGACGAAGGAAATCACCCGCCACTCTTCTACGGTCAGATTCACATCCCGCAACGGGGTGTTGGGCTTCTCGGCAAATTTCAGCGCCACGTCGAGGGAAGGTATCTCTTCCTGCAGCCGTTCCCACTCCTTGAGCCGCCGGCTCCCCTCCATGATGACGTTTTCCAGGGCAATCGAGCTCACCAGCTTACCCTGAATGGGCAACTCGTTCGGCTCGAAGCGGAACGTCCCCGCATTCCAGGAAAACACGCTGTAAGCCGTGTCCGTGATGTGTTGGCGCACGAGCTGCACCAGTTCCTGCTGCTGGACATGTCCCGACTGGATAAGCATCAGCGCCACATCCCGGTCGGGCTTGCTGCCCATGTTGGTCGCAATGACGCGCGCCTGCTCCGCCGTCAACTTACCCGCTTTTTGTAGCAAAGGCAACAACGCAAGTTCCTGTCCATCCGTCGCCGCGTACACTAACGCGCCCTCGCGGAAACACAGGTAGGCCTTGCTTTGCGGACCCTCCAGGTAGAGCGTCCCTGTTTTACGGGCCAGGTTGATCAGGTTCAGCAGTTGTGTGATGCCGAAGTCCTTCAAATTGCCTTTTAGCGCCATTTCTGCCGTCCTTACTCCGATCTCAGGAAAACCAAAAGTGTGCCGTGAAAATCTTACATAACCCCATTATAACTTGCTTCTAAGAGTCAGCAAACCCGCTTTTATGCGCGGCCGCCTGCGCCAGGAGTTCTTCCGCGCCCTGCCGCGAGGCCGCGCCCTGCGTCCCCAACATCTGCGCCAGCTCCTCCACCCGCGCCGCCGCTTCCAAACGCCGCACCGTGGTCACCGTGCGCCCTTCCACCACGGCCTTTTGCACGCCGTAATGGGCATCGCCAAACGCGGCCAGCTGCGGCAAATGGGTGATGCACAACACCTGATGCGCCGGCTGTCCGTCCCCCGCGGCCGCTCCCGTTGGCCGGGTCAGCCGCCAGAGCTTGGCACCGACAATGGCCCCAACGCGCCCGCCGATGCCCTGATCAATCTCGTCGAAAATCAACGTCGGCGTGCGATCGGCGCGCGAGAGCACCGTCTTGAGCGCCAGCATGAGCCGCGCCGTCTCCCCCCCTGAAGCGATGCGCGCCAGCGGCTTGAGTCCCTCGCCCACATTCGGCGCGATCAGGAATTCCACCTGCTCCACCCCCGTGAGATCGAAAGCGGCGGACGACACGGGGGCGGCGTCCTGGACCTCAACGGCGTCTGCCGTGACCCACACCTCCGCCGGCAGCGCCGTTTCCAGCGGCAGACCGGCGGGGTCCGCCTCACAGCGGAACGCGACGCCAAACCGCGTCCCCCCCATGCGCAAATCGGCCAGCTCCCCCTCGACGCCGGCAGCCAGCCGTCGCGCGGCATCTCGTCGCGCCGCCGACAGCGTTCCACACAATTCCGCCGCCGCCGCACTGTACGCCGCCACCGCTTCTTCTAACCCGGCGATGCGCTCGTCGCTGTGCTCCAGAGATTCCAACTCCGCCGCGATTCTGGTCGCATAGGCCAGAATCTCAGGGATGTCGCCGCCGTATTTGCGCCGCAGGCTGTGAATCAACGCCAGACGCTCCTCGACCTGCTGCAGACGGCGCGGGTTGAACTCGATGCGGCCCAGGTACTCCCGCAGGGAGCGCGCCAGATCCTCGAGCTGATACACCGCTTCCAGCCAGGCGCTCTCCTGAGAGCTCAGCGAGGGATCCACCCGCACCAGCGCGGCCATCTCCCGTTGCCCCTGGCCCAACAGATCGAGCACCGCCGGCGACTCTTCCGCGCCCTCCTCGAGCAGCGTCAGCAACGTCGCCGTCAGCGACGCCAACTGCTCCGCATTCGCCAGGCGGACGCGCTCCGCCTCGAGCTCGTCCTCCTCGCCGATCTGCAACGCCGCGGCCGTGAGCTCCTGCAGCTGGAAGCGCAACAAGTCCTGCCGCTGCATCCGGCTGCTTTCGTCCTGGCGCAGCGCCTGCAACTCCCGCCGCACGGCCTGCAAGCGCCGGATGGCCTCCGCGACGCGCTCCCGCAATTCTCCAAGATCGGCAAAGCGATCCAGCAGCTGCACATGCTCCGCGACCCGCAGGAGACTCAGATGCTCGCTCTGCCCGTGAATGTCCACCAACTGCTCGCCAAGCTGGCGCAACAACGCCGCCGCGACCACCGAGCCGTTGACGCGCGCGACCGAACGGCCATTGTCGCGGAGTTCGCGGCTCAGCCACAACACATCGGCGGCCTCGCTATCCAGCCCCTCCTGTTCGAGGAGCGGCGCGAGCCGCGCCTGCTGCCCGGCGTCAAGCTGAAACATCCCTTCGACCGAGGCGCGCGTGGCGCCCTCGCGGATCGCCGTCGCATCGGCGCGCCCGCCCAGCAACAGCATCACCGCATCAATCACGATAGATTTACCGGCGCCGGTTTCCCCCGTGAGAATGTTGAAACCCGGCTCCAGGTTCAAATGCAATTCGTCAATAATGGCAAAATCCCGGATATGCAGTTCTTTTAACACACGCGCCCCTCACCCGGCAACTGGATTCACGCTTCAGTCACCCTCATTGGAAATTTACCAGAGACGCCAAGGGCAGCGAGAAAATCCGTGTCCTCTACGCCTTCATGGTGAAAATTCTTTGCGCCGCCTGGGGACATCTCATTTCAGATGCCGTTTAATGAAGAGTTGTCACGAGCCTGCGGCACACCGCCGATGACAAAAATGTGAATTGTGAGCTGCGAGTCGTAATCGAAGGCTACAACGACTCTCTACTCATGGCTCACTGCTCTCTATTTTCCGAGGAAAAGCATATACCTGATTAGCCGAGAAAGCAAGTTCGCCGATGTTTGGAAGGCTTTGAAACAGGTCTGAGAGCTTTTGAGAGCTGCTTTATGCTAAGATGTGAGCGTTAAAAGATAGCCAGGATATGGGGAGTAGTCTGCCTGTGGAACACAGTTCCCGTATTGCGGGATTTTATAATCTGAGTGGCGCTGAACGTCTGCGGCTGGTCGCCGACTGGGCCGCGCTGAATGCCGAAGAGCAAGCCGTGCTCTCCGGCATTTTGGGCCTGGATGTGGAACACGGCGCGGCCATGATCGAGAACGTCATCGGGATCTACGGCCTGCCACTCGGCATCGCCACCAATTTCACGGTGAACGGCCGCGACGTGCTGGTGCCCATGGTGATCGAGGAACCGTCGGTCGTCGCGGGGGCCTCGCTGGCGGCCCGGCTGGCGCGCGCCGGCGGCGGCTTCAGCGCAAGCGCCGACGAGCCGATAATGATCGGACAGCTGCAGGTCATGGGCCTCGAAGATCTCGAGACCGCGCAAACGCGCCTTCTGGCGGAGAAAGCGGCGCTGCTGGCCCTGGCGCACGCCGTGGACCCCGTCCTTGCGCAGCTGGGCGGCGGCGCGCGAGACCTGGAAGTCCGCCTCCTGCCGGAGACGCCCGCCGGCCCCATGCTCATCGTGCACCTGCTCTACGACGTGCGCGACGCGATGGGTGCCAACGCCATCAACACCGCCTGTGAGCGCCTTGCCCTCGGAAATCGCACGGCTCACCGGCGGCAAAGTCTTCCTGCGCATTCTGAGCAACCTGGCGGATCGTCGCCTGGCGCGCGCCGGGGTCGTCATCCCCGAAAACGCGCTGGCGTTTGGTAGCTTCAGCGGCGAAACGGTCGCCCTCGGCATCGAACAGGCCTGGGCCTTCGCTGCCGCCGATCCCTACCGCGCCGCGACGCACAACAAGGGCATCATGAACGGCATAGATGCGGTCGTGCTCGCTACGGGGAACGACTGGCGCGCCGTCGAAGCGGGAGCCCATGCCTACGCCGCCCGCGAGGGGCGCTACACGAGCCTCAGCACGTGGCAGCGCGATGGCAAGGGCAACCTCGTCGGCAGCCTGGAGCTGCCCCTGGCGTTGGGCATCGTCGGCGGGGCGACGCGCGTGCATCCGACGGCGCGGGTCGCGCTCAAAATCCTGGGGGCGCAGACTGCCCGCGAGCTGGCGGAGATCGTCGCAAGCGTGGGACTGGCGCAGAATCTCGCCGCGCTCCGCGCCCTGGCGACGGAGGGCATCCAGAAGGGACACATGGGCCTGCACGCCCGGCAGGTCGCCATGGCAGCCGGCGCTACGGGAGAAGCCATCGAGCGCGTCGCCGAGGCCATGATCGCCGAGGGCGTCATCCGCGTGGATCGCGCCACGGCCTGGTTAGAGCATTTTTACCGCGAGGATCACGGCGCCGCGTGAGGCGGCGCTCCGTGGCCATCGCGCCGAAACTGGAATCAGGAGGTCATTGTGGCAGAACGTTGGACCATGCATCCACAACGCCCGGTGGGAATTGTCGGTTATGGCTCGTACGTGCCCATGTACCGCCTGCCCAATGCGGAAATCAGCCGCATCTGGGGCAGCGGCGATGAGGGGGGGCCCATCAAGGAAAAGGCCGTCGCCGGATTGGATGAGGACACGATCACCATTGCAATCGAGGCCGCGCGCAACGCTCTGAGTCGCGCCGGCATTGATCCCGAAGACATCCGCGCGGTGTGGATAGGCAGCGAATCGCATCCCTACGCCGTCAAGCCGAGTTCGACGGTGGTGGCTGAAGCGCTCGGCACGTCTCCCTATCACCTGGCGGCGGACCTGGAATTCGCCTGCAAGGCCGGCACCGAGGCGCTGCAGGCGGCCATCGGCCTGGTCGGCTCCGGCATGGCGCGCTACGCCCTGGCCATCGGCGCGGACACGGCGCAAGGGCGGCCCGGCGATGCGCTGGAATACACCGCCGCCTCCGGCGGGACCGCCTTCATCGTGGGGCCCGCGGAAGAGGCACTCGCGGTGCTGCGCGGGTCGCTCTCTTTCGTCACCGACACGCCCGACTTCTGGCGGCGCGCCTATCAACATTATCCCAGCCACGGCGGACGCTTTACCGGCGAACCGGCTTACTTCCACCACATTCAATCCGCGGCCGAGGCGCTGCTGGAGGAGCTGGGATTGGGGCCCCAGGACTTCACCTACGCCATCTTCCATCAGCCCAACGTCAAATTCCCGGAGCGGGTGGGCAAGCGGCTGGGCTTCACCAAAGAGCAGCTGGAGCCGGGTCTGATCAGCGACCGCATCGGGAACACCTACGCCGGTGCGGCAGTAACGGGCTTCTCGGCGACGCTGGACGTCGCCAAAGCGGGGGATCGCATTCTCATGGTCAGCTTTGGCTCCGGCGCCGGCTCCGACGCTTTCGTGTGGGACATCACCGAGGCGCTGGAGGAGCGGCGACATAACGCGCCGCTGGTGCAAGACTATATCGCCCGCCGCGTGGAAATTGACTACGGTCTGTATGCCCGCTATCGCGGCAAACTGCTGGTGAAGTAGGAGGCACGGATGCGCGACGTAGCCATTATCGGCATCGGCCAAACGCCGGTTCAAGAACATTGGCCCATCAGCCTGCGGCATCTGGCGCTGGAAGCGGCGCTGAACGCGCTCCAGGATGCCCGCATCGAGAAAGTGGACGCCATCTATGTCGGCAATATGCTTTCGGGTGAAATCACCGGTCAAGAACACCTCGGCGCGTTGCTCGCCGATGAGCTGGGACAATCGGGCGCCGAGGCTTTGAAGGTAGAAGCGGCGTGCGCTTCGGGCGCGGCAGCGCTGCGCGTGGGGATGATGGCGGTCGCCAGCGGGATGAACGATCTGGTGTTGGTGACCGGCGTGGAGAAGATGACGGACACGTCGGGGCGTGAGACGACGGCGGCGCTGGCCATGGCAGCGGACGCGGAATTCGAGGTCGCGCAGGGCGTGTCGTTCGTGAGCCTCAACGCGCTGTTGATGCGCCGCTACATGTACGAATACGGCTGGGAACGCAAGGATTTCGCCAATTTCGTGGTGACGGCGCACGCCAACGGGATGAAAAATCCCAACGCGATGTTTCACATGAAGGTGACGCCGGAACAATACGCACATTGCGCCACCATCGCCGACCCGGTGGGCCTGCTCGACGCCTCGCCGGTCTGCGATGGAGCTGCGGCGGTGGTCCTGGCGCCCGCAGAGTATGCGCGCACCCTCAGCCCGGCACCGATCCGCATTCGCGGGTCAGGCATCGCCACGGCGCCGATCGCCGTCCACGATCGCAAGGATCCGCTGGCGCTGGAAGCAGCGCGCCTGTCGGTCAAGCGCGCTTATGAGATGGCGAAGGTGAAGCCGCAGGACATCAGCTTCTTCGAGCTGCACGACGCCTTTACCATCATGTCGGCGCTGAGCCTGGAGGCGGCCGGCTTCGCCGAGCGGGGGCAGGGCGTGCGGTTGGCGCTCGATGGGGAGATCACGCTGGAGGGGCGAATTCCCATCGCCACCATGGGCGGGCTGAAGTCGCGGGGGCATCCTGTCGGCGCGACGGGCATGTATCAGATCGTGGAGGCCGTCCTGCAATTGCGGGGGCTGGCGGGGAAAAATCAGCTGCGCCATCCGCGCCTGGGCATGACCCAGAACATCGGCGGCAGCGGCGCCACCATCATCACGACAATTTTGGAAGCGATGGGGTGAGCAGTAATGCGTAACGAGTGATGCGTCAAAGGGAACAGCCCTCCACAGCGCGCATTATGTTTGACAATGCTTGATTCTCAGAAAGGAGATCTCTCATGGAAGGAAAAGTTGCTCACGATTGGCGGTTGAAGGGTCAGCGGTATCGTCTGGAAGGGGAAGAATGCCCGCATTGCAAGGCCAAGATTTTCCCGCCGCGGGACATCTGCCCGGAATGCAAGCAACCCGCAAAGGAGCCCTATCGCCTGAGCGGGCGCGGCGAGGTTTACACTTTCAGCACGCTCAACAGCGCGCCTGAGGGCTTCGAGGGGTTTGTTCCCTACACCGTGGCGCTGATCAAGCTGGAGGAAGGCCCGATGGTCACGGCCCAGCTCACCGATGTGGCCCCGGAGGATGTGCGTATCGGGATGCCGGTGGAGATGGTCACCCGCAAGTTGCGCGCGCAGGGCGACGAAGGCACGATCATCTACGGCTACAAGTTCCGCCCGGCGGGATGGGGCCACGCCTAGCCGATTCCCCATTGGTCACACGTCAGCGCCGTCTACGCGATTCCCGGATTTGGGGACCGCGTAGACGGCGTTTTTACTTTGGGGCGCGCAGTAGAACGGCGAAAACGCAGCTCATGACTAGGCCCCGGCATGAATTCCGGGCCTGATACGTCAAGCCCGCTGAAGCCGGCTTCCAAACGAGGCGCGTGAGGGGGGAGCTCATTGCTGCCGGCGGTTTGGGGGCAAAAACTTGACTCTCAAACGGTTATATTTATACTTCGGGGAAGGAAGTCGCACCGTGCGCCATGGCGCCAGGCCCGTCTGGCTGACTTGCCTGAAAGCAGGTCTCCGGTTATCATGGAGCAATCCATAGCCAGCACACGCCGCAAAAGGAGGACTCCATGCTGATCGAGCTGCTTTCGATTATCATCTTCACCTTCGCCCTGGCGCTGTTTTTGCTGGGCGGCTTCACCCTGTGGATCGAGAAGGCGCGGCGGCGCACGCTGGGCGTGGTGATGATGCTCAGCGCGCTCCTCGTTGCTGGAGGGTATGCCTTTCTGGGCAGCCGCTTCTCCATCGCCCTGCTGGGACGATTGATCATCCTGGTGGATCTTCCCCGTTTAATGGCAACGGCCCTCGTCTACACCAGCGGCGTGCTCATCGGTCTGGCGCTGGCAGGCGGCTTGTTCCTGTGGATCTCGGGGCGCATCGTCCGTCCCACGCGGCTGGAACGTTACCTGGCGCTGTTCGTCGGCGTCACCCTGCTCATCGGCCTGCTCATCAGCCTGATGGCGATTGCCGTCAGCAGATGAAAAGGGCCGCCGCCATCGCCAGCGCGAAAATGTGAGTTGTGAGCAGCGACCGCGGCGGCTCACGGGTCGGCTGGGGATGGAATCCCCAGCCTGACACGAGCCAACCGCGCTGAAGCGCGTT
>ERZ795050.4672-NODE-4672-length-12262-cov-3.903744_pt1 | contig 12262 bp, 9 predicted proteins | sample MGYA00375134_ERZ795050 | MGnify/ENA primary metagenome ERZ795050 (study PRJEB30179, sample SAMN05720221) | activated sludge metagenome | isolation source: Anaerobic digester | place: Japan | collected 2015-05-26 ... | reverse complement strand
CAGGACGCCTTCGCCTTTCTCGGCACCATAATCGTCGGTCATCCAACGATGGTTACCGACGCCGTACCAACTGTTGTTATCCAGCAACTGGCCTCCGCGAAAACCAAGACCGGTAACATCGATTCGTCCACCGGAGTTGATGACCGTGTTGCCCTGTACTTCCAGTGCCAGCACGCCTCCGGTGCTTCCGTTCCAATTCGGACAGGTAAGAGTGCCGCCGCTGTTGATCGTAATCGAAGCATAGCGCGGCACGCGCACCACTTGCGCACGACCAACCCAGGTGTACGAGTTCTGCAGGGCGCAGGAAAGCTGAATCGATGTAGCGGTCGGAACAGCCGCAACTTCCGCGAGCTCCTGCCTTCCACAGTTGCCCATGGAGATGATTGTTCCGTAGGTGGAATCGTCGGGCGAGGTCATGCTCGCGCCCTGGATCTGGATGATCAAGACAAGATCGCCCGGTGCAAGTGCTGCAGGAAATCGTCCGTTCGCATTCAACGAACTGCTGGTAACCGTCAGCATGGAGGTTCCGGCCAGGGCGTCGGCGGTCAGTGTGGTGTACTCGTTGACGATGGTGCCGGCTGCCGTGACGGTTTTGGCGCCGTCCTTCCCCAGTTGGGCTAAAAGATTGCCCGGAAGAAAAAGGGCAAGAAGCAATACGATACTCCGGTAAGAGTAACGCCAAAGGGGGGACATGATACTGCGGGAGAGGGTTTTACCTTCGACCAAGATACGTAAAGGCGAAGGAAAAGTGACACCGTTTTGTCCTATTCCCAACGGAAAACCCGTACCGCGGCGGCATACACGACGATTCCCCAGGCTAATATGACCAGCAGGTGGGTCGAAATATCGCCAAAACCGGCTCCCTCAAAGGCAATCTTGCGCAGGGCGTCGTTCAGCCAGGTCAGCGGCAAGACATTCGCGATCTTCTGTAACCAGCCCGGAAAGGCATCAACGGGGAAGAACGTGCCGCTGAGCAGGAACTGGGGAAGGGTAATGATGTTGGCAATGGGCGGAATCGTGCTTTCGTTGCGCGCAAGGCCGGAGACGACGAAACCGAAGCCCATGAACACCACCAAACCGATCGCCGACAACAACAGCATGGTCAGAAAGGTGGTCCAGCCGTTGATCAGCGTAAACCCGAAGGCGTATTTACCCAGCACGATGATCACCATCGCGCCGGCAAGTTGGAAGACGAGCCGGCTCAGGGCTTCGCCCAACACGATGTAGGTACGACGAATCGGGGTCGCGAAAAAGCGTTTCAACACCAGCGTCTGACGCAGCGAGAAGAATACGAACGCGGTTCCGAACACGCCGGCGCTGAGAATGGAAAATCCCAACTGACCCGGTAGCACGAAGTCGATCATCTTATACTCCCGACCGTTCACTTCCGACTCCCGCAACTCGGCCAGAGGTTCATGTTCTCCGTTTCTGGCGACAATCAACGAATCGAAAACCGAACCCGCCGAACGGAAGTGCGCCAGATTGCCTTTGTCGATGAGGTTGGTGAGCACCGACTTGACGAACATGCCCTTCTCCCGTGAGGCGAGCGAGGTGATGACCTCCACCACACGCACCGTATCGCTTGGGTGAATATTCAATACCGCGTCAATGCGTCCTTTGATCAATTGATCGTCCAATTGTTCCTGCGGCAGGCCGCTCTTGAGCCGGATGTTCGGCAACTGCGCCACCGTGCGGTAGATCACGTTGGTGGTATCGCAGGTGGGCGCTACACCAACATCAAGCCGGATAGAGTTGCCACGGATGAATCCGAACACGACGATGAACACCAGCGGAAATCCGATGCTGAAGATCACCGCCGAAGGACTGCGCGAGATCGAACGCAGGCTGGCCTTGCTGATGGCCAGCATCGCCTTCAGTTGATTGTACCGGGGTTGTTGTGGGGCGTTCATCTTATTGGTCCCTCCAGCTATGTCCGGTGAGCGACAGGAACACGTCTTCCAAATTGGCTTTCTTCACTTCGCGCGGACGCTCGAAGCCGCTCGCCACCAATTGATCGATCAGCCGGTCCGGGGTATCGAGCGCGATGATGCGGCCTTTCTCGACAATGGCTACCCGGTCGCAAAGATTCTCGGCCTCGTCCATGTAATGCGTGGTGATCACCACGGTGGTACCCTGCTGCCGGATCTCGCGGATGAGCTCCCACAGGTTGCGGCGCGCCTGCGGATCGAGTCCGGTCGTTGGTTCGTCCAGGAATACCACCTGCGGCCGGTTGATCAGCGTGGTACAAATGCTGAACCGCTGTTTCTGTCCCCCCGAAAGTTCTTTGTATTTCGCCTTGCCCTTGTCTTCCAGTCCGACCCGTCGGAGCATCTCCATCGGATCGATGGTGACGTTGTACAGGCCGGAGAACAAGCGGAGGAGTTCGATCAGGGTAAGACTCGGATAATAGCCCGCGGCTTGCAACTGCACGCCGATGCGCTGCTTGATCTCGTTCACATCGCGGTCAACGTCGTAGCCGCAGACGCGTACACTGCCCGCGGTTTTTTCGCGCAGCGTTTCGATGATCTCCAGTGTGGTGGTCTTGCCCGCGCCGTTGGGCCCGAGGAGCCCGAAGATCTCGCCTTCGTGCACCTCGAAGCTGATCCCGTTCACCGCCTGTACGCCGGGATAGTGCTTCACCAGTTGGTCGACGACAATGATCGGCTGTTTCACGGGGCGAAGGTAAGGCTTCCGCCCTTCCGGCGATCACCGGATGAATGAAGGGTGCATGAAAGCAAAGCCGCCCCGCGGGGTTTCCGGGGGCGGCTTCGATGGGTTGCTGTTGCGATCAGAACAGGTTGAGTCGGCTCATCAGGTTCTCCTTGTAGGACTTGCCGATGGGAATCCGGTTTCCGTCGATGATGCAGGCGTTCTCTTCCAGCGCGCCGATCTTTTCGAGCTGCACGATGTAGGAACGGTGCACGCGCGCGAAGTTGAGCGGCGGCAACTTGGCTTCGATGTCTTTCATCGAGCTGTGCAGGATGAACTGCTCCTTGCTCGAGGTCTTGATGATGACGTAGTTGTCCAGCGCTTCGATCCAGAGGATGTCCTGGAAGTTCACGCGTACGAAACGCGAGTCCTTCTTGACGAAGAAACTGTTGTTCGCATAAATGTTCTCCAGGAAGTTGAACAGGTTCTTGTCGGTCGTGGTCTCCGTGCCGGCTTCGCGTCGGGGCGAACCTCCGCCGCTGATCACAAACGCGCAGCCGTTGATCTTGTTGTTGACCGTCAGGATCGGGAAGGTGTTCACGGCGACTTTGTTCTCTGCCGCGCCGTTGCTGATGGTCACGGCCGAATCGCCATCCTGCTTCTGCGACTCGCCGACCACCGTATGGGCCAGGGTCTTGAAAACGGATTTGGTCTCCGAACCGGAGTTCTTCATCGCGACGCTGATGTCTTTGCCCAAGGCCTCCTGCTTCAGACAGCCGGTCAGCGTTTCCGCCATCTTGTTCATGAAGATGACTTTCTCGTTGGCGTCGGTGATGATCACGGCTACGTCGAGCGTGTCCAGCGCGGCGGCGAAACGGTTGCCTTTGTTCTGGAGCTCGAGGTCCTTGGTGTATTTGTAATACGCGATCTCGATCGCGGTGCGGATATCGTCTTCTTCGAACGGCTTGATGATGTAGCCGTACGGCTCCGTCAGCTTGGCGCGGTCGAGGGTGTTCTTATCGGAGAAGGCCGTGAGGTAAATGAACGGGATCTGGTAGTGCTGGTGGATCTGCTCACCCACCTGGATGCCGTCCAGCTCGCTGCTCTTCAGGTTGATGTCGAGCAGGATGAGGTCCGGATTCAACTTCTCCACCGCGTCGAGCGCCTTCTTACCATTGGCGAACGGATCGAACGCTTCGTAACCCAACTTTTTCAAAATGCGCTGGATGTCTTTCGCGACGATGATCTCGTCCTCGACAATCATTATTTTCAAAGCAGACATAGGTCAAAGTATATCATAACCTTGTACCGGACGCCGCCCGATTAGGTTACCTTAAAATGCGTAAAAATCAAATAATCAGCCCTTTGGATACGGGAACTTAACCGTAAACCGCGTTCCGTTCTCCCGCCCGATGCTCAGCTCGCCGTCGAGCTGACTGGTCAGCGCCTGGATGAGCTGCATACCCAGCGATTCCGAGGATTCCACCGAAAATCCCTCCGGCAGGCCGATGCCGTTGTCGGTGATATCCAGCGTTACGGTCTTGTCTTCCCGCCACATCCGGATGCGGATCTCGCCGCTGCGCTGTCCGGGGAAGCCGTACTTGTAGCTGTTCGACACGATCTCGTTCACCAGCAATCCGCAAGGCATCGCCGTGTCCATGTCGAGCGCTACGTCGCACGCGTCGATCAGCACGCGGACGCGGTCGGTCTTGTCGCCGTACGACTGGTACAGGTACTGACAAAGTTTTTCCATGTACTCGCCAAAGGCGATCTCGGTAAGTTCGTCGGCCTGGTAGAACTTCTCGTGCACCAGCGCCATCGAACGAACGCGGTTCTGTCCGTCCTGCACTGCCTTAAGCGTCGATTCGTCCTTGATGTAACCCGACTGCAGGTTCAACAGGCTGATGATGATCTGCAGGTTGTTCTTGACGCGGTGGTGGATCTCTTTCAACAACACGTCCTTCTCCTTCAGCGAGGCTTCGATCTGCTGCTGCAGTTGCTTCGTGGAAGTGATGTCGGTGTCCACCATCACCAGTTTTTTCAGCCGCGCCTCTTCGTCGTACACCGGTGTCAGCGTACTGCTGATCCAGATGTTCCGCGGATGGTGGGTGGTGACGTTGGATTCGAAAATGCTCGAGTGTTCCTGCTTCAGCGTTTGCTCCACCTGCTGGTCGATGTCGCGGTAAATGGCGATCTCGTGCAGGCGCATGCCCAGCACCTTGTCTTTGGGCATCGCGTAGAGCCGGAGGAAGGCGTCGTTCACCCATTCAATGCGGGTGTCGGGCGCGGCGATGAGCACGCTGTTGTCGGTACGGCTCGCCACGAGCGAAAGCTGTTCCAGTTCCAGGTTCTTCTCGACAAGCTGCCGGGTCTTCACTTCGACGCGTTCTTCGAGCAAATGCCGGATACGACGAAAGGTGTTGCTGCGGAGGCGCACATAGATGTACAGCGTCGCGCCGAACAGCAACAGGCTGATCAGCAACAGCCAGATGTCGCGCACGAACGACGGGCTCTCCAGAAAAATGGTCAACAAACGAAAGGGCGCAGGCATAGCTTTCCGCCCGTTTATACTACTGCGAACGAAAAATGTTATCCCAACACAAAAAGAACAGGCCCGCTCTTCCGAACGGGCCCGTTGTCAGGAGAATAAGATCGATCAGCCCTTCTGTTCGAAGTCGGATGCCTTGGGCATGACGTCGCCGAACTGCCGCAGCTTGCTGCGCTTGCGGCTATAGAGGAAGTAGATGACCAAGCCGACCGCCATCCAGCCGAAGGCCACTTTCAGCGTTTGCGAGTCGAGGCCGATGATCATGGCCGTACAGATCAGCGCGCCGAGCAGGGACACGACCGGCGCAACCGGCGTGCGGAACGGGCGTTCGATGTTCGGCGCCTTCACGCGGAGGATCCAGACGCCCAGGCTCACCAACACGAACGCGAAGAGGGTGCCGAAGCTGGTCAGGTCGCCGGCAACGTGTCCCGGAACGAAGGCCGCGAAGGCGCCCACGAAGAAGAACAGGATCGCGTTGGCTTTGTAGGGCGTCTTGTAGCGCGGGTGTACTTCGCCGAAGACCGACGGAATAAGGCCGTCGTTGCTCATCGTGAAGAACACGCGGCTCTGTCCCATGAGCATCACAAGAATAACCGAAGAGAAGCCGGCCAGAATGGCGACCGTCACCGCCGTGGCCAGCCAGTGATAGCCGGGCATGTAGGCGGAGATCGCATAGGCGACGGATGCTTCGCGCCCCTTTTCGGGATCGACAAAGTCCTGCCAGTTGGCTACGCCGGTGAGCACGTGTCCGAAGAGGATGTACAGAATGGTACAAACGACGAGGGAACCCAGGATCCCGATCGGCATGTCGCGCTTGGGGTTCTTGGCCTCCTGCGCGGCAGTACTCACCGCGTCGAAGCCGATGAAAGCAAAGAAGACGATCGCCGCGCCGCCGAGTACGCCGCCCCATCCGTGCTTGTTCCAGCCGGAATAGTCGGCAATGACTTTACCCGCCGCGTCGGTGACCGGTGGTGTACCCTCCGGAATCAGGTAGGGTGCGTAATTGGCCGGGTTGATGAACTTCCAGCCGATGGCGATGAATGCCAGCACGATCGCCACCTTGATGAACACGATGATGGTGTTCACCAGCGCCGATTCCTGCGTGCCGCGAATGAGCAGCAGCGTTAATACCAGCAGGATGATCAGCGCCGGCGCGTTCAGCAATCCCTGGTGCAGGACGCCGGAAGCGTCGGTGAAGCTTTCAAAAGGTGAATGACAGAGTTCGTACGGTATCGCGCCGTCTAAGAGCTTGTTCAGGTATTCGCTCCAGGCGATGGAGACGGTGGCGGCGCCGAGGGCGTATTCCATGATGAGCGCCCAGCCGATGGTCCAGGCCACGACTTCGCCCATGGTCACATACGAATAAGCATACGCGCTGCCGGCGATCGGGATCATCGAGGCGAACTCGGCGTAACACAATCCGGCGAATGCGCAGCCGATCGCGGCCACAACGAACGACAAGGTGACGCCCGGTCCGGCGGCCTGACCGGCAGCCGCGGCAGTGCGCACGAACAGGCCGGCGCCGATGATCGCGCCGATGCCCAACGCAACCAGATTGGCCGCGCCCAGCGTACGCTTCAGGCCCTTCTCATTGTCAGCCGCCTGCGCCAGGACGTGGTCCAGGGGTTTCTTGATGAACAGACTCATACGGTTGTTTTGATTTGAATGGGGAAAGTAGGAAAAAGTTCGCAAAAGCGGTTTCGTGTTTCGGGTTTCCAGTTTCCGGTTTCCTGTTGTGTTAATTGAGTTTGAGTGAACACTTAAGTATTTAGTCCGCTAGTCTATCCTTACATGAGATCGTGATAAAGCGTTTCCGATTAGAATATGGATAACAACCAATAAAGAACAGGAAACTGGAAACCCGAAACCCGAAACCGGACCCAACCTACAACCAATAACCAACCGGAAACTCGAAACCGGAAACCCGAAACCATCAACTCCCTCGGATCTTCCGAATGAGCCTCCAAAACGCCGCTCCATAATCCACCAGCACCTCCTCGCCCTTTCGGATCTTGCGGGTGGCGACGATGTAGACTTTTTTGCCTTCGGTGTCGTACTCGCTATTGTTGCGGAGGCCTTCGACGCGGCTGAGGCCGCGGGCGTCGTTGGCGTAGCGGCCCAGGGTCTTGACGGCCGGCAGGGCGTTCACCGCCCAGCGGCTGTTGATCTTGAAGATGTAGGCGTTGTAACCGTCTTCGTCTTTTACTTCCGACCAGCGCTGTAACTTTCCTTTGTACTCGGTTACGCGTTCGCCTTTCTCGATATCGACTTTGGTGAAGAGTCCTTTGCCCGCTCCCGGAATGCGCGAGCGGCGGATGTAGAGGTAACGGTCTTTGTTCGCCACGGCGCGAAGAAAAGAAACCGGCGGAGAAAAACCGCGCCTTACGGGACGCGGTCGGTACATCAGGCTGCCGGCGGGATCCCCTCGCCTTCGCTCGGATAGTCGAGCAGGAAGTTGAGCTTGCGAATGTGCAGGTACTCGGCGCCGTCCAGGATGATGTTCTGCCGGTCGTTCGGACAATTCAGGATCATGTGCATCGGTATGCCGGTCAACTGGTGCAGGTCCCTGGCGGAGCTGTACAACCGGGTGCCGAAGAGCTGGATCACACCGCAGTTGCCGATGATCGTACGCGCCTGTGCCGGGTAGAAGGTGTGCAACTGCGCCAGCTCCTGCCAAAAGGTCCACACGCGCACTCCGAAGCCGCGACAGATGGCGATGAAGGTGGACAACATCGGGAACTTTCCGAGTGTGGCCGTTTCGTCGAGCAGGAACAGGGTGGGCTCCTTCGGCAGTTTCTTGCGCGTCGTGATGGCGGTGAACAGGGCGTGCAGCCATTGGACCATCAGCACACGGTGACTGTCCATCTTGTCGGGCGGCATGACGATGTACACGGTGATCGGCTTCCCGTCGATGATGTCCTGCAGGTCGAAGGTGCTCTTCCCCAGCGATTCCAGGATACCGGGCGACTTGAAGATCTGCAGGTAGCCCTGCGCGGTGTTGTCGATGCAGGGACGCGTACGGTCGGAGGGCGCGGCGAAATAGGAGCTGAACGCCTGCCGCACGTGTTCGGGTACGTTCCGGTCCTGGTCGAGCTGCGTGGCGATGGTGAACGCCAGATCTTCGACGAACAGGGTGCGCAGCAGGTCTGGTACGGTCGCGCGCTTCCGCTTGGCCTTGCTCTGGTGTGTCAGCAGGCCGAGCAAGCCGCTGATCAGGTTCCGGGCGTTGTCGTCCCAGTACCGCTCGTCGGTGCTGCCGCCCTCCGAGAGGTTGTTGGCCAGCGTCTGACACTCGGCGAACATATCCTCCTTGCGCAGGTAACAGATGTCGAGCAGGTTGAAGCTGTCGCGCCGCGCCCTGGGAATGATGTGAAACGGATCCAGCAGTACCACGCGATGGCCCAGGGCTCGTCGCTTCTCCGCTGTTCGCAGGTAAAGCTCTCCTTTCGGATCGTTCACGATGACCTGACCCGGGTACTCACAGAGCGTGGGCAGCGCGGCGCTGATCGCCTTGCCCGCTCCCGTGGGCGCGATGGTGAGGAGGTGTTGGTCGCCCGAATAATAGAGTGCCTTTTCGGCGTTCGCAGTGCCGGCCGCTTTCAACATGGAAAGGAATCCGATCGGAGAGGTCGGGCGAGATGGGCCCTCCGATGAGACATAGCCGAGCTTGATTGGCGCAGGTTTCATGCTGACGAAATACGACACTGCGAAACGCGGAAAACGTCAAATGCATCCCATTACTGCATTTAGAAAATATTCAATGCCTTCAAATTGTCCATAATGCCGCATTTTTACTCATTAACATCCTTTTTTCTAGTTACTAATTACCAATTACAAATTCTTATTTTTCATATTTAATTTTATCTTTCATCTAAATTTCCAACATGCCCATCCAATCCCTCGAATTCCTCCAAAAAGAGGTCCGGCCGCTGTATCGCTGCATCCTGCGCAACGCCCGTAGCCGCTATGGCGACAATTGCTTCGAGTTGGTGAACATCGACGGACAGGACGAGGTCGTGGACTTTGTGCACGGCAAGAAGCTGGAGATCCTGGGCAAGATCACCATCGACTGCGGCCGCGAAGACAACGGCCATGGCGGGATCTTCTATCAGTTCTTTCGAAAGACTTCGCCGGTGTACAAGGGCAAGGACGAGTACCGGTGGCGCGACGGTAACGAGCCGGTAGAACTTTCCAAACCCCTGATTGAGGGCCTCTTCTTCTACATCACTCGCTTCAACCTGCAACAGGAGTTTTCGGATTTCCAGCGCTACCAGGAAGAATTACTCGGCCGCTTCGAGCGCGACGCCTCGGCACCGCGCTCGAATGAACTCGAAAGCATCCTGGCCCGACAAAACCGTTTCTGGAAGCCGCTCAACTTCCCGAAAGAATGGCGCGACTCCGAATGGTTCTGCTTCGAACGTACCGATATCGGCATCTGCATCAGTTGCATCAGCTTCCACGCAGAGGAAGAGCGAATCGTGGTGAACATGCGCACATACTACCGCGACGATAATATCGGCTATCACTTCCACTACAAAGGACTGGCCTCCCGCGACCAGGCGCAGGAATATGTAATCATCGAACTCTTTCGCGAAGACGTGCCGCACACCTACGCTTCGTTCGTGCTGCGCACCGGTGTTTACAACGAACAGGGACAACACGTCAGCATCGGCCACCACAGCTACTTCGCGTTCCGCTGGGCCAAGTACCTGACTAAGCAAGTCGTGCTGCTGCGCCGCGAACAGTTGCCCGATCTCGACTTTGAACCCCGGGAAATTCGCCGCGAGGATGCCGAGTACGATCAACTGATCCCGCTGCTCATCCGGCGCTTTCTTTCCAACCGTGACAAGAACCGGCTCTCCATGCCAGGCAAACTCATCAACCGGCTCGAAGGCGGTACCTACTCGCTCAAGAACTGGTTCGACGATTACTTCCGCGGACGCGAACCGGACCCCCGTCTGGCCGGAACACGAGGCACCTACACCATCGTGTACGAGAACCACGACGAAAAGGCACGGGAACCGCTGGTGTTCGCGCAACTCGACATCGAGATGCTCGAGCCCGAACTCGGCGAGGAGTACAGCAACACCCGGCTCATCTATCGGTACAACAAACGCACCTGGTCGGGACGCGCGCATTGGGTGGGTTCCCGCTCCCTGCAATGCCGGCTCGTCGCCGAACCGGAACCGATCAAAGGCAGTTTGTATCTGCTGTTGAACTTACCGAAATGCGAAACGGCGGAAGAGCTGCACAACCACATAAAAGCGAATCCCGTCTATGGGATCATCAGCGGTTACAGCGAACGAAGACAGGAAGCGGTTGCGTTCCGCTTCGGCATGGCGCTCACGAAACAACTGGAACGCGGCGGGGTGAAGAATCCAAAGCTGAAGGAGATCGTAAAAGAGCTCCGGAAAAATCCGGGTATGCTGCGTGGTTGATCAATCGCCCGGCTCGCCCCGCGGCAACTCTTCCTGCTCGGTCTTGATCTCTTCGCCGTTGCGGAAGGTCATCGTTACGATCGGTGCGCCGCCTTCGTCGAAAACTTTCCAGACGCCGTCGAGTAATCCCAGGCGATAGGTGCGCTCTTCGCGCTCTTTGCCGTTGGGCCAATAGTACTTGTGTACGCCCGTTTCCTGGCCGTCGAGGTATTCGCCTTCAAACGCGAGCTTGCCGTTGGGATACGTCTGCTTCCAGCGACCGTCTTCTTTTCCTTCGGTGAACTTTCCTTCGGCCAGGTATTCGCCGTTGCGGTATTTCCAGTCGCCATCCTGCAGGCCGTTCACGTAGTTGCCTTCGGCGATCACGGTGCCGCTGTCGGAATACTCGGTCATGTACCCGTTCTCCTTGCCGTTGGCATAGGTCTCCTCCCGACGCAGTTGTCCGTTCGGGTAGTACCACTTCCAGGGGCCGTTTGGCTTGCCTTTCACAAAGGTGCCGGTCTGCTCGAGCGTATCGTTCTCGAAACTGAACTTCCACGGACCTTCCCGCTTGCCGTCGACGTAGTTGCCGATCGCGCGCAGCTTTCCGCTCTCGTAAAACTCTTTCCACTCGCCCTGCTCGCGACCCTGGTTGTCCATCTTGCCCTGTCGTAACAAGCGTCCGCCGGAATAGACTTTCGCTGAGTCGATGTTGCCCTGCTCGTCGTACTTGCGAAAGACGCCTTCAGGTACACCTTTCTTGTAGGTGCCGACGATCTTGACCGCCCCGGTCTCGTAATAGCCGCGCTTGACTTCGAACTTATCCTTCTCTTCTTCTTCCTTCACCACCAGTTCGCCCATGCGGTATTCTTCTTTCCTGACGACGCGTCCGTCAAGGCTGTACTCTTTGAAGAAGCCGTCTTTCTTGTCGTCCTTGTAGGTGCCTTCGCGCAACAACTGGTCGGTGTCGTAAAAATCTTTGTACAGGCCCTGCTTCATCCCGTTCTTGTCGACCCGGTTGATGCGTTCTTCTTTTTGAAAATACCCGTTGCGGTAGTAGGTCACCGTGATCAGGGTGCCGTCGGCGCGGTATTCGCGCGCCAGTCCGTTTTCCACGCCGCTGGTGTAGGGAACTACTTTGATGAGCTTGCCGTCTTCGTTGTACGACTTCAACAAGCCGTTTTTCACGCTCATCGAATCGGTGTACTCGCTTTGCAGCTTGCCGTTGTCCCAGTAGGTGCGTTGCAAGCCGTTCTTGAGTCCTTCTTTGTAGTTGTATTCGGCGGTGACGATGCCGCTGTCGTTGTAGAAGCGCCAGAGGCTGTCGAGTTTGAAGTCGACCCGGTTGCCTTCCGATTTGATGCGGCCGCTTTCGGAGTAGCTTTTCCAGTAGCCGTCGGGTTTGCCGTTGCGGAGGGTGCCTTCGCTGCTTACGTTCCCGTTCGGGTAGTAGTACTTGACCGGTCCGTCCTTCGGCAGTTGCGCGATGGAGAGGAGCGGGAGCAGTAACAGGAGCAGTGCGCGCTTAAACATGAGGGCCGGCTACAATAAAAATAACACAGAGGACGCAGAGGTATGCACAGAGGGGCACAGAGGTCGAGTTAAAATACAACTGTGGGCTTTGTAGGTGTGATGAAATTAAATTACA